>Ga0256406_1001752_pt1 | contig 33613 bp, 23 predicted proteins | sample RumenRJG_03DNA_FD_185986 | JGI IMG/M metagenome (GOLD analysis project Ga0256406, IMG submission 185986) | Bovine rumen microbial communities from Lethbridge, Alberta, Canada - RJG_03 | ecosystem: Host-associated > Mammals > Digestive system > Stomach > Rumen | place: Canada: Alberta | collected...
CGAGGTCGCGGGTCCGAGTCCCGTTTTTCGCTCAACATGTCCAGGTGGCGGAATTGGTAGACGCGCTACTTTGAGGGGGTAGTGAACATTGGTTCGTGTGAGTTCGAGTCTCATCTTGGACACCTAAATTTCAAGCAAGTCGCTGAATTTCAGCGACTTGCTTGTTTTATACCCCTATTTCTGCACCGAAATTGCACCGATACTATTACCATATACTTTTCAACTGGGTCATTTTTCCAAATTGCACCTAAATTGCACCGTTAAAATTCAATCTCTTTTGGTTAATATCGTTTCTGTTTTCTTTTTCATTCAACACTACAGTCTATAACTATCTCGGCTTTTCATATAATGCTGCTGTCAGTCTGCAGTACTCGGCTAAAATCACAACAAATGTTAAATATTCAACGACATTGACCCCTCAAAAAAAACGAGTGCCACACACTTTCCAAAATATTCCACACATTCCAAAAAGTTCCACAATATATTTGTATCTCGCTAGAAATCAAGTTGCTATAATATTACATATAATTGTCATTTAGAAGATTGTAATAGCTAATCTGAGAAACAAGTATATTTTTATTTATAAATTGTTTTTCATGGAAACAACTATATATCAGTAGATTATAACATTATCCACCTATCCTAAATCTTGTCTTTTAATAAATCCTTAATTGAATCTACTTTTGCCACGTCACATTTGATAACGTTGGCGAAGGCGCCATCCTATCAAAGACTAGTCAGATGTGAACATGCGCTCGCAGTAGACTGGCATACCGAGTGGAGCGCCACAAACAAATGTCAACTATTCAAAACATATTAAATTCAGAGAGTAACATCATCATCCAAGTATCATTCGAGGACTTGAAGGCATTTGCCCAGGAGATTTTAATCGAGGCAAAGACTATCGCTATGATTCAGGCGGAAACCGCCGCAAGCAGCGACCAGTTGTTAACCATCGACGAGGCTGCAAAGTTGCTGTCGGTGTCAAAGATGACGCTCTACCGTTGGGATCAGAACGGCATCCTCAAGAAGGTAGAGATCGGAGGCAAGCGCCGCTACCGCAAGAGTGACATCGAACGTTTGGCCGGTTGTAAAATGTGATTGCCCTATGGAGAACAAGATTTTACAACCCAAGTCTGGCAAACTCAGTCTTCATGAAAACGTCGAGCTGCCCATCGATGGTATGCCCGAATTTGTACAGCAGTATATCAAAGAAATCGTGCGTGTGTACCATTGCCCCATTGAGTTCCCCACCGTTGCCGTGTTCAGTGTTATTGCCACTGCCATCGGCAAGCGTGTGAAACTTACTGACCGCAAATACACCAATCCACTCATGCTTTGGTTCGTCAATGTCGCTATCAGCGGTTCGAACAAGACACAACCTGTCAAGGAAGTCCTCCGGCCATTACGCGAAATAAACCGAGAGAACTATCAGGTCTACGAGGTTGAGTATGCGGCATGGAGGGTCGATAAAGAACGTGACGAGGCCAACCCTCCTACATTCAATCAACTCCTGATAGGTGATTGCACAGAAGAGGCACGGATCAAAATCCTGCAAAACTGTTCACACGGTGTGCTTGGCCACTATCCGGAAATCAAAGGATACTTTGACGACATGGAACGCTATAATAAAGGCGGCTTTGTGGACAAACTGCTCCGCATGTTCGATGGGGATGATGTCTTTGTCAACCGCAAAGGCGAATATAAGCCAATCGTCATCAGTGATGTGTTCATGAACATCCTCGGAGATCTCCAGCCGGGTCTGCTGAGTGCAACTTTCGGCAGCCCTCAGTTCATGGAGAACGGCTTGAATCAACGCTTCTTGTTCACAATGCCTAAGATTGTAGAGTTTCCAGACCGTGAGATTGAGTCAATGAACCATGACTTGGTTGAATGCTGGTGTGATGTGGTCAAGCAAATCTACAAAATGGATTTGACCGACTGGGGGCTAATCTCTCTTTCACCAGAAAGCGATGCACTATATACAGAGTACTTCAATCAGTTGCAGCGAAAAAAAGACGAGGTTAGCAAGACCACCGGTGACGGTTACCTCCTCTCGGTATACAGCAAGCTGCAAATCCAGGCTCAGCGTTTGGCAGGCATAGTCCATCTGATGGGGCTGATAAACTCGCCTAACAGCTACAACTATCGCCAGGTGTCAGCCGAAGACATGGAGTACACAATCCGTTGTATGGACTACTTTGAGAAGTCAGCCATCGCAGTCTATGAGCATCTTGGTGGCAATGTGCAGGTCGGTAATCCTCAGTCAATGACACAGGCTGAAATCATCCGTCTGGTCGGTGAGAGAGTCGGCATACAAAATCAAGCCGCGTTCTCGCTCGGCATCGGCAAAGATCCAGCCTATGTCTCTCGGGTCCTTAAAAGCTAGAAAGAGAATCGAGGTCAATGTCAATGCCGAAACATGACGTAAACGCCCTTGAATAAACGCTTGTCATCACATTTCGGCATTGACTTCCTCCAAAAATAGCCATTGAATTTCAAGTGGTTATAATTTCTCAGAAAGTCAAGACTATTGACTCCTTAGTGGAATCTTTCATTTTTCCTGGTCAATCGCCAAATTTGGGATTAACATCTGTATTTTAATGAGATATGTTATACACGAACATTGATGATTGACCTCGATTTTAAACATCTGACTAAAATGAAAACAAATAAAGAAGACTCGATTTTCGACAGAAAAATCAGCTGGTTCACGTCGATGCGTGACGTGGAACCTAAGGACACCACTCTCGGAGAGTTCCTTGCCAAAAGTGGGGAATACAGAGAGCATATTGAACGGCTCCGTGCGTGTCGGAATGCCGACGAGCGAAGGTTCCTCAAAGGCCAATTGCCTCAAGCCACCATCAGCGGCGTTTTTCAAGGGTCACGAAAAGCGGACAATCTCACGGCGCACAGTAGACTGATTTGCGTCGACATTGATGCCAAAGACAATCCAGATGTGAATGACTTTGAGCATCTCAAGGAGAATGTCTTGAGCCAGATTGATGAGGTGGCTTATGCAGCCCACTCTGTAGGCGGAAAAGGTTACTTCGTCATCCTTAAGCTGGCTTATCCCGGCAGACATGCGGCTCAGTTTCGTGAGTTGAAGAAAGACTTTGCCAAGTACGGCATTACCATTGATGGTGCCTGTAGTGATGTGAGTCGGTTGCGTTGCCTCAGTTATGACTGCTCTCCATTCATCAATGAAAATGCCTCTTTATATAAAGGTATAGAGGAAAAGCCAAAGCGCATTGTCCGACCATTTCGCTCGTTCAGAGATGGTTTCATCGATGACACAGACGAGCGTGTCTATATGGCTTGCATGGATATAAAGCGCAGTCACATTGACATGACTGAGAATTATGATGATTGGATTAATATCGGCTTCTCGCTGGCTTCACTAGGTGAGGAAGGCCGTGAATACTTCCACATCGTCAGTAGTCAAAATGCGAAATATACTGAGCGAGAAACCGACCGAAAGTTTGACGGTTTCCTGCGAGGCAATGGGCGCATCGGTATCGGCACGTTCTTCCATTATTGCAAGCTTTTTGGTGTGCTTTGAGATAACATCACTGATAGATGTTACTACATCCCTTTCTGCAAACCGCTGTCACTTTCGGGCGACAGCGGTTTGCTCGATATGCGATGATGTGCCGTGTGCGCCACTGTCCGAATTGCCGAAAAATTTTAACATTTCGGTTCTCGTTCCCGAGGGGGCGTAAAACCAGTGTACATCGGCACTCTTTCGGAATTTTTGGAGCTGATTTTTTCTTAAATGGTCGATTTGTAAAGGATTGAAAAAGTTAGGCCATTGCAAATCAGTATTTTAAGGATTGGAAAGGACATTTCCTTTCCGCATCTCTCTCTAGAGAGCCCCCGACAGCCTGCGGAGCATTTCCGTAAATCGGCTATAAGCCGAGCGGAATGTGCAGGGCGATGTGCGGTAAAAATGCTGGCGTGAGTGAGTGAAACCGACACGGAGTATCGGTTTTCACCCACGCTTGTCGATTCCGCTTTTCTAACGAAATCGTGGCCCAACTCGCTTGCGCCTTGATTTCGTGATTTGGTGATGTGGGCGAGTGTTCATTGGGCGGTGACAAGCATTGCGTGCGACGAGCATAGTGAAGGACTTCGGATAGGCTCACCCCACCGACAATCCCCGAGCACAGCGAGAGCACTGGGCTTGCAGGGAGCGGTAATGTAACACAAGACGATTGGAGCATTGAGTGTGCCCTTGCCGAACCATAGGCGTTACGGAACGACCTGTCGAGCATTGTGTCTGGCATAGTGGAAAAGCATCGGGTGTCAGTGCGACTTGTCGTACCGATACCCGATGTAACGAGGCAGACTTGATGCGCTTCCGTAACGCCGCCGATAGAGAGGCATAAAAGCCGAAGGCGTGGCACTTTCGATGTCGGAATGAGACGCGGTGCGCAATGGTAGCGACCGATATGAGCCGAGCGCGTGAGATTGGCGGTGGCGAAATCGGGTGTCGAAGCGGCTTGCCGCCTCGATACCCGACTGAAGCAGTGAGCCGTGAGCCGGTGTCCGCAACGTAAAGCTCATCGCCGCCATGCCGAGCCAGTCCGGAACGCTGCCCACATCATTATGGGTGGGTTCGTGGGTTGTAAGACAATGTGTTCACACCTCTCTGCCCGAATAGGGTTTTGTCGGCAAGGGCGGCGACTGGAGAAAAAAGTGAGAGTGAAACGAGCCGCAGATTGGCGGCAGTGTGGTGCGAGTGGCCTTTCCCCTTGACCGGCGCAAACGCTTTTGCGCATAACGAAGAACCATATAGTAGCGCGTGCGGCTCACCGCCGGCGACCGACCGCAGGGCGGTTTGCTCCCGTTCGGTCGCGAGCTAAAGGTTGCCGACGGTCAGGCAGGAACTCGTCTTCCTGCGAGCCGCTTGGACTGGGCAAATGTAGTGAAAGCGAATGAGTGTGTACAGGCTCACCATAGGCGTTGACCAACGACTTGTCGAGCATTGGGCTTGCGGCGATTGTCGAATTGGGGTTGGAGCGCAGCGCATACCCCAATGTACTCGACAACCAGAGCGAGCCGTATGCGCTTGGGAAACGCCGTCAGTAGTGAGCCGATAGCCGAAGGCGGTACACTTTCAGCAGCGCAACGGAATGCCGAACAGACCAACCTGCGCCACGATTGATGAGCGGTAAGGCACGAGGTCAGCCTGTTGTGCCTTGCGTCCTGTGAGCGAATGAAGTTCGAAGTGTGAGGGTCAAGAGGAAAATCAGGACACAGTGAGGTGGTCTCAGCGCAAGCCGAGACTTGCGAGCGTCAAGCACCATGTACTGCCGACAATCAAGTGCCGAACTTTTTGTGCAGGGAGCGTAGTCCGCGCCGTGCGTGCCGTGTGAGGGCGTTTGCCACCGCCAACGGCGTATTATAAATACTCAGATTTAGTGTGCGATTACTACATCTTAAAAATCTAATTTGTCTAAATTTGAGCAATGCCAACTATCAAGCTAAGAATGGATGTACTATTAAAATGTAAGACAGTATCAACTTAACGCTTCTTTTTCTTCTATTGGTTGGAGTTGTATTAGACTGATCCTATTTTTTAAAGACCAGTGATTGAGAACAAAAACATTGATTCGTTGTTTGTCAGTCTCTGAATACCAACTAACCTCCCATTTGCTGGTTATTGGTGTTTTATTCGCTACCCAATCAAGGTAATCATCGTCAACCTGTGAAAAAGAAAACCCAAATATGTGCACAAATTCCGCATCACCTAAAATAATGGGCAATTCTTTATGTTTATAAATATATTCAAAAGGGTTCTTTTCATAACTATTGAGCTCATAACATGTTTGATCCTCATCGGGTGTTGATGTTATGTCTCCATATAGATGGCTCCCATGACCAAATACTAAATGGTCGTGTTTTGAGGCACGTCCATGAATGTGCAAAACTCGTTCATCTGGAATTTTATAAAGCATCTCTAAAACATCTGTATAGTTGAAATTAATAAAAAATGAATTATCTCTTTCTATTCGGGTATAGTTGGGGTTTATTATAATACTTTGACAATCTTCAACCCATTTTTCAAAACAGTATTGAAGAACATCAAGAAGACCTTTTAGTCTGTTAGCACATGGTTTTTCAATAAATAAACTTGGGGGTAGATTATATTTCTTTTCAATTGATTTTCGTTTCTCAATAGCATCTAGTATTTCATCCATCGATTTTTCAGGTGGGGTGAACTTTTTGACATAATTCCTCACATTCAACTTGCCTAATTGGGTCTCGAAATCATTCCACCATTCGCCATCCATTTCGTAAGCAGCACTCATGTTTTCATAAATGAAAGGATAGTTTTGCTCAAGCCAATAACGAAATTCCACATATCGTGTGTGTAGACCTGTGAATATATCGAAACCATTTCCAATAATATAGATATGCTTCATTTTTTCTGGAATTATTAATTAGTTCACATAAAAATCTTGATTTCACTAATTTCTTGTTTTATGTAAAATTAGTAATAATAGTTCAGACCATGGGCAAAATATCTCCTTTTTTGCTGTGTCTGTTCTCATTTTGTGTCAAGCCTCTTCCCGCCAGTGTCGAGAGTGCCAAAGGTCCACGGTGTGATGTGCGGATTGCTATTATGTAGATTTTGTTTTGGGCATTTTTTGAACTCAAGTTAACGCTTAGTCCTTCAGGCATCCTAAAGGGACAATCATTACGCCGTCAGTCCGCATATATGCATATTGTCCGACTGCTGTTAAAACCATTTTAAATGATGGCTTTTTCATTTTTGTTGTGTCTATCTTTTCTGCCAAAGTGTTCAAGTTTGCAGCTCCTTCTTCTATGAGTGTATCACCACCCAATTTAATCTCAATGAGACCATAGCTACCATTTCTCAAGTGTACAACAGTGTCACATTCCAGACCACTCTTGTCTCTGTAGTGGAAAACATTTCCATCATTAGCTTCTGCATATACCCGGAGGTCTCGCACACAAAGGGTTTCAAAGAACAATCCCAAAGTGTTCAAGTCGTTCAACAAGTCATTCGGACCAATACCCAATGCTGCAATGGCCAAAGATGGGTCAACAAAATAACGCGTGTCGCTGGTTCGTATAGCGGTTTTTGAACGCAGATTGGGATTCCAGGCTGGCATGTCCTCTATCACGAATATCTTTTTCAAAGCATTGATATACGACGCGACCGTTTCGTCACTCATACCTTCTGGTTCATTCGTCTTCATGTCTTTTACGATTGTAGGAATGCTGGTCATCGCACCTTGTAAACGTGCATACGAGCGCATAAGTCTCTTTGCTCGGAACTCATCCCTTTCAACTCCGTCAACTCTTGAAATGTCAGAGCGTGTTATGGCTTCAAAATACTCAGTGACTTGGCGAAGCGCAGCTTTTTGGCTTTTCTTTGATAAGGATTTCGGCCAGCCACCTCGACAAATGACATAAGCAATGTCTTCCATATTCATTTTGTTCTCACCATCTACTTTTTCTGATTGGGCAAAAAGGGCTTTAAGGCTCACATCTCCAGAAGACTCGCCTGATTCCCACAATGTCATGGGGCGCATGGTAAGCCAAGCGAAACGCCCGGCACCGGTATGGCGAATTTTTGATTTATCCGCAGGAACAGCTGAGCCTGTCAGCATGAATAACCCATCTTCTTTTCGGTGGTCCGTTTCAAAACGTACAGCATCCCATATCTGAGGAGCTATCTGCCATTCGTCAATCAGTCTCGGTGTATCACCTTGAAGCAGCCGTTTGATGTTGGTTTCTGCCAGCTGGAGGTTTTGTCCGATGCTTGTGGGGTCATCCATATACAAGATACTCTTAGCTTGCTGTTCGGCAGTTGTTGTCTTGCCGCAAGCTTTTGGCCCTTCAATCAAGACTGCGCCCACTGCTTCTAATTTCTCTTCTAAGAGAATGTCTGCAATTCTCTTTCGATAATTGAATGTATTTTCAGTCATAAAAATAGCATTGTTTGATTCGCGCTGCAAAGGTAGTGATTTTTCCTTAAAATGAAAGTTTTTTTTTACGTGCTATTTGGTTGTTTGGCATATTTTCGTTTGGTTGTTTGGCATATTTTCGTTTGGTTGTTTGGCGTATTTTCGTTTGGTCGTTTGGCATATTTTCGTTTGGTCGTTTGGCGCATTTTCATTTGGTTATTTGGCGAATCTGCGTTGATCTATTTGGAAAGACAAAATCTTTTGATGAACAATCAGACTCAACGTCGATTAATACCAAGTCATATCGTTTGTTCCAGTTTCATCCCGCAAGCATCAACGATTTAGTCGCTCACGTTCCGCCACAAAAAAAGAGAACCGCTCGGGGCGGCTCTCTCGGTGTGGTGGGCGGTGCTACGGCTTAGCAGCAGAGGAAAACGTAACCATCTTGGAAATCGTAATCATAGCGGAAAAGGTCATCAGCATAACGCCCGAAGTCAAAATAATCCTTTAGGCTCTCGGGCATATTGTCGAGCATTCCGCACTCCTCGACGATGTAGCGGGCGAAATCTTCTTCGCTGTCCCATTTGCCTTGATAGGCATCACGGAAATCTTCAACGCTGATGCGGCTATCGCATTTGACCTCCAAAAATGCCTCATAGGCTTCGCGCTCATCCTCATCGAGTTCGGCAAACTCTTGGATAAGGTCAAAAATGTCCTCGCTGAAAATGTCCTCGGAATACCATTCCTCGGGGAAATTCTCGTAATCTTGGCACATCAGCTCGGGGTCAGCCTCATCACGATGCAGGAAACGGCACACGGCGCAAAACTCATCATAGTCCGCAAAGGTGGTCAAATCTAACCACATTCCAAAGAGGGAACCACAATTATATTTGTGGTAAGTGCCCACATAGACGGCAGGATTGCCAGTGTGGTAATCGTACTTGTAATCATCAAGGTCAAATTCTTCGACCTCATCATCAACCTCAACATTATTGAGATTGGAGGAGCTGGAGCTGAAGCTTTTTACAACTTGCTCTTGTGCTTGGGTGCTGTCAGCACCGCTTGCAGAATTGATAGAAAGGGATTTTGTACTCATAATTGTGAAAATTTAAAGATTAAACATTATTGATCTTGTTCTCGCTTTCGCTTCGCTTTTTACGGTGCTTCATAAAGTGAGGCAGGAAAGCGGACGACCGCAAGGCTTGCCCGAAAATTACTACCCGCAGGGTTGGAGAATTTTAGTGGCAACTCGACATGGGCCTTGCAGTAAGCGGCTGCCCTTAACTTTGCAGCGGAAAAACGAGGCGAGAAAGCGAGGAAGAAACAAGTCAATGGGTTTTAATCAATTTTCAGATGAGTACACCTTTCTACCTGCAAGCGGTGTAGACATCAAAGTGCCCGGGCAACAAGAGCCGTATAAAGGATGTAAAACTATTGTATCACTGTTTAAAAACTGTAGTTTGCATACAACTGTCGTGTAGATCCAATGAATTACAAACACAAATTTTGAAGCCAAAACACAAAAATAATTAGTTAAAACTTTGGCGGCAAGAATTAATAGTGTACTTTTGCGAGAAATTTATCCCACAAATTCGCAAAAAATAAAGAATATGTCAGAAATATGTTTTTATTGGAATTTTACCCTGTGATACCTTGTAGCTTTCAAATTAAGGATGGACGTCCGTGGACGAATGTGAATTGTACAATAATTGTATAACGGAAGAATAGTCATATTCAAAAAAATGTCTCAATATAGTTTCTCATATAACTACGATTCACTGAATGATGCGTTTAATGAGGTGAATAGGAAGGGAAAGATGCAGAAAAGGTATCTTTCACCTGAATATTTGGCTAAAGCTCAGGAGTATCGTGAAATGAGAAAGAAACTAAATGAGATATTGAGGAAGAAAAAGTCTGACCGCACAGAGGAAGAAACGAGTAAGGTTAACCTGTTGAAGCAACAGATGAAAGATAATGCTCAGGACCAGAAGACCTTGTTGCAAGAGCATCTCAGCAATGTGTCTTCAAAGATTTTATCAAGTAGTTTTCGGTTCACCCTTACTCCAGATGTGTCAGAAGATCCGTTGAAGCCAGTTTATTCTATTGGAACTACAGCAGAAGAGTTTTTTGCGATGCAAGTCCTTTGCAGAAACGTGAAAAAGCTGTTTAAGATATCTATGTCAAGCCGCGATGAAATTCTTTCTCAGTTAAAGATGCTATTGAGGGAGGATAAAAGCACGCGCTATGTTATTAGAACGGATGTTTGTGACTGTTTCGAGTCAATACCGCATGATAAATTGTTTGAGTATTTGGAGGGCAATAATTTGCTTGATGTGAAGAGCAAATCCCTCTTGCGCGGACTTATCCGAAAAGAGTTTGAAGTCAAGAATCTGCGTCCACGTGTAAAGACTCCGCAAACTGGTATTCCACGAGGTTGTGCAATCAGTTCACTACTATCTGAATTCTATTTGTCCAAGATAGATGAGGAAGTTAGGCGTAGGTTGCCAGGTATATTATTTCTTGGTAGATATGTGGACGATATGGTGCTTGTTATTCATCCTGACATCAGAGATGAACATTATAAATCATTAGATTGGTATATAGATGAGCTTACGAAGATTTATTCTCAGAATGGCTTGAAGATACATACTCCATCAGATGGCAAAGGGAAATGCTATACATATGATTCCAACGATAGAAAAAATCTGAATTTTAATCTTTTAGGATATAATATACAATCCGTAAAGGAAGAAAAGGATAAACAAGGCTTTTTCTCTTTGTCTAAGGACAAAAAGAAAAAGATAACAGGTCGCATAGGAAAGACTTTTCAGAATTTTGACTCTTTATTAAATACAAAGTCTTATGATATTGCTGCTCATTATTTGTTTGATGCGTTACATGTTTTGACCTGCAATACCAATTTGTATAATGCCAAGCGTGGGGTGAAGGTGGGTATATTTTACTCAAACCAATTGCTGGACAATATAAAAGATTTAGAGGGGTTGGATAAGTATCTTCAATATAAATGTGGGCAAATATCGTTGGGGGGCAAAGTAGGTGTTGATTCTGCTAAACAGACACAGATTGAAGCTACCCTAAAAAGACAACTTAAGCAAGTATCCTTTGTTAAAGGCTTCTCAACGCCTCATAAGCGATATAAGGTAAAGAAAAATAGACTGCAAATGATTAAACAATCGTGGGTATGAAGAAAAGAAAGAAGATAAAGCTTAGTTATAGTAAAGAGCGAGTCCTCTTTTCTGACGTCTTGCCCTATGAGTGCCCTATAATATTTTCTAATCGTTATCTGTATCGATTCCTTGCCAAATATTTGTGGGTTTGTGAAGAGGAAGAGATAGAAAAAAACAAGTGTAATGTCCTGAAGCAATCTAAACGTTTGGATGAAAAGGATGCAAATGCTTTTGCTGCATTATTATTTGGATGTTATAAAAAGGATGAAAGAATCGGTGTACTTTATCATCGATTAAATGGATTATTCTATCCTTTTCAATTCAATATCGCCCACAAGACGAATAAGAACAGAACGCTATCAATTATACATCCGTATAACCAGTGGCAGATTGTAGAGTTTTATGAGCAGTATAAGTATTCTATACTCTATCTTTGCAATCAGAGCAATTTCTCTCTTCGCAAACCGCACAAGATAGCCCAATACTTTTACTATAGAGATCGTCTCCATCGAAAACTATCGGGTCATGAGAGTGATAAAGTTGAATTATTCTTCAATGAATATGAGAACTTGAAAACATATTTCAGTTACGAAAAGTACTCGAATATATATAAGTTCTACGAAGATTATAGGTATCAGAGAGCAGAAAAGAAATTCAAGCATCTTGTGAAGTTCGACCTTCAGAGTTGTTTTGATAGTATTTACACTCATACCATAAGTTGGGCGACTGCAGGAGGTGCAGACAAGGTGAAGGTTTTGCGTGGATATCATGGTTCATGGGTGGGTGATGCATTTGATAATCTAATGCAGTCGGTTAATGCTCGTGAAACGAATGGTATTGTTATAGGTCCAGAGTTCTCAAGAATCTTTGCAGAGATTATACTTCAGTATATAGATAAGAATGTCGAACAAGAACTCTTGGAAGAAGATCTTCGTCATAAATCCACCTATGAGTGTTATCGGTATGTTGATGACTATTTCCTCTTCTATAATGACGAAAAGGACAAAAATCTTTTCATGGGAAGTCTAACAAAGTGGCTGAAAGAATTCAAATTACAGATCAGCCCGTCAAAAACAGAAGAGTTTGAAAGACCATTCATAACAAAGATTACATTAGCCAAAATTCGAGTCGAAGATTTAATTAGCGATATATTTTCGGTTCCTCTTTGGGAGGAAGTAGTATCAAATTCGGACGAAGAGAAAGAGGATGAAACTGAAAACGTAGCTTCAGGTAATGATAAGGAAATACTTGATAAAAAGTTCAATATTTACTTGTCTGCAAATAGTGTAAATACTCAAATAAAAGTAATAATAAGGGAATGTGGAATTGAATATCGAGATATAGCAAATTATCTGCTGGAAAAAATAAGTCAACGTCTTGATGCTTTTTTAAATCGGTATGAGACTGGCTTCAAGAAGTATGAACGTCTAATGTCAAAAGAGGAGACGGATAAAGACGAGGTTGAGATCCATGCTCAAAGAGTACAAAGGAAACTAACAAGTTTTCTTGTGTCTTTGGTTGATGTGTCTTTCTTTGTGTTCAATAGTAATAGACAGATAAATACCACATTGAAATTGCAGAAGATAATGAATACCATCGTTCTCTATGCAAAACGATATGGTGATTTCAAGGATAATCCAGAGGTTAGATTCCAAACGATAAGTAAGGATATTATCTTTAAGAAGATTCAAGATGAAATATCCTTGGTGCTGTCTACGACAGATTCACATCGAAACACCTTACATGAAAGCCTTTATCTATTAATTTTGGCAAAAGAATTGGGTAATGCATATCTGCTTGCACCTGAAGTTGTTAAATCATTTATAGAAAAAAGTAAACTACAATATAACCTATTCGCATGTATTATACTATTGTATTACTATGCGAATCACAAGTGTTATAATGAGCAAAAGGTATTGTTGAAAAATGAGATTTTGAAGAAGTATCGGCTTGTTGCAGAAACGGAGCGCAAACGCAACGCGGAGCTAACAATTCTCACGGCAGATATGATGACATGCCCATTTGTGGATGAGGAATACAAGCAAAATCTTCTTAAATTAATGGGTATTACTGAGATAGAAGATCAACGGATGATATTGCGTTTTGCCAAGAGGCAAAAATACATCTTCACTCGTTGGACAATGTTTAATATGAATAAAGAATTACAGGCAAAGATTTCACAAGAGGTATATTCGTAGCTTCTGTAACAGCTGTTGGTCCAACTACATTTTCACACACATAACCTTCAGCTAGCCGAAACGACGCAGGAAGTTGCGGTTTTCCAAATGGTTGGCTTAGGATTGTACTGAATGTGAAATCTTGCCTTTTTTCAGACTTTAAACATTAAGAATAGAACTCCTTTGCTCGCAAGAACAACGCAGCTTCCGAGTCTTGAATAATAATAGTTAATTAAAAAGTAAGTTGAGTCCTACTAAGGAGATATGTTTTTCATGTAAACAGAAAGTGTCAAGAGCCGAGATTATAGCACTTAGTTTATCGTTGACTCATTAGGTTCTTGCTGATGACACTGTTCTGACTATAATTGAGTAATGACTGGCTTCATTGTGGTGGGCGGCTTGCGCTCGCCCACCTTGTTAAACTTCTAATTACTTGCTCTCTTTCTTTGCGCTCTTGCGTGTGGCTTTCTTCTTGGGTGCGCTCTCGGTGAACTTCAGCGGCTCATCGCAAATGGCGACTCTCTTACCTGCTCTCACCAACTTGGGCAGCCATGTGTCGAGCTCGGCGGCAGGAAAAGCGGCTTGCTGGGCGGTGATGTCCTTTGCGCTTCTGCGAGTGAGCGTAACACCGCAAACCTCGCTCAAAATCTTTGCGTCATCAGCAAAGGAAACGTAAAACTCACCCAAACGGAAAAGCAACACTGCGTCCGTGTGACGTGCTTTCATGCTCTCAAACTCCTTTGCGAGTGCGCTTTGCTCGCTTGCTTGCTCGGCTTCGGGTGCGCTCTCCTGCGCTGCGCTCGGCTCGGCTTGTGCCTTGCTTGCGCTCACGTCCGCCATGAGCTTGTTATAAATGGCTTTCGGGATTATCGCACCGGTGCGCTTGCGCAACATGAAGGCATAGCGCAAAGCCTTATAAGGCAGTGCAAAGTAAAACTCACTCTCGGCGACCTTTGCGCCATTCTCGTGCTGGTACACATGCCACATTTGGGCACCGCTTTTTACCTCTCGCTTGCTTGCTAAAATCAAATTTGCCATAGTAGTAAAATTTAGAAATTTATGAATAGTGTTATTAACTCGCTTGTTATTGCTCGCTATAGACATTGCAGTAACTGACTTGCACACCTACCGACATTGCCATGTCTGCGGCTTGCTCGCTTGCCTCGCTTGCGCTCACGGCCTCGACCTCGAAAGTGTGAATTTCATTCTCGAAGTCCACCACATCGACCACATAATTATTGTATGCGGTAGAGCGGAAACCTTTTTTACTAACTCCGCTTGCAGCTGTGTCAGGAGTGCTGAAGAACGATGTGTTAAATGATGCTGTCATAATCTTTGAAATTTTTAAGAGGTGAATAATCATTGTCTACGTATGTCGCGTATAACCTTTTTACGGTGCGTAACAAAGTGAGGCAGGGAAGTGAGCGACCGCAAGGCTTGCCTGAAAAATTTCTATCGCTTGCGGCTCGAAAAATTATGGGCGCAGAACGTCATTTTTTAGAAAATTTTCAAAAAGGCAACTCGACATGGGCCTTGCAGTGGAACGGCTGCCCTTAACTTTGCACTGGAAAAAGTTATACATCAGCGGCAGGAGTAATGACAATGATAACCTCTTGGGAATTGATTATGGCAGCTCACACATCGTGGCACTCCAGCGAAGCAGCGAGCGGAGAAAAACAAAGCAAGGAGAAGAACGGCACCAGCCGTTTCCTCTCCTTACCGATGAGCAAACCACCGCCTCACAGCGGCTGGTATGCGACAAAAAACGGAGCAAACTGGTACAGAAGAACGGAATGACTGATACATCACATCCCGAAAAGCAAAAAGCCCCGGATCGTGTTAAGCGTTCCGAGGCTATATGCTTCAAGAGTTATCCGCAACACATGTGAACGGACATTTTCACTGACTTTTGTCTCTTAATCTTCTATAACCAGTTTGTTGATAGCATAGATTTTATTTGAGTCGATAAGCAACTCATAAGAAATCATCTGTCCATTTTGAATCGTATCACAGTAGAAGTACTTTTCTTTTCTTAAACGACATCTTAGATGTCCACCACTATTCAAGATTGTTTCGAGGCTTGTTTGGAGCTCGTTCATGAAGAAATCATAGTTGTAATCTTTGAAGGTGAGAACTTTGTAATTGACATTTTTGGGAGCATAGTAAGCTGAATACTTAAGATTCCTGCCGATGATTTCGTTTGCATATGACATATCATAATGCAACCACATCCCCATAAATCTTTTTGCAATCTCTTCTTCATCAAAATTACCGTCGGTGACATGCAAACGTTGCAGTGCTTTTATCGCCTCGCGGTCGCCATGCTCAGCAGCTTTCTTGTACCAATAGATTGCCCGGTCAAGGTCGGGTATGATACCTTCTTCATCGACTCCCCCCTCTGATATTTGTCCCAAGAAATATTGGGCATGACCACAACCATCAACATCGCTTTCTGCTGCCTTTTGAATAAGACTAAGACCTTTCAGAATGTCTTTTGTCACACCCATTCCAAATACATAAGCCTGGCCTATATTATAATATGCCATCATGTCTCCAAGACTCGCAGCCTTTTCGAGAAGTTTTAAGGCTTTTGCATAATCAACTTCAACACCCTCTCCCATCTGGTAACACATTGCTAAGTTGTTAATTGCAAAAATGTGATTTTGGTCGGCAGCTTTCTCTAACCACATTAGTCCATCTGCAATAGGTTTGTTATACTTCATCTCAATGATAGAGCATCCCAATTGATACTGAGCTTCAGGATAGCCAGCTTCTGCGGCTTTTTCCATCGTCTCATAGCCTTCGTTTATCTCTCCAGCATCGAAGAGAATTTGCGCTTGTTCGTAAAGACTCTGTCCGTTGGTTTTTTGTTTGAATGAATTAAAAAGTTCCATAGTCGTTCTTTTTTATCGTTTTTACGATACAAAGTTAGGGACAATAAAACTCCGACAAAAATAATAATCAGACATAGTAAGACATATGGTTAAACATTAAAATGTCCAAATGAAATGTCTAACTATGCCTAACTTTTCAAGTTTCTAAACGGTACTGGAACCATTCGCCAAGTGCTATTGTAGATATGCAGATTATTCTTCTTGAGGTCAGCCAATCTCTGACCTACATAATTTATTATGTTATCGATATTGTCACCGAGATACGGCCAACGACTCGCAAAATTCCCGTCTTCATCTAGAGCCAACTTTATCACGCTGCGCCTATTCAGACTTCCGAACAATGTTGTGCTATCATGTAAAGCTCCGATTAGTTGAAACATTTTGTTCTTATCGTACTTCACACCGTGTTTACGAATGAAATAATGTTTAATAGCTTCGTTTCTTTGGAAGTGCTCGATAAAAGACTTAAGTTCTTCTGCTTGAGCATCAACAACCACAACAATTTTTTTGTTGCCGACATATTGAGCATATTCTTCGCCTAAGTGCTTCTCGATGTTTGCAACCATCTCCTTTAGGTCGTCGATAAACAACGCTTCGATGTCAACAGCATTATCATCCTTTACTTCCGCTTCTTCGGTGAAAGATGGGAACACCTCCTTTGGCATGAATTTATTCAAGGCAAGATGAAACGGAAGTTGAGCCATTTGAGATAAGAATGGTAAAAGAGTCGTCTCCCATCCTTTGTAGTCAAACACCTCGGCATCCCTACCATATAAACAAACATTCAGTTGCTTGCATATACCGGCAGACTTATTGTGGTGAAGAAAGGTGTTGACAATAACAGCGACCTTTTGTTGAATCGGAAAATTCTCGGCAGATATATTGACGAGGCGGTCTCCTGGCACAGCAACACTCACAATCTTTCGTTCGATTGTAAGGTTAGTGAGGTTATGCCACAAGTTTTCCCAATACGAGAGATACTCAGACAGTTTTAGACTTTTTGCACTGAACACACTATCAGTATTGCTGAATGCGGCGATACAATATTGTTCATCATCTACAAATATTGGACATACTTCGCCTACTTCAAATATCAATTTCCGGTATTCTCGAGAAGAGTCTCTTCTTGCACGTTCCGCATAGTTCCTACAAAATGAATCAATCTGAGTATCAACATCTATTGCTTTATCGTGGCACAGCTTTAAGAATTTTCCAAAAACAGAATGTACAGGCACAATATCCTCGGACGTGTCAAACGTCCAGGGACAATGCACAATCTTTAAGCCTTCTTGCTTAAAGAGATCGCCCTCTTTGATGCAGATAGCCGTATCTGTTCCTGGTATGGCGTATATCGCAGAATTCATGCCGGGATTATTTCTTGGTTAATGCATGGTTTTGTAGCATGAGCGATAGTTTCATTTTAAGACGAGTGATTGCGAACTCTTTATCAGAGTCCGGATAGTATTCTATCCAGTCAATGCGTCGAAGTTCGGTTATGATTCTATCGCAATATGTGATGTTGTCAAAGCGGAAGGGAATAATATCCTTGTCTTGGTTTGAGGCTGCCCAGACTTCGTATGCGCAACTCTTTGATTGATTATAATTCTCAGTAAAGAACATCAAGAATATCTTACAATCACGGATATTACGTTCCAACACAACATTATAGTTTATGCCAATAAGAGCATCGTCCCTGTCGATGAAATAGCTGATGCCCATTTCATCAAGAATCTTCAAGATTGGGTTGATGAGGTTTATGTCTTTGTGGCAATAACTAATAAAGACATCAGCCTTATTCTCTTGAGCTCTTGCATCTTCTTGCACCTGCATAACATCAATCGGAGCTTTAGCCATGAAGTTGGAAAACTCATCATGAAAATGCTGATGCTCCTCCATAGTCATCGTTTTTGTAGAGCCATTCAAATATAGTTCAATGGATAGTTGCTTATGAGTCGCAACAAGATTGCGATATATTGCAGCAGTCATAGTCTCAGCCACGATATCGTATGGTATATGGCCATGGCCGGCACCAAGTGCAGGGAAAGCAATGCTGTGAATGTTCAAAGCTTCCATAAGTCGGAAACATTCGTCAACGGCATTCTCGACAATAAAGCGGTTACGTTGAATGTCATCGAACATAGGATGCTTGACGTTCACATTGAAGGTGTAGGGCATTGCCTCGGGTTCAACCGTGATGGCGTGGAAAATATACTTTTGCAAGAGGTCTCCTGCCGTTGTCACAACAACACTGCCGAGGTTGGCCGGTACTTTCTTCCAAGCGTCTATTTTAATTGCGTTGCCACCTTTTGATAGAATTGCTTTCGATACACCTCCTGCCATCTGCAAAGTGTAGTTGTCAGCACTGACAATCACCTCCAATTGACTGTCAGTTATATCACCGTCAATGATGCGAACGGTGGAGTTGTTAAATCGATATGTACCTTGTTCAGTCATATTGTTTTCATTAGCTATCATCTCTAAGTTTATCTTGGTAGAAGTGACCAACCATCCAACGGAAAATTCTGCAGGTATAATAATGGGCATCATATGGTGCCTGGAAGAATCGATTGTTCAACTGACTTTCAGTTGGTATCGGTTCAAGCACACCGCCATCTATTTCAACATGCCAATTCTCAAATTCCCACACATCGTGAGCGCCATCTACCGGTCTAACCGCAAAGTGAACATTATGAGGATAATTGTTCTTTAAGGGGTTCTTGTTGAGATAGCCTTTTTTTATTACACCACAGAAGTAAATTGCCTCATATTGACCTTCAGGAACTTCATCCATGTCTAAGGATGGCTTTTCAAGGAGGTCATGGTTACTTGTACCACTGAACTTCTTACTATATGGACCTATCAAGCAAGCGGTGCAATGCTTATCAATGTTACCTGCTTTGACATACTTAGCCCAAAGCCACTTGAACTTTTTCTCGTCAAAATTATGATGAATGGTAATCATAACAGAATAGTAGCAATCGCAGATGCGATTCGTTTAACATCTTCCATAGTATTGTCTCTGCCCAATGAGATTCTAATGGTTCCCTTGGCAAGTTCATCTGTAAGATGAATTGCTTTAAGCACATGAGAAACTTGTGTTTTTTTGCTATCACAAGCTGACCCTGTAGAGACTAATATCCCCATAAGGTCTAAGCGATGTAGCAGCGTCTCACCGCTACTATTAGGGAAAGACAAACTTATATTTCCTGCCAAATGCTCATCACCGCCATTACGTAGATAAGCAACACCCAAAGTTGAAAGATCCTCTATCAATTTGTGTTCCAAACTGGTGAGGCTTTTCGTGTTTTCATCTATAATTCTAACATTTTCTTGAAGAGCAGTTGCCATAGCCACTATATATGAAACATTCTCTGTGCCGGCTCTCATGCCGCTTTCTTGTCCGCCACCGCAAATTAATGGTGGCCATTCAAGACCTTTCTTGATATACAAGAAGCCAATACCTTTGGGTCCATTGAACTTATGAGCGGAAGCCGACAACATATCAACGCCAAGTTCGTGAACGTTGATATGGCAATGCCCAACAGCTTGCACTGCGTCGGTGTGAAATATCCAGCCTTGTCGATGAGCCAAATCAGCCAATGATTTGATGGGTTGGATTGTGCCAATCTCATTATTTGCATACATAATAGAGACAATCCCTTTATTGCCATCAAGTGCTTGTTGCAAATCTCTTGGGTCAACTTCTCCATTGGGGTTGACGGGAATAAAAGTCACTTTATGCCCTTTTCTGGCAGCACAATCACAGGGATTAAGGACTGCATGATGCTCAATAGTAGATGTGACAATAGGCAATCCTTTTTGTATCGCTCCTGAGATTACCCAATTGTCACTTTCAGTTCCACATGAGGTAAAATATATTTCGTCTGGGCTTGCACCAATACATTCTGCAATAACAGCCCTTGCGTCTTTGATGGCTTTTTTTGCAGTACGGGAGAATGAATATGGTTGTGATGCATTTCCATAATCTGATTCTAGATATGGTATCATCGCTTCCAAAGCCAAAGGGCTCAATCTCGTTGTGGCAGCGTTGTCAGCATATATGAATTGGCGTTGCTCCATATCAACTAAACAGTTTGCAACCTTCTTCTTTGAATTCTTCTATTTTGTCAAGAATGTCTTGTACTTCACAACATAAATAGCTGGCAAGGCAATCAAGGCAATAGAAGTTTTTGACATCTTCAGCAATAAGTTTTTTATTGATGCCAACGGTGTCTTTGTCAAGATGTTTTTTGCCGCATGCAATACAGTTATAGGATTTAGCCATCTATGTCTCGAATTGAAAAGTTTGGAACATTCTTTCCTTTGTACTGCAAATCAACCATACCCATCTGTTGAACAATAATCTGACGCATTTTTTTGGCCGGTATCAAGCAATAAGTATTGAATTCCCTTGGGTTGATGTCTTTGGCAGAACGCACATGGGGGAATAACAGTTTTAGATAAGCCGTTGCAATGCGTTTGACTGCTTCAGTATCGCGAGTATCAGCATTATCGGGATAGTCAACAATACGGTCGACTATTGCACGGTATGAGACATCTTCGCGTAGAAGGTGCATAATGGTTGTAAAGTATTCAGAGTTGAGAGCCCAACCACATATCTTCAGTCCCTCGTTCATGCGAGGTATTTCCCAGCCTTTGATGAAGCCGTGAATACGATCCATTAAAGCCGTTGTTTTGAAAATGGTTGGGAGAGTTGCGAACATGTTTTGATAAACATCCATGCGTTCCTCATCAATATTGCCAAGCATGACAAAACCAGCATCGGCCACGCCATCTTTGTCACCAATCTTGACAGTTCCTTGCTCCATATAACCCTGTAGCGTTTGAGTCATTTCATCAGGGTTGTCGAAACCGACCTTTTGAATCTCATCAAATGCGATGTAGTCGTGATAGAAGACTAATCCTTCTTCGCGACGAGAAAGGTCGTAAAACAACTTGGCTCTAGTCATTTTACCTGCCGAGAGATAGCCGTAACGACTTATGCTTCCAAATACATATGACTTACCAGTTCCCTTTGGAGCAAGTTCAATAAGGTTTAATCTCTTTTCAACAAACGGCAATAGACGGGTGAGCATAGCAAGTTTCGTATGCTCGTCATCTCCGTATCCATTTGCATTATAGTCAATAGCACCTAGAACTACGTCAATCCATTCGTGTATAGTAAACTCTTTCCGAACTTCTTTAAAGAAATCAAGGTTTATCTCATATGGGCAGAAATTCTGAAATCCAAGGAGTTTGATCTTACCTTTGATTTTTTGTTCTTTGTCTGGGTAACGATAGCCAAGCTCCACAACGCCCCATGTTTCTCTTGCTTTAACAAGGTCCTCTTTGCATTCTTCCCAAACGTTTGGTTCAATAAGTGTTTCACGATTTGTCAAACCGAAATCTGGCAATGAAAAAGAGACTTGGTGCGTTGTAATATCAATGTCGATAGATATACGAGTGAGAAGCTTTAATCTTTCTCCCTCGACTACAATTCTGTTCTTTATTTCAATCCAATCGTTTTTGGAAGGAATATAAGTCTTCACAAAGTTTGTAACTTCTTCTACATCAAACTTACCTTCCTCGTCCTCAAACATCTTGAGGAGCCAGTCACGCAGGAACGATGGCAGTTTAAGACCACTAAAGAAATTACTTTCTTTGAGGTCTTTGAAGACTACCATGTCCTCAAAATATCTTTTAAGTTTATCTTCCATTTTTTAGTTGGATATTAAAAGAATTTACGCTCATTTGCGCCTTCTTTCTTTATTTCAAATTGTAAATCTCTTTCAATCAGAGCACCGTCCAAATATACATTGAATTTGTATATGCCAGCTGATTTCAAATCAGGCATTTCAACAACATATTGATAGGGCACGTCTGATTGCTTCGCATTATATATGTTACCGTTGACTGTTATTGAGACATCACCTTTATCGACTTCAACAAACAGCAGAAGTTTTGCTGTACGTTTGAAGCTGACCAAAATAGGCTTTTTGTCTGCAAGTTTACAAAGGATTTTCTTCGCTGCTTTAACGACGGTAATAATAGGAATGGCAACTTCTTCAAGGGAAGCACCCCCATGAACCTCTACGTTGGCTCTACGTCCGCCAGCAAAGCGATCGTAGTTTGCCAAGCACCAAAATTCATTTTCCTCGGTGGCATTTTCGGGTTTCTCGTCGATGTCCGACTTTGGGCAACATCTTCCAGAATGTTTCCCCTTCTCCGAAATGGCCCACTTGTTTTCAGTTTCGTTGATGACAGCTAAACGAGAGGCACCATGGTCGGCGATAACGTATGCTGTCTGATTTGCCTCAAGGAGTTTAAGCTGTTCTATAAGTTGGTTGATAATATTAATTTCTTCTACTATATGAATGGGCAATTTTGTGTTTTCATAATTGTATGAACCTTGACCCTCATGTTTGAGATCGTCAAGTTTTTTGTTTTCCTTTACTACACAACCGATGTTTTTGAACTCCTGGATAAATCCTTTATTCAATGAAGTGATTGAAGGTAATTCACATCTTGCCACATCGCCTCGAAGCAAAAGGTTATTCTCAAAACACTTTTCTTGCATGAGCCCCATGAACTCTATACCCATAGCGTCCATGAAATATAATATATGTTTGGATTTCTCTTTTGGCAAGTGGTCGATAACAGCAGATCTAGCTTGCAACCATTCATTATATTGACGTTTCGTTGCTTGCTCTTTTACCATATCTAGAAATTCGGGCAATAGCTGATTAGTAATTTTGCAGTATTTGTAAAGACCGAAATATCTGTTCAAATAATCATTACCAGTATCAAACGGACTGAGATATGCAGCTAGGTCAGGATATGTTGTTTTCAGTATAGAGATTATATCTTCTCTTGCGGGTTTGTAGCGGTCCAATAACTCTAGGACCTGCTCACGTTCCTTAATGCTTATATCTGTTAAGTAATAAAGAGCATCATTTTCTTTGCCGTATACTTGCTTGCAATAGTTTGAAAGCTCGTCAACATATTTTTGAAACTGAACAAGGATCCTTTTCCTCTGCTGATACAGAATCGAAAAATCCTTATCCTTAGGTGAATGGTTCAACAACTCACAGAATAAGTTGGTAATAAATGACGAGAGCGTTTCTGATTTAGAAATTACAATTGAGAGATATTCGTTTTCTTTTGCTCCGAACACCTTAAGAGTAATGAAGCAAATCCATTTCTCAAAATCGCTGAAAGTTGAGAAACGTTCAATTGTGAATGAAAGGTTGGAAATGCTCCCAAGCGTTTGAGTGGCAAACTCATCAAAACTTTCATAATCACTGAGTTTGTTTAGCAACTCGGTCCATTGTGCGTCAGTCCCGGATTTCTCATTTAATGATGCAAGAGCTGAATAGTTGCCAGCAATGATTTGAAAGGCTGAATTCCGCTCCTCAATATCAAACAATGAGTTGGGAAATTCCTCGTGTCGGCGAGAAGTTATCACATTTACAGAATCGGCACCGCTTTCCAAAAGAATCATCATTTTAGGAAGTTCATTAATCCCTTTAAGGGATTGTAAAATGTGATTCTTCAATTTTGGCACCACAAAATTTAAACTCGGCAATTGAATTGGGTCAGCATCGGAAATAACGATACGACCTGCATCGAACAAACGAATATCGAATTTCTTGATAAATTGAGCGCAGCCAAATGTTATCACAACGAGTTTGCCAGTGCAAGCAAGCTGCATTAGCGATTTCAATTCTTTTACAACAGCCTCACTACCTTTTAGCATTAGGAATGGTTCAAGCCCCAAAAGGAACATCGTCTCATTCAGCTTAAGAAGGTCATTCTTAAGCTTATCCATCATTGGAATGGAATCGTCAGCGCAGTATGTTTCAACGTTAATCATTTTATAGTGACCAACGTCATAATGCTTTTTCAGGTCGCTGTACATTTCAGCATCCGACAAATCCACTAGGACAGGTAAGCAGTCCTGCCCTTGAATGTATCGGTCTATCTTATCTATTATCTGCTGTAATGCCATGATAATGAACAGATTTAATTGTTCATAATGATTTGAATTCCCACACTCATATTGTTCTTGATGAGTTCCTTTAAGTATTTCTTAACTTCTTCCGGATTCATCGAGTCAATTCTTTCCATTGCCACTTTGTAGCCTTGGCTTACATACTTTGATTCAGCCAGAGATTTTAAAGTTGTCATAATTTGTGAACTTCCCATCCAATGGTAAGGAGCTTCGGTAACATGAGACGTGAGATATTCTTTCACCTCTTGTACATCCGTCAACATCACCGAACGTTCACCCAAAATTTTATCACGGAAAACTTTGTCTCGTTCGTTGGCATCAGCAAGCAAATCCCAATACTTGAACTTCTCCAAATATACCAAAGCTTTATTGATGTCGTTATCTGTTGGATTACTTGAATTTACGATGCCGAAAATGCTACGGCATTCAACAAGGTCTTCATTGGGTATCATTGCCAAAATAGGCATTTGGTATTTTGAGCTCCACTTATACGGTGATTCTGTACCGGTTTTATCTTTCCATAAAGATCTTAGGCGAATTGAATCAAGTTCCTTACGGAATGATGCCACTGTGTTTTCGACAACGCTAATATATGTTGCTTTGTCGGTTGTGAAATTGCCACCACTAATTCTCTTGAACACCTTTTCTTTGTCTGAAGTGCTCAAGTCTTGCAGATAGAAATCGCAAGCTTTGACAAATAAGTCGAGCTGGTTGGTGTAGAACTTGTTAAATTGCTCACCATAGCCTTTCAAATATTGCAAGAACTGCTCTTTCTTAGAATCAGGCAAATTGCCTTGCTGCTTGATTTCCTTGAGCATTGCGAGCAATGGCTGAATATCGGAAACATAGTCTTTTACAGTTTCAAATGAAACTTTAATGTTGCCTACTTTATCGTTCCATGCTGCAATAGCACCTTTGAAACTATTACAGTAACCTATCAGTTTCTTGGTTTCCAGGACAATTTGGTATTCAAGGATAACATCATCAATCTGCAAATCCACAGTTTGGCGTTTCCACAGCCAATTGGCTTCGCTAGCATCAATCTTTCGACGAAGCTCATTTATGAATTGCCCATGGTCATCTATTTGTCCCGCCAACGTTGGAAGTAGACCATCTTTGTATTCGCTCAAATAATTCACCATACCCTCTTTGCACTTTTCTTCTGTTAAGATTGAGTGCAAGTCAGCAGATGCCTTGCGGTTTGCGAGAAACAGTTTGCCTATTTCATTGGCAATCTCAGCATCGGTTTTACTTGTTTGATTGTTTACCAAGTCTTGATAATCTGATAGCAACGTTTCAATAACCGATGTCGAGGTCTGCAAATGCAAATTTTTGAGAATAAATGATAGCGTCCAAGTCGGGAATGAATAACTCTTCATCTTGCCGCGTATGCGGTCGCGTGCGCTTTCAACCGACGAGCAGTTTTCTTTCGGAATATCAAATGCAATTGAAGTTCCTTCTCCAAATGCCTTTTCCTCTGGCGTCATCGTTACGATGAACTTATCACGATAACGAGGGTTATAGGTGTTGTCAAGATTAATAACCTCGGCAACCATTTCCTTAAGTTTTTGCAGTGACATGCTATCGCTCGAAATGCCGTCACTCCATGAATAGCGATCGTCAGCATACTCTTTAAGCAAGAAACCCATAAAGAAAGCGGTCATGTTGCAAGGCAAGAAGCCATAAGGTACTTCTTTGAGCTTGTTGTAAATATCCAATATGGAGATTCGACCATTGTTCTTTAATTTTTCTTCAATGAAGTTTGTTAGGTCACTTTTTATCCTTGAAATCGGATCTGACGGATGTTCTGTCCAATAGCGTTCTGTATCCCAAGCAATAGCCAGTTGCTGCTTAAGATTAGCATTATTATTGTTATAAGTACCTTTTAAGGTTCTTGTAACACCACATTCTACACCGACAGCTAAACTGTTAGCAATCCACCAGTTCGATATTGAGCGGTAATGGCACTCAAGCGCAAGGTTAAATCGCTTGCGGTCTATTTCACGTAGTGCGGCATTCAACGCTTCAAGACTATTCATGTTTTCGCCATTGTGCAGCGAGGAATAGAGTACGAACTGCCCTGATTTAATTCGTCCTCTCCATTCCGTTAGAATTGCCTTTGCATAAGTGTTGTATTGGTTGGCGGTGCTAGCGTTCTTTCCTGTATTGTAGGCTGATATGGCCATATTCTCGACCCATTTTTCAAATTTTTCAAGTGTCAAAGGCGTTCTGCCACAATCAATGAAGATTACGTCAGACCCTTTCGCCATATAATCCTTGATTTTCTTTGAAATAATAGCTGCCTCACTAGCGTCGCGAGCAAAGCCGACAACCACTTGGAAATGGCGCTGGTCCTCTGATGCTTCACGGATTGCTTGTTTAGCTTTTGAATCAATATCAGTTGCTCCTGCAAATGACAATTTAAATCGTAGGTTCAAATCGTGGTCCAACTCGATGGCTTCGTTTATTAATCCATCAGAGATTAAATTCGTGGTTGTTCTTGTCTGAAATTGAGCCTTTTCTTTATCAATTTGAGCAGCATCCATCTCGCCTGTCAAAACAGAATATAGAGTTTTGCCATCAGAGAGATTACGTTTGTAGAGGACCTTATCGTTGACAAGTTTCTCTGCACATCTTACAGCTTGTCCGTTATCGAGGTGCGAGCCTTCGAATGCGTAGTTGATGTTTTTCTCGTTGGGGAGAAAAATCTCAACCGTATCACCAGTACTTTGCGAAATGGCTTGAAGCAAAAGAACTGTTTTCAAGACGCTTTGTTCATCATTGTTAAGGTGTTTTGACAAACCAGCATAGCGGTCAAGAATATGGCGTATGTTAATAGACAAGTCATTCTTGCCGTTGTCGTAGAAAAATGCCCACAAAAGATCTATTGTCAAAAATGGGCTTTCATCAAAAGGTCCATAATTGTCCATATACCATTGGAAGCCTTTCAAATCATCGTTGCCGGCATTCTTGATGAAATCAAACATACTACGCTGGTTCGAGGCAAATGAGGCTGAGATATGTTTAAGCACACAAGCAGCGTAGGGGTGAATTGGAAGAATCCCTCTCAACTCATGATCGGTAATGCCCATTTTCTCCATGATGCGTTTGCGGGAATCATGTGTGCGTTCTTCCAAGTCAGGCAAAATGTCTTGTTCCCATTCTTTGCGCACCATTGCATCTTCATTTTTCCGCATAGCAGCACCCATTAATTTGAATGCCATATTGTCTGGAAGCTCTATGATACAGGTCGGTCGAACAAAGCGGTCAAGGATCTTTTTCTTATCCGTATCGGCATCGTCCATGCCGGCATCACTCTTGTGGGTTACTGGAATGAAGCAAAAAGGTTCGTGTTGGCTCATGTCCAAGATGTGCTGAAAACCAGTGAGCCGATGCGTATTGTTGCTGAAGTATTCGGTAAACTCATCCCAAATGAAGACAATTGCTTTGAGATTATTTGCCTTGATAACTTCAGTAATCCATTGAACCATCATTGAGTCGTCGAGAGTGAATGCTTTGATGTTCTTCTCGTTAGCGACTTTAAATATTTTGTTCATGAGGGCTTGCAGAGCTTGGTCTTGATACTCACCTAAATGCATGATGATATCATCAACAGTTTCGCCACCGAACAAGTCACGATAGCTACCGTTTACATATATTGAAAAACTCTGCTTATTTTCCTCGTCGGACAGATACTTTATAATTCCGTCTTTTAACGCATTTGGACCTGCGTTTGTTATTCCTGCATCTTTTAACGCTGCCTCAATGCTTTCTTGCATGGCAAGGAAAAGGTCGTTATCGCTTTGAATCGATGATGAGCCATATCGATGAACGGTGATAATGCGACCTTGAGACTTCGCTGAATTAAATTTCTTGCGAAGGTCGTCATCGAGTTTGAAATAAGTAAAGTACTCATTCGTTTCATCTTCACTTGCATCAAGCAATCGTTTCAGTGTGAGAACGGCATGAGATTTACCAGTTCCGTATGCTCCCTCAACCCAAATGTTGAGTTTTTGTTGGCGTTCAATGACTTTGAGAGTTTGTATAAGTAATTTTACAAACGTCTCATGTGGATAATATTTTTTCCACAAGTCAGGCTCTTTTTTAATGACATCGTTATTGACTGCAGGAAAGAAGTCGGGGTCGATGTCAAAATATCTACGATAAGCTTCCATGTTATTCCCTTCTTTGTTTTTTATCATTTCAAAAAGAGGTTGAAAACATCTTGTGATGTTTTATCCTCTTTTAAGTTTATGTTATCAAGGTCGTGCGTAAAGGTAGCAGAAATGAAATCACGATAGTTGGCATGCAGACCAGTAATAATAGTTCGCATATCATCCTCGGAAATGCCGAATATTTGATATGGCGTAACTCCATCACCTTCGGCATTGCGATCATAAAGTCGCGACAAAGTGAACTGGTAGTAACCTCCACAAGCCTCAGAGAATTTATAAAGACTATAAAGAATTACTCGAGGGTCAGGGGTTGCCCATGGTGAACGGCAGAATTTTGTTCCACCATCTTGTTTGTTAGATTTTTCTGAGAAACCAAAACCAAGTTTATTTAGAGGCAAAAGGGATATGCGCTTCAATGCTGCAGGTATTGATTTTTGCGCACTATTACTAACTCCTTCTGTCATGCTCAATTTATTAGTAATAGAGCTTTGCCCAAAGATTTCATTAAAACCAAAATTCTGTATAAACCACCCTACTTCAGGTGTGAACGCGAGGTTGACAAGCATCAATGCCCAAATTGTGTCATCCTCTAAATTAGTATCACGAAGCATCTTTCCCAAAATAGTTTCGGAATCGTTCTCTGTTATTCCAGCGTCTCGCAAAAATCTATTAAACATTGGAACTTGAGCGTTACCTAATGAATTGTCTGAACGAAAACGTTCACCAAGTTTTACATACTGCTGAAACCATTCGATTTTCGGTCCATGCGCGGCATAGCAGTCTATTGATTTTGCTTTTGTGTTCATATTACCTAAACCTTTTGATAACCATAATGATTTATATACTAAACAGCCAGTATCGATATCTAGACATTGGCCACATTTAACGCAAGTGTCTTTGATAGAGAGCACACCATCTTCTCTAAAATGCAAATTGCCAAATTTGCAATTTGCGGTACAAACATTGCACGACACACAATAATGAGACTTACGACATATAATTCGTAAATTTTTCATAAAAAGTGTAGTAGCAGGGGAATTGTCAAAAAGGGTTGCCACTTGAAGATAGTCATCTGATAATTGCTTCAAATGTACAAGATAACTAGCGCCTGAGCATACAACTTCTATAACGTCATTGTTTTGCTTATATGTAATAATGCCAATAGTTTTAATCCATTGAAAGAAATTATTCTTATTGTTTTTGAAAACAATAACTAATTTATCGTTAATAACAGCCTCATCATAGTCTTTTGGCGATATAGAGAGATCACGACCATTTTTTCTGGCTTTCCATCCATTATTCTCTATATAGCTTCTTATGCGTGCTTCATTTCCTTTATCCGAAGAATTAAGTTCTCGAATAATATCAATTAAGTTTTGGGTCTCATTGCTATAGCATACAGCATTTAGATAATCATTTCGATTAGTTGACATAGGACACACTAAACATCCTGCTCTAGTGTTGCCTCGCTTATAAGCATCATTTAAATGGAGGTCATTCGCAAATATATAAAGATATACCTCGGCTGAATTCCATGTTAGTATAGGATTACAACTATATTGACCACGATGTTTTGTGCCAAAAGAGATATAATCGTAACCGCTTCGCCTCACACTTTCATCGGCTCTCACACCGACAAATGCCATTTCGGTAAAAATGGGTTTTCCAACTATATCTCTGACAAGCAATAATTGTGGAGTTGTTTTGTGGACACTACAACACCATCTGATTGTTGCAGAAGGTGGTCCAAAACGCCGCCAAGAATCAGTCGGTTTTAAGTGTGATCTAGCAATATAAAACTTTATGCCCTCATTGTTACACCTCTCTCTTGTGAGTTCAACGGATTTATATGTATCTGAGAACTCCATTCCCGTGTCTCCAAAAATCACCACAAAAGCATTATGGGGAAGAGCGCGTTGAACGATGTCGAGTGTAACTTCGCTATCTTTTCCACCACTATATGAAACATGGAAAACATCAACCTTCTCTTTGTAAGCCAAATAGGTGTTGTAAACAGATTTGATTGTGTCTGTGACTAATGCCTTAAGTAGTTCTGCATTTTTTTCAATCATTAATGGCAAGTTTACTGGTTTAAGCTTGCCGCCATTTGGCTCGGGAACATCAACAATAATTATGGTTGGCTTTGTAAAAAAAGTGCCACCTTTAACTGTTGCCACATGGCGTCCTCTATAGATGTAATTGTTCGCTTCTGCCCATAAGAGAGGTAAGGAATCGTCACGGTCATAAATCCAACCGAGTTTGTCAAAGCCGAGAAGATCTAGTTCTCGGCTATACACAGGGCGTGGCTCCTTGCTAAATTGCAAAGGAGAACTGTTGAGCAGCAAGCCGCCAGTTTCTGTGTCCCACGTGTACGAATACATATAATATCCCTTTATTGTTTTTTTAAGGCTCTTGCTCTTGACAACACTTTGTCTATGTCGCCATATCGGCGCTGAACAATATAGCCTTCGTTTACTAAATATTTTATTGCTGTTTCTTTTTCTAATTTTATGCCGCTATCAGCAAGTGCTATGGCTAGAGTTGCCTCAAACCCTTCAAATTTAGGGTTGTGCCTCTCAACAATAACTCCACTTATTTTATTTTTAGTGAGGAATGTGTTAAACAACAGTGTATACCTTCGACTCTCTGTGAGCAGAAAACTCTCTAATAATCGACTATTCCATGGATAAGAGCCATTGGGGAAATTTGTAAAACTAGAAATAGCCTTTAACGGCAAATAGCCGCGTTCCCCAACTAGCGTACTAATTGCTGTGTCAACTGAAAGAAAGTTAAAATTGACTTCATCCTTACGCACAAATTCATCATTACTGACTCTTATGCAGAATTCAAGAAGTTGTCTCAAATATGGATTAATGGGCACATTGAGTGAGGTGGCAAAATTGTCAATTTCCTCAATAGTGAAGGTTTTCCTCTTTCTTGCATAGTTTATCAATGCGTCTCCAGCTGTAAAACTATCGCTTATACTGCTAATAATTGGACCAGAAAATGAGAATAGATGTCCTAGTCTGTTAGCAATAGCATTGCGAATTCCAATCTCGGGAATTGAAGTGTTGTTGGCAAGCAATGACGGAAGATTCTTTTGGATGTCGCTCAGAAGTTCAGTGTCTGTAACTATTTTATAGTCTTTAATCGCTTTGTTTATTAAAAATTTAACAGCTTGAAGCTCTTCAGATGAAATAACAAAAAGCCGAATATGGAATCGTGTATTCCTGCCACAAGAAATAAGTATGTCTTTATTTGAACGGAAGGCTTCTCTTACCTCTTCGGCAGGTAAATAGCTTAGACCAGACACGACCTCGTCTTCTGTCATGACTTTGCCTTGCTCTTTGACGTAATTAAGCACTTCATGGTTAATATCTAAGTTTACTCTGCGAGTGAGTGAAATTGACTTGTCTCCGAAATGCCACTTCTTGCCAAAGAAAAATTGAAGACAGACTTTCAATGATTCTTCATCGGTTATAAGCGTTTCAAGAAGTTTGTCCTTGAAAACTTTATAGAGAACTTCGTAGTAAACGCATGGTTTGTTCTGCGAAAACTCTTTTTCGATATAGTCTTTTATTTCGTCCCTGAGAATTATTGAAATTATATGCTCTGGGACAAAAATCTTACCACTGATTTCGATTCCACACTTCTTTATTTTATTTGTCAAAGCTTCGCTTGAGAGCGTACAGTTACGATTGAAATTCTCGTTGAAAAAACGCTGAAATTTCCTAATTTCAATCGTTGAATCAAGTCTAAATCCTTTAGGAAAATATTGAGATAAAATGCCCTTAATTTGTTCTAATTCAGTTACTGATGCATTTCTAACAATTGGCTCGCTTGCAATCGAAGTACTCTGGTGGGGGAACTCGCCATAGGAGCCAGGATGAGAAGAATGGTGTTGAGGTTGCTGTGTCATAGGTTGCGGACAGGGATTGGGCTCCGATTGCTTATCTTGTCTTTGTTGGACTTGAGATATCATTCTAGATGATGCTGGCATCGGGTACATCCTTTCTGCTTTTGCTAACATTTCATTGAACTCCCTTCGATTTACAAGATAAATCGAGCAAACCTCGAAGAACAATGCGTTAGAGGGTTTCAGTCCATGTACGCCATCAGTGAAACAATATTCTATGGCTGACATCTGCAAAACAATACCGCTTTCGTTACGATATTTATCGTTTATTTCTATACCATTGAGAAGCATTCTGTTACGCAATCTCTGTGATAAAGAAATAACTGCATCACGTTTTTTTACCTCACCCATTTTAATGCGATGATAGGCATCAACAAGTAAGGCGGTTTCATAGCGGTTCCAACTAATATTTTGCGAAAATATTCCCACTAAAACCATGTGGTCAACTATTGAATAATTGACAGAACTAAATGTTTGGTTATGGCTCCACTAACCAACGGTCGAACAAAACTATTACAAATAGGCACAATAACAAAAGACGTGAGAGCCCATACTGTGCTCGTCCTGTCAGTAGAGGCCTCGCATGCCTATTCATCCGAACGAGCAACGAGACCACTCACGCCAGTATTCAAAACCACCCCATGCCACTCGCTAGTGGTATAAGGATGGTGTAATGAACACCAAATGAGCGTTCCTCATTGCTTTGACTTTGGATGAATTAAAGAAATTGCGAGTTTCTACTGACCAAAGGCCAAGGCGTAAGTAACGCTTTTGTTAATATGTCCTCCTTGTCAGCAAAGTGTCGTCTAGAGGCGTTTTGCTACAAGAAGCGGTGATTAAACAATTTGATATAACAACAAAAACTGTCTCAATCACAATGCAAAGGTACAGCATTTTTGCGGAATAAGGACTATATTGGAGAAGATTTTTGACCTAATCGGAGAAAAAGGCTGATTTGTGGATGCATTTTCAATTATTTCAATTATCTTTGCGTTCAAAATCAAGTTAATTGAAACCAAGATGGAACGTATAAATCGTATAAAGGCTGTGCTGGCGGAGACTGAGCGTACTAGTAAGTGGCTCGCCGAACAACTAGACAAAGACCCCGCAACAGTGTCTAAGTGGTGTACCAACACGAGTCAGCCTGACCTATACACGTTGACCCGTGTGGCCGAGTTGCTCGATGTGGACATCCGCACCCTTCTTCGCCCCACCAAAGCGACAAACCCATTAGATTATTGACTCGCGTTGATGAATAAGAAAGTAACTTCATTAAATCCTGTTTATAAATACAACTAGAGTAAGAAGAAAA
>Ga0256406_1001754_pt1 | contig 33562 bp, 22 predicted proteins | sample RumenRJG_03DNA_FD_185986 | JGI IMG/M metagenome (GOLD analysis project Ga0256406, IMG submission 185986) | Bovine rumen microbial communities from Lethbridge, Alberta, Canada - RJG_03 | ecosystem: Host-associated > Mammals > Digestive system > Stomach > Rumen | place: Canada: Alberta | collected...
AGGGACAGTTTTCCGAGCATCTCGGCCGCGGCATCTACGAAGGCATCTTTGTCCGGGAGGATTCCGGCATTCCGAACGTGCGCGGCATGCGCACCGACGTCGTGAACGCGCTGAAGGAGATCCACGTCCCGCTGCTGCGCTGGCCGGGCGGCTGCTTCGCCGACGAATATCACTGGATGGACGGCATCGGCCCCAGAGAGAACCGCAAGAAAATGATCAACACCAACTGGGGCGGTGTGACCGAGGATAACAGCTTCGGCACTCATGAATTCTTCGATCTGTGCGAGCAGCTCGGCTGCAAAACATACGTCAACGGCAATCTCGGCTCCGGCACCGTGCAGGAGATGCATGACTGGGTTGAGTACATCACCTTTGACGGCGTCTCGCCGATGGCGGACCTGCGCCGACGCAACGGCCGTGAAAAGCCCTGGAAGCTGGACTGGTTCGCCGTCGGCAATGAGAGCTGGGGCTGCGGCGGCAACATGCGGCCGTCCTATTACGGTGACCTCTACCGCCAGTACCAGAGCTTCCTGCGGCAGTACAATCCGGACAGTCCCTTCAAAAAGCTTGCCGTCGGCGCGAATGTGGACGACGCGGAGTGGACAAGGACTGTGCTTGCCACCTGCTTTGACCACGCGCCGCGGCAGTTCCACGGCTTCATGGACGGCCTGTCCCTCCACTATTACACCATCATCGGCGACGACTGGACGGTCAAGGGCGGCGCACTGAATTTTGACGAGGCAATGTGGTACAAGACCATGCAGAGCACGCTGCACATGGAGGACCTCCTCCGCATGCACGGCGCCATCATGGACCAGTATGATCCGGAGAAGAAGATCGCCATGTGCGTCGACGAGTGGGGCGCCTGGTACGATGTGGAGCCGGGCACCAACCCGGGCTTCCTGTATCAGCAGAACACCATGCGCGATGCCCTGATCGCCGGCATCAATCTCAACATCTTCAACAAGCACTGCGACCGCGTGGGTATGGCCTGCATCGCGCAGACCATCAACGTGCTCCAGTCCATGCTGCTGACCGAGGGCGGCCAGTGCGTGAAAACACCGACCTACTGGGTATTCGATCTCTATAAGGACCACCAGGACGCGGAACTTCTGGACAGCTGCCTGTCCGACGTCCCGGAGCTCTCCATCGACACAGCCTCTCTGTCCGGAAAGCTCGACGACGGCACCGGCGCCGCAGCCAGAAGCAGCGTGGAGGACGGCTTCCTGAAGGCGGAGTGCTTCGCCCTCCCGGCTGTGCAGGAATCCGTCTCCGAGAAGAACGGCGTCGTCACCATCACGCTGACGAATCTTGACCTGGAGAATGCCTGCCCGATCGACATCGTGTTCAGCGGCAGCGCGTCCCTGTCGGATCGGACTGTGACCGGCGAGATCGTTCACGGCACCATGACCGCGCACAACACCTTCGAGGAGCCGGACTGCGTGACAAAGCAGGCGTTCCAGGATATCCGGAAGACAGCCACCGGACTCTCCCTCCGGCTCCCTGCCTGCAGCGTGCTGAAGATCACGGTACAGTAATGCAGCAGGATAGGAACCGGAAACAAGTCTTGCGGAAATTTATCAGAAATATGAAAGGGGCGCGGCATTGCCGCGCCCCATATCATATTCCGCCTATGTATTCCTCAGTTGTTGTCATGTCTGACAGAAACCAGTTGCTCAAATACCCTGTATCTCATTATATCCTATCCTTTTCCGCCACAGAATCAGGAATTGCATACAAAGTATCATGAGTTCATAATACCCAAAAATCCCCGGCAGCAAGCGCTGCCGGGGACTTTATTACTTATTTACCTGTTCTTCAGTCATCAGAGCTGCGGGCCGGCTGCTACCAGAGCCTTGCCGGCATCGTTGCCCTCATACTTCTTGAAGTTCTTCTGGAATCTTGCCGCCAGATCCTTTGCCTTGGCATCCCACTCGGAAGCATCCTTGTAGGTGTCGCGGGGATCGAGGATCGCCGGATCCACTCCCGGAAGAGCGGTCGGAACTTCGAATCCGAAGTAAGGGATCTTCTTGGTCGGAGCCTTATCCACATCGCCGTTCTGGATAGCCGTGATGATACCGCGGGTATCCTTGATGGAGATACGCTTGCCGGTTCCGTTCCAGCCGGTGTTGACAAGATAAGCCTTGGCGCCGGACTTCTTCATCTTCTTGACAAGCTCCTCCGCATACTTGGTCGGATGAAGCTCAAGGAACGCCTGTCCGAAGCAGGCAGAGAAGGTAGGAGTGGGCTCCGTGATGCCACGCTCGGTTCCTGCAAGCTTCGCGGTGAAGCCGGACAGGAAGTAATACTTGGTCTGCTCCGCATCCAGGATGGAAACAGGCGGCAGAACGCCGAATGCATCCGCAGAAAGGAAGATCACGTTCTCGGCATCCGGTCCGGAGGACTTGCCGTTGACCTTCTTGACGATCTTCTCAATATGATCGATCGGATAGGAGACACGGGTGTTCTCTGTCACGCTCTTGTCGGCAAAATCCAGCTCGCCGGTCTTGTCGTCGATGGTGACGTTCTCCAGAAGCGCGTCTCTCTTGATGGCGCCATAGATATCAGGCTCTGCATCCTTGTCGAGGTTGATGACCTTTGCATAGCAGCCGCCCTCATAGTTGAACACGCCGTTGTCGTCCCAGCCGTGCTCGTCATCGCCGATCAGCAGACGCTTGGGATCGGTGGAAAGCGTGGTCTTGCCGGTGCCGGACAGGCCGAAGAAGATGGAGGTGTGCTTACCCTCGTAATCGGTGTTCGCGGAGCAGTGCATGGAGGCAATGCCCTTCAGCGGCATGTAGTAGTTCATCATGGAGAACATGCCCTTCTTCATCTCTCCGCCGTACCAGGTGTTGATGATGACCTGCTCACGGGACGTGATGTTGAAGACAACGGCAGTCTCGGAATTGAGGCCAAGTTCCTTGTAATTCTCAACCTTCGCCTTGGACGCGTTGTAAACAACAAAATCCGGCTTGAAGTTCGCCTGCTCTTCCTCGGTCGGCTTGATGAACATGTTGCGGACGAAATGCGCCTGCCATGCCACTTCCATGATGAAGCGGACTGCCATGCGGGTATCCTCGTTCGCGCCGCAGAATGCATCGACCACATAAAGCTTCTTATTGGAAAGCTCCTTCTTCGCGATGTCCTTCACTGCAGCCCATGCTTCCTGGCTTGCCGGGTGGTTATCGTTCTTATACTCTTCAGAAGTCCACCATACAGTATCCTTGGAATTCTCATCCATGACGATGAACTTATCCTTGGGAGAACGTCCGGTATAGATTCCCGTGAAGACATCTACAGCGCCAAGATTGGAAACATGGCCCTTCTCATAGCCTTCCAGACCGGGCTTCGTCTCTTCCTCGAACAGCTGCTCGTAGGAAGGATTGTAGACGATCTCGGTAGTTCCGGTAATGCCATACTGGGTTAAATCAATATTTGCCATCGTATCTACCTCCAAAACAAACTATTTGTTAATGAATTAACGCGTGACCCACGCCATTGGTTATACCACAAAAGAAATTTGCAAACAACGGAAATTCGGCAATTTACAAATATTTCACGCCTTCTTTGCGCCCTTTTTCATCAGGTCCTGATAGACATCCCGTCTGGACATGCCCCGGTCGTCCGCCGCCTTCTTCATCGCGGCCTTCCGGTCAAAGCCCTGCTCCTCATACATGGCCACATGATCCGCAAGGCTCATCGCATTCCACTGCTCCGCCGCCTGCTGCCGGACCGCGTCCGGATCCGCACCTGCCACAACGAGCACATATTCTCCCCTCGGCTCCTGCGTTTCATAGAACGCCATGGCTTTTTCAAAGGTGGTCGGCACCGCCTCCTCATAAATTTTGGTGAGTTCCCGGCAGATGGTCAGTTCTCGTTCCTTCCCCAGTGTGCCTGCGAGATCCCGCAGGGTTTCCTTCAACCGGTGCGGCGCCTCGTAGAGCAGAATCGTCCGTTCCTCCGTCCGCAGCTGCGCCAGCACATGCTTCTTCTCCTTCTTCTCCTGCGGAAGAAAGCCCTCGAAGCAAAATCTTCGCGCACTCCGCCCGGACAGCGTCAGTGCCGTGATCAGCGCGCACGCACCGGGCAGAGAGGTCACCCGGATTCCCTCCTCAATACACCGGCGCACCAGAATCTCTCCCGGATCCGATATGGCCGGCGTGCCGGCATCCGTCACGCAGGCAATATTTTTGCCTGCCAGAAGAGAGCGGATCAGCTCCTCCGCCTTGTCATACTTGTTAAATTCATGGTAGCTCGTCAGCGGCGTGTGAATATCGAAGTGATTCAGAAGGCGCACCGTGTTGCGGGTATCCTCCGCCGCGATGACATCCACGGACCGAAGCGTTTCGAGCACCCGCTCCGTGATGTCCCCGAGATTTCCGATGGGCGTTGCACAGAGATAAAGTGTACCTGACATGCTGTCACCTTTCCTTCCATCTTCCGCGCTGCGCCATCTTTTTCCATCTCATTCCATTTCCGCATCGCATCTTCTTCGACCGTTTCATTTGCACGCTGCGCCATCGTCCTGACGCCGATTCATTCCCGCGCCCCACTATCTTCATCCGTGGCATTCAATACCCGTACACATCGTAAATTTCCTGCGTATACCGGCCCGGCGCCTCATATACGATCAGCGGCTTTTCCACCGCCAGGCGCGGGCGCCCACCGCGCACGGCATCGAGCAGCACCATATTTGGTTCCCGGTCGATGTAGGGATAAACCATCCGCATGCGCTTGGGCTCGAGGCCGTACTCATGCAGCGTGACCATAATCTCCGCCAAGCGGAACGGCCGGTGCACAAGATAAAAGTGGCCGCCCGGCTTCAGCAGTTTTGCCGCACTCCGCGCCACATCCCCGAACGTGCACAGGATCTCATGCCGCGCCACCGCTCTCGGCTCCTCCGGATTGGCCAGCCCGTGATGCGCGATCATATAGGGCGGATTCGACGTCACGACATCGAACGATGCCGGTGGAAAATCCCTGTCAGCCGTGCGGATGTCGCCCACCCGGATATCGATCCGCTCCTCCAGTCCGTTCAGGCGCACGCTGCGCGCCGCCATATCCGCGCTGTCTCTCTGGATCTCCAGCCCGGTCAGATGCGCCGCCTCCGTCTTTGCCGACATCAGGATCGGAATGATCCCGGTACCTGTGCCAAGGTCGAGGCACACGCTCCCGGGTCCCGCATGGGCAAAGCCTGACAGAAGCACCGCATCCATGCCGAAGCAGAATCGCTCCGGGTCCTGGATGATGCGGAGATGATTCCGCTGCAGGTCGTCAATCCGCTCTCCCGGTCTTACCAGAGATTCCATCGCCTTCTGCTCTGCCGCCGCGTCCACGCCGATGATTTCTGCCGTGATGCGGGCGTTCTCCTTTCCCGTCCGGATTGCCCTGCTGCGGCGCGCCGGCGCGATCTGCATCCCTTCTCTGCGGATTCGGTTCCTGCGCGCTCATTTCCTGCTGTTCCGTTCTCTGGCCGTCGTACGCTCTGCCGTCTCTGCGCCCACCGCTTCGCTCCGGCCGGTCCTGCCTTGCCGGGCGGCTGCCGCGGTCCGGTCTTGCCGGCCTATCCTGATGATCTGTTCTGTCCGGTCTGTCCATTCTGCCGACTCCGCCGCTCCGCTCCGGTCGGTCCGGGCGATCCGGTCTGTCGGGCCTGTCCATTCTGTCGGCTCCGCCGCTCCGCTCCGGCCTGCTCATGCCAGCCGTCACATTTCTTTCCGGCCTTCCTGCGCGTACCGCTCTGTCAGAGCGTGCCTGCGGCCTGTCTGGCGCCGCTTCCTGGTTCTGCCGCTCCGCCTCTTCCTGTTTCTGTCTGGCCGCCACGGCCGCCGCGACAGTTGAAAGCGGCTTCCGCCCGCCGCGATTCTGTCCGGCGCCGTCCCTGTCCTCTGTTAGCTTGTGCCGGCGGTCGCCTCTGCGGCGCTTCCGAAGAATTTCAAATTCTCCCACGCCATATTCGTGCAGCTCCTTTTCATCATCCACATCGCAGAGAATACGGATTCTCTGGCGCAGCACGCTGACGCTCTCCACCTCGCCGACAAAACCGTCCGCGCCGCGGACCTCGTCCCCAATTCCCGGGAGGTTCCGGTTCAGATCCTCGTATGTCTCCTCCTCGTTCTTGAGGCAGCACATCAGCCGTCCGCACACGCCGGATATTTTGCCCGGATTCAGGGACAGATTCTGCTCCTTGGCCATCCGGATGGAGACCGGAATAAAATCATTCAGATACGTTGCGCAGCAGAGCGGCCTGCCGCACGGACCGTAGCCGCCGAGCATGCGAGTCTCATCGCGGACGCCGATCTGACGCAGTTCGATGCGGGTGCGGAACACGGAGGCGAGGTCCTTGACGAGGTCGCGGAAATCAATCCGCCCGTCAGCCGTGAAATAGAACATGATCTTGCTGCCATCAAACGTGTATTCCGCAGAAACCAGCTTCATCTCGAGCCCATGCTTTTCGATCTTCTCCCTGGCGATGCGGTATGCCTCCCGCTCCTTTTCCCGGTTCCCGGCATTTCTGGCATCATCCTGCGGCGTTGCCACCCGGATCACCGTCCGAAGCGGCTTGCTGAACTGCTTCTTTGTCACGACGAGTGGATTGCCTGCCACCGTGCCATACTCCAGGCCGCGGGCTGTTTCCACGATCACATGCATTCCGCGGCGGATCTTCCACGGACCGGGAGAGAAGTAATAGACCTTCCCCGCGCTGCGGAAACGGACGCCGATTACCTGCGACGGTGTCTCCGGGATGCTTCCACTCTCCCCGTTCTCTGCCGTGTCGTTGCCGCTGTGGTCTTCGCCGCGGTCCCATCCGGCGTGACTGCCGTGTGGGCCGCGGTCGTCGCGCATTTTACTCTGCACGACGTTGTCCATCTCATCCGGAATGGTATCCGGCGCATCCGGCGTCTCATCCGGAATGGTATCCGACGCATCCGGCGTCTCATCTGGAATAGTGTCCGACGCATCCGGCGTCTCATCCGGAATAGTGTCCGACGCATCCGGCGTCTCATCCGGAATAGTGTCCGACGCATCCGGCGTCTCATCCGGAACGTCGTCTGCCTCATCCGACACGATATCCGCGGACGCGGACAGGCGCACCTCTCCGCCGTCAATGATCACCTTTTTCTCCTCGCGGGCTTCCACGCGGAAGCCCGGAATCACGATCTCCTCCGGCGCCGGCACAGCTTCCGCCTCCGCCGCATCGCCCTGCCGCCCTGCATTCTCATCCGGAAGCGGCTCCGATACCTTCATCTCACTGCCGCAGGATTCCACACGGAAGCCTGGGATCTCAATTTCCTGTTCGTTCATCTATCAACCTCCATCATTGCTCTGGTACACGATGCAGGATCGTTTGCAGCTACACCGCATCCATTTCTATTTGTCCATCCCGGCGCACTGCCCGCATACATCTGCCACCCTCAGATCAGCGCGCCCTGCCGCTCTTATTTTGCTGCTTTTGCTGCATACTCCCGCGCACCTGATCGCGGATCTCCGTGAGCAGCACAAGCATAGCCTGATCCGCCGCGGTTCCCCGCGCGAGCTGTTCCCGATATGCCGCAATCGCGTCCCAGATACGTCCGATGGCTTCATAGGACAGCGCGTCCGCCATGCGCTTCAATTCAGAAGCCCGGTCCGAAAAGATCAGATGGATTCCCACTGCGCCTTCTGCATTCCCCACGGAAGTTATGCCCGGGCGGGCTTTCCCCAGAATCGGGACATCCATGCCGGCTTTCATCATAAGAACATCCCGAAACCACAGCGGGCACACGTCCGCGATGCTGCCGATACCAGGTGCCTCTGGCGCTGCCTGCGCGGCTGCATCGCCCGCCGCGGCGCTCTTTTTCTTCGCCGGCGCATAGCGCGCTACGGCGTCAGCCAGATCCGCATAACTTTTCTGACCGATGCCGGCAAGAAAATCCGCGGCCTCCCGCCTTTCCGCGTCGAACTGCTCGTCGGCGGCCAGTTTTGCCGCCCGCCCCAGGATTCCTGACGCAAAATTCGCACAGGCGGCCGCCCTCGCCGGCTCAGTACCCAGCTTCTCCGTGAGGAACCGGACAACGAGTTCCTCCGGCACCTGGCGCATCTGCAGCGTCACGCACCGGCTCATCACCGTGGGCAGGAAGTGATCCGTGCCATCTGCCAGGAGAATGATCACTGCGTAGGACGGCGGTTCCTCGATCGTCTTCAGCAGCGCATTCTGCGCCTGCGTATTCATCGTTTCCGCATCTTCGATGATATAAATCTTGTGAGATCCAGCATACGGCAGTGTCACCACATCGTCCCGCATGGCGCGGATCACATCCACGCTGATACCCTTCCGGTCTGGCTGCCGACGCACATAAAGGATGTCCGGGTTGCTGCCTGCCGCCGCCTGAATGCAGGAAATGCAGCTGCCGCACGGCTCCGGCATTCCCCGGCTGTCCAGCTGCCGATCCGTGCACAGAATTGCTGACGCAAAAATATTCGCGATGAAATGCTTTCCGGAGTCCTTCGGGCCGCTCAGAATATAGGCGTGTGAGATGTGCCCGGATTTCACGGCATCCTGAAGATGATCCCGGATCTGATCCTGTCCGATGATATCGCTGAACTGATTCATACTACACCTGTGCCGCATTTCTCCGGCATCCGCGCGACACCGGCGCCATCGGTACCAGTGTCGGCCTGTATGCGGCGTATCCGTGCCGCGTTCAGGTCATACCCACGCCGCGTTTTGCGGCATCCGCGGGAGGAGGGTCCGAATAGGATTTCCTTTTTATTCCCGCATCTTCTGCAGAATTCTCTCCCGCACCGCCGCCTCGCACCGGTCAAACTGTCCCGTGCGGTTCTCAAAGGTATCCTCTGGTCTGATTCCTGCCTCCCTCACCTTCTCCGGCGCAAAATCCGCGGTATCCGCGAGAAAACGGCGGCAGAGCTCCTCATATTTTGGCTCCTCCTGCTTTCTCTCCCGCGCGAGCGCGCGGGCAAGCCGCTCGCCGTCCTCCACTTCAATATAGAGCGGAACGATCCGGCCGGGGCCGTACGTCTCCTCACACCGGCGGCGGAGAGACCGGTAAGACTCCAGTGTTCCGATCAGAAGGTAGCTGTAATGGTCCAGTTCCACATGTCCCGTGAGCACAGTAAAATACCGCCAGATTCCGTAAACAGAAGGATAGCTCCGCTCCTCTGCAATTTTGCCCGCATCGCGCAACGCCTCGTACTGCTCCTCCGTCACGAAGTGGTACTCCCTGCCCTCCTGCTCTCCTGTCCGGATCGGCCTCGTGGTATAGGGGACGAGCCGGTGCAGTCCGAGCTCCGGATCCGCGATCAGACTCTGATACAATTTGTCCTTACCTGTGCTGCTCTTGCCGAGCAGGCAGAAAATACGATTACTCATAGCTACGCTCTGTGCTGCACCCGGTCACTTCACCTCGATCACGCGCACCATGTTGGTCTTTCCGGACTCGCCGAGCGGTACGCCAGCCGTGAGAACGACTGTGTCGCCGGTCTTCACATAGCCGCCGAGCTTGGCCTGGTGAATCGCAGTGCGGAAGAGCTGCTCCGTTCTCTCTTCCTCCGGAATGATCAGCGGATAGACATCAAACAGCAGATTGGTCTGGCACGCCACGCGGCTCTTCGTGGAGCAGGCCAGAATCGGGCAGCTTGGCTTATAGCGGGACAGCCGTTCCGCCGTGAAGCCCGACATCGTGACTGCGATGATGGCGTCCGCCTTGATATCCTCGGAGATCGTGCAGGCCGAGTGGGAGATGGCCGTCGTGACGTCGAAGCAGGTGCCGTCCACCGCGCGCCTCACCATGCGGTGATAGTAGTCGATGTCCTGCTCGGTGCGCTCCGCGATGCGCGCCATCGTCTTCACGGCTTCCACCGGGTATTTGCCCGCCGCCGTCTCGCCGGAGAGCATAATCGCGCCGGTTCCGTCGTAAATGGCGTTGGCGACATCCGTCGCCTCCGCGCGGGTCGGGCGCGGGTTATGGATCATCGAATCCAGCATCTGCGTCGCCGTGATGCAGATTTTGCCCTTCTCCTCCGCGAGCTTGATCATTCGCTTCTGCAGGACCGGAACCTCCTCGAGCGGAACCTCCACGCCGAGATCACCGCGGGCCACCATGACGCCGTCGGCCTCGTCCAGGATTTCTTCCATATGAGCAACGCCCTGCGTGCTCTCGATCTTCGCAATGATCTTCGCCCTGCTGCCGTTGTCTGTCAGGATTTTGCGCATGTCGCGGATATCCTGCGCGGTTCTCGTGAAGGACGCTGCGACAAAATCAAAACCCATCTCGCAACCGAAAATCAGGTCGCTGCGGTCCGTATCGCTGATAAACGGCATGGACAGATCCGTGCCCGGTACGTTGATGCCCTTATGATTGGAAACCGGCCCGCCATTTTCCACTGTGCAGAGGATTTCCTTCGCAGTGACGTTCTCGACGCGAAGGCCGATGAGTCCGTCGTCGATCAGAATCGTCGCGCCGGGCTTCACATCATGGACCAGGCCCTTGTAGGTGATCGACGCCCGCGCATTGTCGCCCAGCACTTCCTCTGTGGTCAGCGTGAATTTCTGTCCCTGTTTCAATTCTGTGCCGCCGTCCTTGAAATCGCGCAGACGGATCTCCGGCCCCTTCGTATCCAGCATCGTGGCAATCGGAAGATTCAGTTCCTGCCGCAGATGAACCAGCCGTTCATATTTGGCCCTGTGCTCGTCATGAGACCCATGGGAAAAATTGAATCTGGCGACATTCATGCCCGCCAGCATCAGCTCGCGCATCTTCTCCTCGCTCTCGCTGGCAGGCCCGAGCGTGCAGACAATTTTTGTTTTTCTCATATATATTGTATTCTCCTTCTTGTATTTTGCCTCTTGTTCTTGCCTCTTGTTCCGCTGTCCCCCGCTCTCCGGACGGCTCAGCGCTGTTACCCGATTATACACCAGGCCTGCGGCTTCACACAATTTATGTGAAACCTGCGCGGCTCCCGCCTGACGATCCGTCACCCACCCCTTTCATTTGCCTGCCCACTGCTCCGTCATCCGCCTTCTTCATTTGCCCACCTGACGATTCCTTCCCGGCACGCCAGACCATACGCCTGGCCATCCTTCATTTCCCTCTGGACTCTGTGCACGCTTCGCGTTATTCTTAGACAGAAATGTAGTTTTCAAAACTACATAATTATGGCAAGTCAGCACCCCGGAGCATTCCCTGAAATCGGAACGAGGTGCATGCACGAAATAGGGCATGGGGAGGATCACTATGAATCCATCCAGAACTGCGGTCGTCTGCGATTCCGGCTGCGACATCGGCCGGCGCTGCGCCGCTGCATTCGGCATCACCATTATTGACCTCATTGTCAATTACAAGGCCAGATCAGTCAAAGATCTCGATCTGCTCGAGGAAGACCCGCTCTACGTCTACAAGCATTTTGACGAGGAGATCCCCAAGACCTCCGCACTCAATATTCACGATGTGGTCACCGTCTGCGAGGGTCTGCTGGAACAGGGCTACCAGAACTTCATTACAGTATCCATTTCCAGCGCCATGAGCAGCACCTACAACACCATGGTCTGCGCCATGAACGAGCTGATGGAGGCGCACCCGGGCGTGAAGACCTTTGCCTTCGACACGCGCAACATCTCCATCGGTGCCGGAGCGTTTGCCATCTGGGCCGGCGACCGCCTGAACAACGGCGGCGCATCCTTCGAGGAAGTCTCAGGCCGCCTCCCGGAGAAGCTGCACGACTCCGATCTTGAATTTTACATGGACACACTCAAATACCTTCGCATCGGCGGGCGTATCACCCCCGCCGTGGAGACCGTCAGCAACATCCTCGGCATCCGACCCATCATCAAATGCAATGACGAAGGCCGCTACATCACCGTCTCCAAGGTCCGCGGTTCCCGCAAGGCCGTGGACAGACTCGTGGACAACATCCTCGATCCCGCGAAGGATATCGACCCGGAGCACGACTGGTTCATGCTGATGAACGGAGACGGCGTCGAGCTTGCCGCCGCCGCCCGCGCCCGCATCCTCGAGCGCTATCCCAAGGCCGACATCCTGCTTGACCACCAGATCGTTCCCACCATGGCCATCAACACCGGCCCCGGTCTCCTCGGCATCTGCCGGTTCTCGAGAAAATGAAAAATTGTCCCTAACAAGTTTAGCTTGATTGGGACAATTTTTGTCCCAATCAAGCTAAACTTGTTAGGGACAAAAAGGACAGGCGTCGCGCCTGTCCTTTTTTGTGTGCCGCTATGATGCTGTCAGATTTCTGATCAGAACTCCGCCTTGATGTATTCCGGATCGAGATCGACCTTCTCGGTTCCGTCCGCATGCTCAAAGCCTGCAAGCTCCGGATGCTCGTTCTTCTCCTTCGTGTAATTGGAGTAGGACGGCTTCTTGTGGGTCTCGGACGCCCAGATCTCATCCGCCACCGGCGCCCATTTTGCCGCGTAGTCGTCGCACTTCGCACACAGGTGATCGACTTCCTCCGGGGACTCCTCATTGGTCTGATGCGCTCCGGTCGCCTTGACCATCTCACGCAGCAGTTTCGGATTCTCCAGCATCGGGCAGGGTCTCAGCTGATTGCGGTTGAACGGCTGTCCCTCGTGGTAAGCCATGAACAGCGGACTCTGGAGGCACTCCAGAATCGACTTCTCATGAATATTCGCATTGGAGAAGTGGATGAACACGCACGGCTCCGCATCTCCGCTGGAATTGATGTGGAAGTAATTGCGGCCTCCGGCGATGCATCCTCCGACATACTCGCCGTCGTTCTGGAAGTCCATCGGATAGAACTCCAGATCGCACTCCGGGCTTCTGTAGTAGCGGATCTTGTCGATGATCATCTTGCGCTGCTCCGGTGTGGGCATCAGCTCCGGCACAGCATTGTTGCCAACCGGCATGAAGTGGAAGTAGAAGCCGTAGCGCGCGCCCTTGGAGGCGATGAAGCGCAGGAACTTCTCGTCCGTGACCGCCTCGATGTTCGCCTTGGTGTAGCAGATGGAGGTGCCGAACACAATGCCGTACTTCTTCAGCAGATCCATGGCTCTCATCACAGCGTCGTAGTGGCCCTGGCCGCGGCGGGAATCGTTGGTCTCCGGCGTTCCCTCGATGGAAAGGAAATAGGTGATGTTGCCGAGGCGGACGACCTCCTTGCAGACCTCCTCCGTGATCAGCGTGGAGTTGGAGAACATCGCAAAGAAGCAGTCATTGTGCTTCTCCGCCAGCTTCCGGATATCATTCCAGCGCACCATCGGCTCGCCGCCGGTCATCAGATAAAGGTAGGTGCCCAGCTGCTTGCCCTGCGTGACGATGCGGTCCATATCCTCAAAGCTCAGGTTGTGCTTTGCGCCGTAGGTGCCGGACCAGCAGCCGACGCAGTGCATATTGCAGGCAGACGTGGGATCAAACAAAATCAGCCACGGGATGTTGCAGTGATATTTCTCGCGGTTCGCGCGGATTTCCTTCGTGCCGCGATAAAAAGCCTGATAGCCAAGATTCAGAAGCATCGTTCTCGCATAATGCGGGTCCGTCTCGTCAATCACCTTGTTGATATATTTGAACCAGCGGTTGTCCGGATCCTCGATTGCCTTGCGGATTGCCTCAAGCGTCTCCGGCTTCGCCGCCTTTCCATAAAACGTCTGGGCAAAATCCAGAACCTGCAGGTAAAACTTCTCGCGGTCCTCCGCCTTCTCACGATGCTTCAGGAACTGATCAATCAGCACACTGAATGCCTTGCGCTCAGCGGCCTGCGAAAGATTCTGCACTACGTTTGCCATATGTTCAAACCTCCAAAATAATGTCAGCCTCAGCCTTAACTCTGGTTTATTCTAGGACAGCCCCCCTATCTTGTCATTGGACAAAACAGAATTTCTGTCGTGTGCAGTGCCCGACCCCGAATATTCCAGTGCTTTGGTCAATCGCCTTTGATCAATCGGGCAGCGCAGACTAAATCTGCTCTGCCCGGTACAGAGACTCCGCCGCCAGCCCGGCAGCAGAACTGAGCTGATTTGTCAGCGGCTGCCGGCAGCCGCCATTCCTGTGCTATGATGGAGATGAAAAATACCTATCAAAAAGCACGAAAGAGAGTAACTCCGATGATCGTATATCTCATCCGCCACGGTGAAACCAGGTGGAACGACGAAAAACGCCTGCAGGGGCAGCACGATATTCCTCTCAACGAAAATGGCCTCCGCATGGCGGAGGCCACTGGTAAGGCATTGTCTTCTGTTCCGTTTGATCTCTGTTATGCCAGCCCGCTCTCCCGCGCCTGGGACACCGCCCTGGCGGTGCTGTCCGGCCAGGCGGCGCCTGTCCCGATCATCGCCGACGACCGGCTCCGGGAAATCGCCTTCGGTCCCTGGGAGGGCTGCCGCGTCTCGTCGCTTCCTCCGGAATTTCAAAACTTTGGAGCCGCGCCGGACCGCTATGTGCCGCCGGCCGGCGCGGAGTCCCTGACTCACCTCTGCGGACGCGCCTCCGATTTTGTTAAAAGCCGCATCCTCCCGGCCGAAGGCCGGTATCAAACCATCCTCGTCGTCTCTCACGGTGCCCTCGGGCAGGCTCTGAAATGTGCGCTGGAGAATAAGCCTCTCGCAGATTTCTGGAAACCCGCCTTCCCCAAGAACTGCAGCGTCACCACCTACGATGTCCAGGGCGGTCGGGTCCGCCTGCTCCGCGATAATCAGATTTTCTACGATCCGGAGCAGTTTCATACGCCGCAGCTCCTGTGACCGGACACCGCGGCGCGCCTGAACCACGTGATTTCAGTTGTCCGCCACGCCCGGCGTCTCCATGCCCAGACGATTCATCGCGGAGAACATCGCGCGCACCGAAGCGCGAGTGATATTCGAGCTCACGCCGACGCCCCAGGTCACCTTGCCGCTGTTCTCATCCAGCATGTGAATGTAGGCGGCCGCCTGGGAATCCGAGCCGGAGGTCAGCGCATGCTCGGTGTAATCGAGAATGCGAACCTCTCGATGCAGATTCTCCCGCACCCCGCGCTTCACCGCATCCAGCGGTCCGTTTCCGACCGCCTCGAAAGCCTTCTCCCTTCCGTGATCGGTATACGTCACACGCACCTTCGTATCGAAGCTGCTGTCCGTCTCGCTTGAAAGGTCCATGACCTGCAGCTTGCGGAAGTGCAGCGGCTCCTTTCTGTCGAGGTAACTCTCCCGGAATGCCTGCATGATCTGATCCGGCGTAACCTCTCCCTGCTTCTCGGATTCCGCCTGAATCACATCCGCGAACTCACGCTGCATCGCCTTCGGCAGCTTGAAGCCAAAATACGTGTCCATGACAAAGGCAACGCCGCCCTTTCCGGACTGAGAATTGATGCGGACAATCGGCTCATACTGCCGTCCGATATCCGCCGGATCGATGGTGAGGTACGGTACCGCCCACTTCTGAGAATTCCGCTCCCGCATCGCCTGCATTCCCTTGTTGATCGCATCCTGATGCGAGCCGGAGAAGGACGTAAACACCAGCTTGCCGCCATAAGGGTGGCGCGCGTCGACCGGCATCTTGTTACATCTCTCCGTGACCTCGATGATTTCATTGATGTTGCCGATGTTCAGCTCCGGATCAACTCCCTGGGAGAACATGTTATAGGCGACATTCAGAAGGTCAAGATTTCCGGTGCGCTCTCCGTTCCCGAACAGCGTGCCTTCCAGGCGGTCTGCCCCGGCCAGCAGGGCAAGCTCGGCTGCTGCCGTCCCGGTCCCGCGGTCATTGTGCGGATGAACCGACAGGATCACTGCCTCGCGGTTGTGCAGCCGTCTGCTGGTCCACTCCACGCGGTCAGCAAACACATTCGGCGTCGTCATCTCCACCGTGGAGGGCAGATTGATGATCATGGGGTGCTCTTTTGTCGGCCCCCATGCATCGATCACCGCGTTACAGACCTCCAGCGCATAATCCGGTTCCGTTCCGGTGTAGCTCTCCGGCGAGTACTCCAGAATCAGATTTCCGTCAAAATTCTTCGCGCCCTCCTTCACCCATGCTGTCCCCTGCAGAGCCAGCTCCTTCACTTCCTCCCGGTTCTTGTGGAACACCACGTCGCGCTGGAGCGTCGAGGTCGAATTATAGATGTGGAAGACCACGTTTTTGCAGCCCTGCACACACTCGAAGGTGCGGTCGATCTGCTCCTTCCTGCACTGCGCGAGAACCTGGAGATACACGTCGTCCGGCACGCGGTTCTCCTCGATCAGTTTCCGGATAAAATCATATTCAATCTGGCTGGCTGCCGGGAAGCCGACCTCAATCTGCTTGAATCCCAGCTTGATCAGCAGATTATAGAACTCGATCTTCTCATCGACCTGCATCGGATCAATCAGCGCCTGATTGCCGTCGCGCAGGTCCACGCTGCACCACATCGGCGCCCGCTCAATCTGCCTGTCCGGCCATTCCCGCTCCGGGTAATGCATCACCGGAACACGCTCGTATCTCTGATAATTCATACTCATCCTGTCTCCTCTCTTTCAGCAGAAACTGATTTCCGGCAGAAAAAGGGGCTGACCCGGTCACCGGATCAGCCCCTTTTTCTGTCGGATTGCTCTCACTCGCCAAGGCCGCTGTTGATTTCCTTCACCAGGAAATCCATGGCCTCCTGCTCGTCCTCTCCGTTACAGATCAGTTCGATCTCATCGCCGGATTTCACGCATGCGCCAAGAACACTCAGAACACTCTTCGCATTTGCAGTCGTATTTTGAAAGCGAAACGTGATCTGAGATCTGAATAGCATGGCATCCTTGCATAGGGTGCCGGCAGGCCCGAGATGCAGGCCGGTTGGATTCTTAATCGTTACCTTCTGACTGATCATAAAACATATACCCCCGCCGCGTGCTTTGCGGTTTCATGCTTCTATAGCATTTTTGTCTGGCTTTCTATATGTTTCCTGTATTATACTCCGTTTTCCCCGGAAGGAAAGCAAAATTTTCCAGTTTCCGTACCGGAACAACGATGCCGTGCTTTTGCGGCGCCCGCGGAAGATATGCCCGCACGGGCTTTGTGCCGTATCGTGACATCGGTGCCGACGGCGCCACTTTCAAACCTCTACCTCATCGTCCGCTCAATGAGATCCGCCAGTTTCTGCGCCTCCTCCCGGATGCGCTCCTGATCTCTTCCTTCGATCATAACGCGGACCAGCGGTTCTGTGCCGGAAGGGCGGATCAGAACACGCCCCTCGCCGGCGAATTCCTTCTCCAGCGCATCGCAGGCCGCCGCGATCTCCGGATATTCCATAAAGTGCTCTTTCCGGTCGTTTGGCACGTGGGCATTGATCAGTGCCTGCGGCAGCATTTCGCATATGGAGGCGAGCTCACTCAGCGGCTCTTTTGTCTCCTTCATCACCCTGAGCAGATGCAGCGCCGACAGCAGGCCATCCCCCGTGGTGTTCTCAGAGAGATAGATGACATGCCCTGACTGCTCTCCTCCCAGATTATAGCCTTTCTCCCGCATGCATTCCAGGACATAGCGGTCGCCCACCTTTGTGCGCTCGATGGTCAGGCCCTCCCGCTTCCCCATAAGGAAAAATCCGAGATTGCTCATGACAGTCACAACGATGGTGTCCTTCTGCAGCGTGCCATGCTCCTTCATATTTTTTCCGACGATCGCCATAATCTGGTCGCCGTTCACGACATTGCCCTTCTCATCCACTGCGAGAAACCGGTCCGCGTCACCATCGAAGGCAAGTCCTGCAGCCGCGCCTTCCTCCACCACGCGCTTCTGCAGCTCCTCCATGTGCGTGGAGCCGCAGGCGCGGTTGATGTTGGTCCCGTCCGGATTCGTATGAATCGTAACAAGGTCGGCCCCCAGCCGGCGGACCGCCTCCGCATTCGTGTAGGAGGAAGCCCCCTCCGCGCAGTCCATCACGAGCTTTATGCCGTGCAGATCGACCGGAATCAGCTCCATCGCATGCTGGATGTATTCCTCCCGCATGTCAAAATCATACGTGATTCTGCCGACGCCCTCGCCGGTCGGAAACGAGACAGACTTCATCCCGGATTCAATGAGCGCCTGTATCTCATCCTCCTTCGCATCCGGCAGCTTATACCCCTGTCCGTCGAAAAACTTAATGCCGTTGAATTCCATCGGATTGTGAGAAGCCGAGATCACCACACCCGCGTCCGCGTGATGTGTTCTGGCAAGGAACGCCACCGCCGGTGTGGGAAGGACGCCCAGGTAGACAACATTGGCGCCGACCGCACAGGCGCCGGCCATCAGGGCGTTCGCCAGCATATCCCCGGACAGACGCGTGTCGCATCCCACCAGGATCACCGGCCTGTGCCCGTCCTCATTCTCCGCAAGAACCAGCGCCCCGGCCTCGCCGAGCTGCATGGCTAACTGCGGGGTCAATTCTCTGTTCGCGACGCCTCTGACGCCGTCCGTACCAAACATTCTGCTCATACTTTCACTCCCGTGCCGCGTTCCTGGCGGCATACGCGGGAGAAATGCCCGGATAGACCTTCTCCCGTAATGGGACATCAGCGCCAGCGGCACCAATGTCTGTTTGAACGCAGCGTATCGGCGTCACGTTCATACTTCTCTCCTCAAGCATCAATTTCCGTTCTGACTTTCCGCAGTCAGACGAACCGCCGCGCGGAGACTGCTTTCTGCCGAGACGCCGGCGGGCGTCTTCACCGTGACATTGCCGGAATACATGCCGGAGAGATCCTCATCCCCGGCTTCCTTGATCAGCCCGGTGACATCGACGGTCATCGTCAGATCTCCGCTGCCGATCTGGTCGAGCGTATCTCCCAGTCCCGACAGACGCAGCGTCAGATTCTTTCCGCTGTCCGCCTGAGACGCTGTCGCCCCGGCACTGTCAGAAACGGTGACGAGGGATGCCTGATACCCCGAAGGGACGTTAACCAGCTGAATATCCGCCATATGGACGACATACTCCCGCGCCTGCGATCTGCCGACAGAGGCAGTGACCGTGACCATGCCGTCAAAGGAGCTGTCCGCCAGCCGGACTCCCTCCGGCAGATAATCATTCAGATCGACCTGCGCCGTCACATCCTGGGACGCTCCCGTCACATCCAGCGCCGATGCCGGAATGGTGATGGCGCTCACCTCGTTCAGCACCGCACTCCGGCCCGCAATCAGCACAGTCTGCGGCTCCACCGTGATCTGGCCCGTCTGGATATAGCCGGCCGCCGGCGTCCCCTGCGCCGATGCGGAAATCGAAACTTCCTTTGTCGGCAGAATGCTGACCGTGACCTTCACGGTGCTGATATTCAGCGTGAGAGAACTGGTATCCACCGCCTTGCCGTCAGAATCCAGCAGATGGATATCCACATTGGTCGTGATCGTACCGGTGGCATTGCCGATGTCCACCACTGCTTCCGCCGAGGCAATGGACGAGACCACGGATTCCGGCCCGGAGACGCGGATCTGGTTCTGATCCAGCGTGATATCTCCCTGTATATATCCCTCCGCAGGCGTCCCGGTCGTGGACGCGTGAAGCATAAAGTTGCCCGTCTTCCGATTTTCAATGCTGACCCGGATGGTGTCGCTGCTCCCCTTGATGCTGCTGACCTGGCTGCTGTAGCGATTCGTGGTGAAGGACACCGGTACCGTTCCGTCGTCCCTCACCTGACGGACATCCGCCGTGGCGCTGATGTTGTCCGCATCGAGCGTATCCGTGACCGAGCGCGGTGCCCGGAGCGTGACCGTCGAAATGACACCGGTTCCGTCCAGAACCGTCACCACTTTCCCTTCCGAGGTGATCGTGTCCGTGTTTGTCAGCTTGACCGGAATATTACTGTAAGATTTCTGCGTCGTGGGATTGGACTGCGTTGTCACGGCAAACCACATGAAACAGGCGATGACGAGAGCCCAGATCCGAAGACCGAGATTGTCAAGGAGGTGTTTCCCGTGCTTATTCATGGTCCTCCTTTCTCCCGAGTCCGAACAGCCCCCGGCTCCTCTCCTCCGGAGCGGGCGTCTTACTCTGCAGCTGCTTCAGGCTGTCCCGCACCTGCGCCTCCGCGACATCCCGGGTGAGCTTACCCCTGTAGGCAAGGCTCACCTTTCCGGTCTCCTCAGACACAATGATCGTCAGAGAATCCGTCACTTCGGAAATACCGAGTCCCGCCCGGTGACGGGTTCCAAGCTCCTTGTCCAGCTTATTCTCAGAAAGAGGAAGATAACAGGTTGCGGACACCACGCGGTCTCCGCGGATGATCACGGCGCCGTCATGAAGAGGCGTATTTTTCTCGAAGATATTGATAAGAAGCTGGCTTGTGACGAGTCCGTCGATATCGATGCCGGTCCGCTCATACTGCTGGAGCGGCGTCCGCTGTTCCACCACAATCAGCGCTCCGGTTTTCACACGTGCCATGGCAAACGTGGCACGGAGAATCTCATTGATCGTTTGATCCGTGAACAGTCCCGGCGATCCGCGCCGGCTGCCGGAATCAAACGGCAGAAGAGACGACAGCAGATTCTTCTGCCCCAGCTCCTCGAGCGCACGGCGCAGCTCCGGCTGCAAAATAATGACAAACGCGATGACGGCGATTCCCGTGACATTCTGCACGATCCAGAGAATTGTGGTCATATTGAAAATATAGGCCACAAACACAAAGATCAGAATGACAATGATCCCCCTCAGAAGTGCCCATGCCCTGGTATTCTTGAACCAGAGCAGAATATGATACAGCAGGAACGCGATGATCAGGATCTCGACGATGTCAGTCCACCGCATCACCGGCCAGTGTGTATTTGAAAGAAAGCTCTGTATCGAGCCTGCTGCGAGCTGAATCATCTGTTTTTGTGTTCCCCGTGATGACTGTCAAAATCCGTGCGGTCCAACCATCGCCTGTATCCATCGGAAATTGTCCCGTCCCGTCAGTCACCGCCAAAGGGCGCGCTGGTGAAATCCCGGACCTGGACGCGGTCTGATCTGACCGGATCAGTACCGGTACCCGCCGCGGTCGTCCCCGGAAAAGCCGTCGGCTCCCTCGTCGGCATATCCGCTGTCCGCGCCGCCTCTCTCCTCATACAAGGGAGGATCATAGCTGCTCCCTGTGTCAGGGTACTCTTCTCCGCTCTGGTATCCATCCCCGTAGGAGTCCTCCGGGTAGTCATCCTCCCGCACACGTCTGGTCTGGTTGATTTTCTTCACCGTGCGTTCCCGCGTCTGCAGAGACACCTTCGGGACAGCTTTCACATAGTAATAATAATCGTCGTCCTCAAACTGGAGGCTTTCCGTCCGGGAATAATCCAGATTGAAGAACAGAAATGTGAGCACCAGGCAGATGGCCAGAGAAAGGAACTCCCCCAGAATGGCAAAGCCGATGTTAATTTCCGTATCATACCGGATACCACCGATGATCAGAATCACCAGCTCCACCAGCGCGCCGGCACCGGAAGCGATCAGCCATGCGTTGGCAATACGCAGTCTGCGCACATAGTACACCAGAATGACCGCCGCAATCCCCGCCACGATCATCACAATCATCGTGGGATTGCGGAAAACGCCGTCCGCCAGAAATGTGACGGAATTCAGCGCTTCATCTCCCGATCCGCCCGTGAGCGATGCGCTGTTTGCAGACACAAAGTGAATGAAATAATACAGGAGGTATCCGAAGGAGACCGGCACCGCTGCCGCGGGCGTGCACAGCAGCCCCGCCGCCAGCGGCATTACGTACGGAATGCCGCACGCGCAGCAGATCGGCGTCAGCACCAGCAGCACGCCGTCGCCCGGGGAAAAGCGGAAATACAGCAGGAAAATGAGCAGAAAGATCACCGCCCCCACTGCCGCAACCTCCATCGAGACTGCCCACAGATTCAGCAGAATAACCAGGCCCAGAATCGCGCAGATGCCGCCCCACGGAATAAGGGAGGAAAGGAGGGACACAACGACAGCGACCAGCGCGCCGGACACCGTCTCGTTGTAGCCGATGCGGTTTCCGATCAGGATGACGGCAATCAGTGTGATGAAGAATTTTGCCGCCATCGCCATCACCTGGGAGTACCTGCTGTATATGCTCTTCATGTATTCCCGGATTTCCAGTAGTGTTGTCATTGATTCTCCGAATCCTCTCCATATTCCTGCGACAGCTTACGCAGGATTTTGTAATACCGGCGAAGGCCCTTCTGTGCCTTCCGATAGCGGTATGAGTAGACGAACCATGTGATCCCGAGCATGCCTGCAAGAAACAGCAGATATACCGCGAGCACACTGCGCACCACCGACCAGATATCCACGGTATAAATCCGGGTGAGAATATCCCCGAGATGATAGAGCGCATACACCAGAAACAGAATGGCAAACGCGATCGTCGTGCAGAGAAAGGTTCCGAGCATCTGCCTCGAAATGTAATCGGCCCGAAACCAGTGCTCGGCCTTCTCTCCCTGTTTGCCTTCCTTCTTTTCGTAAAAAGCCAGCTGGGTCATCAGCCGGATTTTATCTTCATTCAGCATATGATTCAGATATAAAGCAGACTCATCCGGCTCCGCCGATGGCAAGAGTCAGAAAATGCACAGAAACAGCCCCGGCATGATAAAGCGCCTCCGCGCAGGCATCCACCGTGGCTCCCGTTGTGAAAATATCATCTACAATTATAAAGGATTTCCGATTATCTTCAACACTGCGGGCAAAAAAAGCGCCCTGCAGGCTGATTCTGCGGTCGTCGAGAGATTTGTTTTTCATCGGATCCGTGGCCCGGACACGGACAAGGATATCCTCCCGCACCGGGATTCCTGTCCTGCGGCTGACCTGCTGCGCCAGCAGCGCCGCCTGATTGTAGCCGCGCTGCCTTCTGCGCTTCTCATAGAGCGGCACCGGAACCAGTGCATCGGCGTGCCACCGCTCCTGGCGCATCATCGTACAGAGCCTTGCGGCCATTTCCTGCCCGAACCAGTCGGCGTACTCCGCCCTGCCGTCGTACTTGAACCGGTAGATTGCCCCCTGAATACTGTGATATTCAAAGACCGCTCCGCCGCTCTCAAAGACATGCCTCGTGCGGAGACAGTCGCCGCAGTACTCGGCAGTGGGATCAGCAAGCGCCTTTCCGCACCGGCGGCAGGTGCTGCCCGCGACCCGCACCGGCAGGGTCTCACATTCCCAGCAGATGAGGCTGCCAGACGGCCTCACCGGCCTGTCGCAGACCGGGCAGCGCCGCGGATAGATCAGATCCACCGCGGTCTTTGCGACGCACCGCATCTTCTCCGGAAACCCGCTGCCCGCGCTGCCACAGAATCCATCTCTGCCATTTTCCTGCGCTTCCTGTGCCCGGTTCGTTATGTTTTCTCCGCCCCGCCGCTTCTCCCCCATGGCATTTCCTCTCCGGCCCCTCCGCGGAGACCGCCCCGCCCCGCTTCCGCTGTGCCGTTTCGCTCCTTATGCCGTTTTCTTCTCCCCGCACTATGCCGCGCGGGCCGCCCCGTCTCTGCAATCCGCAGCTCATCTTCCCGTCCGCTCCTTCTCCCGGGTTCCTGTATCCGCGGCTGCCAGCTCGCGGATCCGGTCCGCCAGTCCCGTCCGCCGCCGGTTCTCCCCTGTATTGCGGATCATTTGTTCCACCGTGCCGCGGCTTCCGAGAATCACGACAAGACTCTTCGCCCTGGTCACCGCGGTATAGAGCAGATTCCGTGTAAACAGCGCCGGCGGACCCGACAGCAGCGGAAGAATGACCGCAGGATATTCCGAGCCCTGAGACTTATGCACCGTGGCCGCATAGGCGAGATCCAGCTCCTCCAGCGCGGAGAACGGATACTCCACGGTCCGGTTCTCATCAAATATCACCGTCACCTTCTGCTCCGCGGCGCTGATTTCCCGGATGATGCCAAAATCACCGTTGAACACGCCCTGACCCTTATCAACCGGGATGCCATAATGTCCGCGGACTTCCCATGTCAGATTGTAGTCATTGCGGATCTGCATCACCTTGTCCCCCTCCCGGAAGAGCAGATCGCCGCGCTGGCATTCCCTTTTCCCCGGCTCCGGCGGATTGAGCGTTTCCTGCAGGACCCGGTTGAGCTGCTCCACGCCGAGCATGCCCTTGCGCATCGGTGTCAAAACCTGTATCTCCCCCGTCGTGCAGTGCACATAGGACGGCAGCTTGTCCCGGATGAGCTGCACCATGTGCTTGTAGATCACCGGCGCATTATCTCTGGGCAGAAAGAAGAAATCCCGGCTGTGATTGTCGAGGCGGATCGGTCTGCCCTCGTTGATGGCATGCGCGTTCATGACAATGTCGCTCTGCGCGGCCTGACGGAAGATCCGCGTCAGACGGACGCTGTGAAAGACGCCGCTCTCCAGCAGGTCGCGCAGCACCTGACCGGGTCCCACCGATGGCAGCTGGTCCACATCTCCCACACACACCAGCCTCGTCCCCGGCATCACGGCCTTCAGCAGAGAATGGAACAGAAACAGGTCCACCATGGACATCTCATCCACAATAATGGCGTCCGCCTCCAGCGGATTCTCGCGGTTTTTCTCAAACACCGCGCCCGCATCCAGCTCCTCGCCGACCGGATGCACACCGAGCAGGCGGTGAATGGTCTGTGCCTCATATCCCGTCGCCTCCGCCATGCGCCGTGCTGCCCGCCCGGTCGGTGCGCAGAGAAGTACCTCCATATCCTCCGAATGAAAATAGCGGATGATCGTGTTGATCGTCGTCGTCTTGCCGGTGCCCGGTCCGCCGGAGATCAGCAGCACCGCGCGGCTGACCGCCATGCAGGCGGCGCTGCGCTGCAGATCGTCGAGCTCTATCTTTTCGCTCCGCTCCAGCTCCCGGATCCTGTGCTCCACTTCTTCCGGACTCCTCCCATCAGAGAGCGGAACGCTGTCAAGATCGAGCAGCATCCGCGCAATCTGCTGCTCCCGGTACCAGGCATCGGCGGGGTATACCTGCGTCTCCCGGTCCGACTCCTCCCCGACGGCAGACCCGGCCGTCCCCGATACAGCTTCCGCTTCCTCCTGCCACTGCCCGTTCTCATCGAACGGCAGGAATTCCGCCTGTGCCTCCGTCTCCTGCGGCGTCCGCAGGAAAAGTTTCCTCTGTACCGAAAGATTCCCGATCTGAATCTCCACGCAGGACGGTTCCACTCCCAGCATCTCTGCGGTCCGCTGCACCAGTTCCCCGCGCGCGATCCAGGTGCTGCCCTCCGCCAGCACCTGAGAAAGCATATAAAGAATGCCGCTGCGCACCCGGAAATCCGAGTCCGCCCGCACCCCCATGCGGGAGGCGATTTCATCCGCCCGCGCAAATCCGATTCCGGTGATGTCCTCCGCCAGCTGATATGGGTTCTGGCGGAGAATCTCATAGGTCTTCTGTCCGTAGCGGCGATATATTTTGCCGGCCATGGCCGTGGTGAGGCCGAACTGGGCGAGGTACATAAACACCTCGCGGCTGTCCCGCTGTTCCTCCATGCCGGCGGCGATCTCCCGCGCCTTCCGAAGGCTGATTCCCTTGATCTCCGCGAGCCGCTCCGGCTGTTCCTCCATGATGGTCAGCGTATCATCGCCGAACTTTTTGACAATTCTGCCCGCCAGCGTCTCGCCAATCCCGCGGACAGCGCCAGACCCGAGATAGCGCAGAATGGCAGCCGCCCCCTCCGGCTTCTGCACCTCAAAGCGTTCCATGGCAAACTGTCTGCCATAGGTCGGATGCATCCGGTACTCTCCGGTCATGGCAAGGATCTCCCCGACGCGAATAGACGCCGGACTTCCCGTGCAGGTCAGGGCCCCGTCCTCCGTCTGTACCTCAAACACCGTATAGTAGTTGGCATCATTCCGGTACACAATATCGGTGACACTTCCCGTGACCTGTTCCAACAGAGCTCCTCTCCCGGACGCCGCAGCATCCGCACATACCAAAACTGGCGGACAGAACCGCTGTGTTCCATCCGCCAGTCTCCCGCGCGCCGGATCGCCCGGCCCGCCCGATCTGTCTTCCCGTATGTTCGGGCAGATCAGATTAGAAATCAGATAATGCTCCCTTGTCCGACAGAAACTCCACGTACTTGCCGGTGCCGATTGCAACCGCCGTCATAGGATCCTCCGCCGTCACCGTGTTGATGCCGGTCTTCGAGGAGATCAGTTCCTCCAGCCCCTGCAGCAGGGACCCGCCGCCCGTCAGCACAATGCCGCGGTCCGAGATATCTGCCGCCAGTTCCGGCGGCGTCTTCTCCAGCACGCTGTGTATTGCCTCTACAATCTGGTTGGTCGGCTCCTTGAGCGCCTCCTCCGTCTCCTCGGAGGAGACCTCAATGATGCGCGGCAGTCCCGTAACCAGGTTCCGCCCGCGGACCTCCATATGTTCCGGCTCCGGCAGCGGGTAGCAGCTGCCGATCTTGATCTTCACGTCCTCCGCGGAGCGCTCGCCGACCAGCAGATTATATTTCTTTCTCATATAGCGGACGATCGCGTCGTCAAAATCATCGCCGGCCACCTTGATGGAGGTGGACACCACCGTGCCACCCAGCGAAATGACCGCGATATCCGTCGTACCGCCGCCGATGTCGACGATCATGTTGCCGCACGGCTTGGAGATGTCGATGCCCGCACCGATGGCTGCGGCGATCGGCTCCTCAATGATATAGACCTCCCGCGCCCCGGCCTGGAACGTCGCGTCCTCGACCGCTTTCTTCTCCACCTCGGTCACCTGGCTCGGCACACAGACCGCGATGCGGGGCTTGCGGAACGTCCTCTTCCCGACCGCCTTCTGGATGAAATACTTCATCATTTTTTCGGTCACGGTATAATCGGAGATGACCCCCTGCCGGAGCGGACGGACCGCCACAATGTTGCCCGGCGTGCGTCCGAGCATCAGACGGGCGTCCTCGCCGATTGCCTTGATTTTATTGCTGTCGCGGTCAAACGCGACGACAGATGGTTCCTTCAGAACCACACCGCGGCCGCGGATGTAAACCAGGACACTGGCTGTGCCAAGATCAATTCCGATATCCGTAAACTGCATCGCAAACCCACATCTTCCGCCGCGTCACGCCGCGGCTGCTCTCCGGGAATCCCGGGAATTTTGTCTCCTCGTGCTGTCTTCAGGTCATACGACAGCGAATTCATTATAAAAGGCACCTATGGCAAAATCAAGGCGCCGGATGCGCCGAATCCGCCGGATGATCCGCACATAAGCCGTGCCAGACTCTCGCGCCGGATATTTCCTGCATGCGCCGCGCCGGATATCTCCGCCGGATGTTTTCCGGACAAACCGCCCCAGATGTTTTATCCCGCTCAGCCTTTCTCAAGCATCTTGTGAATGTAGTAGCCGGTGTAGGAGTCATGTCTCTCCGCGATTTCCTCCGGCGTGCCCTGCGCGATGACAGTGCCGCCGCCGTCTCCGCCCTCCGGTCCCATGTCGATGATGTAGTCGCCGCACTTGATGACATCGAGGTTATGCTCAATGACCACCACCGTGTTGCCTCCTTCCGCCAGTCTGCGGAGGATCTGCACCAGCTTGTCCACATCGGCAAAATGCAGACCGGTGGTCGGTTCATCCAGAATATAGATTGTCCTTCCCGTGCTCCGGCGGGAGAGCTCCGCCGCCAGCTTGATGCGCTGTGCCTCGCCGCCGGACAGCTCTGTCGAGGGCTGACCCAGCTTGACATAGCCGAGGCCGACATCGTAGAGCGTCTGTATCTTATTATGGATGGAAGGCACATTTTCAAAGAAGGGCAGTGCCTCCTCCACCGTCATATTGAGCACATCGTAGATATTTTTCCCCTTGTACCGGACCTCCAGCGTCTCCCTGTTATAGCGCTTTCCATGGCAGACCTCGCAGGGAACATATACATCGGACAGGAAGTGCATCTCAATCTTGATGATGCCGTCGCCGCCGCACGCCTCACAGCGGCCGCCCTTCACGTTGAAGCTGAACCGCCCCTTTGTGAATCCTCTCGCCCTTGCATCCGGCGTTCCCGCGAAAAGATCCCGGATCATATCGAACACACCCGTATAGGTGGCCGGATTGGACCGCGGCGTCCGGCCGATCGGAGACTGATCGATATCGATCACCTTGTCGAGCTGTTCGATGCCGTCTATGCCATCACATTTTCCGGGAATGACCTGCGCATGGTTCAGCTTCCTCGCGAGCGTCTTGTAGAGCACCTCATTCACCAGCGAGCTCTTGCCGGAACCGGAGACTCCCGTGACCACGGTCATGACGCCCAGCGGAAAGGAAACATCAATATGCTTCAGGTTGTTCACCGCCGCGCCGCGGACCGTGAGCCACCCGGACGGTTTCCTGCGCTCCTTCGGGATCTCGATCCGGCGCGCGCCGGAGAGATACTGCCCTGTGAGGGAGGCCGGATTCTGCATAATCTCCGCCGCCGTGCCCGTCGCGACGACCTCGCCGCCGTGCGACCCGGCGCCGGGTCCGATGTCCACAATATAGTCGGCCGCCCGCATCGTGTCCTCATCGTGCTCCACGACAATCACGGTGTTGCCGAGATTGCGGAGCCGTTTCATCGTGTTGAGCAGCTTGTAATTATCCCGCTGATGCAGACCGATGCTCGGCTCGTCAAGAATGTAGCACACCCCCACCAGGCCGGAGCCGATCTGCGTCGCAAGTCGGATCCGCTGTGCCTCGCCGCCGGACAGCGTCGCGGTGGCCCGGGACAGCGTCAGATAATTCAGCCCGACGTCCGCAAGAAAGCCGACCCGCGCGCGGATCTCCTTCAGAATCTGCTGCCCGATCACCGCCTGTGTCCCGGTGAGCGCGAGATTCTGGAAAAATTCCTGCAGCTTCGTGACAGACAGCGTCGTCACTTCATAGATATTTTTGCCGCCCACCGTGACCGCGAGTGATTCCTTCTTGAGCCTCTGTCCATGACAGGTGCTGCACGGCGTGATCGTCATGAACTGCTCATACATCTGCTTTGCGGAGTCCGAAAATGTCTCCCGGTAGCGCTGTTCCGTGTTGCGGATCAGCCCCTCGAAGACCGTCGGGTACACGCCTGTGCCGCGCTGCCCGGTGTAATGCACATCCACGCTGACCGTGGTGCCGTACATCAGAATATGGCGGATGTTCTCCGGCAGATCCTGCCAGGGCGTGTCAAGGCTGAACGAAAACCGCTGCGCGAGCGCGCGGAGCAGCGCATTGGAAAAGCTGCCCGCCTTGGAGGCGCTCTGCCAGCCCATGACCGCGATCGCCCCCTGATTGATCGATCTGGTCTCGTCCGGGACGATCAGTGCCGGATCAAATTCCATCTTGTAGCCCAGTCCGGCGCAGTCCGGGCAGGCGCCGAATGGGTTGTTGAAGGAAAAGCTGCGCGGTTCAATCTCCGGAATGCTGATACCGCAGTCCGGGCAGGCAAAATTCTGGCTGAATTCGAGGACTTTCCCGCCGATGACCGCCGCCTCCGCGAGACCGTCCGCCAGCTTCAGCGCATTTTCCAGAGAATCGTTCAGACGCCGCTCGATGCCGGGCTTTACCACAATGCGGTCGACGATAATCCCGATGGTATGCTTGATATTCTTGTCGAGCCGGATCTCCTCATCGAGGCCGTACTGATTTCCGTCCACGAGCACGCGCACGTAGCCTGCACGGCGGGCGCGCTCAAAGACCTTCTCGTGCATGCCCTTCCGCCCGCGGACCACCGGCGCGATGATCTGGAGCTTCGTCCCCTGCTCGAGCGCCATGATCTGGTCCACCATCTGATCCACCGTCTGCTTCGCGATGACGCGCCCGCAGTTCGGGCAGTGCGGAATGCCGATGCGGGCATAGAGCAGCCGGAGATGATCATAGATCTCCGTCACGGTGCCGACCGTGGAACGCGGGTTCCGGTTTGTCGATTTCTGATCGATCGATATAGCCGGGGAGAGGCCGGATATATCGTCGATATCCGGCTTCTCCATCTGCCCCAGGAACTGCCGCGCGTAGGAGGACAGCGACTGCATGTAGCGGCGCTGCCCCTCGGCATAAATGGTATCGAAAGCCAGCGAACTCTTTCCGGAGCCGGACAGCCCGGTCATGACCACCAGCTCATTGCGCGGGATATCGAGGCTGATATCCTTGAGATTATGCTCCCGCGCCCCGCGGATGCGGATGACATCGTTCTTGTTCAGAACCTTGCGGCGCGCCTCATCCTGCTTGCCGTCTGCCGCGAATTTTAACTCCTCCGCCTGTAACGCCGGCCAATAGTCCGGGCGCATCTTTACTGCCATATTTTTCCTTTCCAAAGCATCCCTGTCCTGGTGATCCGATTCAGGCACAATCCGGTCCCGCCCGGCCTGCGCTGCATTCTCCTCGGCGCCTTACCTGCTGCCGACACATTCTGCCGTGCGCATCATTTCACGGCGCCGCGCTCAGCCCTTCCCGCCGGTCACGATATTGTAATGCTTCTTCAATTCAATAAGCTGATCGCGCAGCTCCGCCGCCGCCTCAAAATTGAGATCCGTGGCCGCCCGCCGCATCTGCTTCTCCGTCCTGCCGATGAGTTTCTTCAGTTCATCCGCGCTCATCGACTCCGGATCCTTCTCAAAGGCCGCATTTTCCTTCGTGATCTCCTGGGACACCGTGATCAGATCGCGCACTGCCTTCCTGATTGTCTGCGGCGTGATGTGATGCTCCTCATTGTACCGCGTCTGAATCCGGCGGCGGCGCGCCGTCTCCTCGATGGCGCGGTGCATCGACTCCGTGACCGTATCCGCGTACATGATGACATGTCCCTCCGCGTTGCGGGAGGCGCGGCCGATCGTCTGAATGAGCGAGGTCTCATTCCGGAGAAAGCCCTCCTTGTCCGCATCCAGAATCGCCACCAGCGATATCTCCGGAATATCCAGTCCCTCCCGGAGAAGATTGATGCCGACCAGCACATCAAAGACATCGAGCCGCATATCGCGGATGATCTGCGCCCGCTCCAGCGTGTCGATATCGGAATGGAGATACTTGACCCGGATGCCCGTCTCGGCCAGATATTCCGTCAGATCCTCCGCCATCTTCTTTGTCAGCGTGGTGACAAGAATTTTGTTCTTCTTCTCCGTTTCCTTGTGAATCTCCGAAATGAGATCGTCGATCTGCCCTGCGGTCGGCCGCACCGAGATCTCCGGATCCAGAAGGCCGGTCGGACGGATAATCTGCTCCGCCCGGAGCAGCTCGTGCTCCGCCTCATACGGCCCCGGCGTTGCGGAGACAAACAGCATCTGATCGATGCGCTGCTCAAACTCCTCAAACGACAGCGGCCGGTTGTCCATCGCGGACGGCAGGCGGAATCCATAATCCACCAGCGTCTTCTTCCGGCTCTGGTCGCCGTGATACATCGCGCCGATCTGCGGGATCGTGATGTGCGACTCATCCACCATGATCATATAGTCGCCGCGGAAGAAATCCATGAGACACATCGGCGCTGACCCCGGCGCCCGGCCGGACAGCGGACGCGAATAATTCTCAATTCCGCTGCAGAACCCTGTCTCCCGCATCATCTCGATATCAAAATTCGTCCGTTCCGCGATGCGCTGTGCCTCAAGAAGCTTTCCCTCGCTCTTGAAATACCGCACCCGTTCCTTCAGCTCCGCCTCGATCTCGTCACAGGCCCTGTCGATCTTCTCCTTCGGCACCACATAATGCGAGGCCGGGAAAATATCGACATGCCGCAGCTCCGCATGCGGCCTTCCCGTCACCGGCTCGACCTGCGTGATCCGGTCCACCTCATCCCCGAAGAATTCGATGCGCAGCACATAATCCGACCCCTCCGCCGGATTCACCTCCAGCACATCCCCGTGCAGCCGGAAACACCCCCGCTGCAGATCATCGCTCCGGTCATAATGAATCTCCGTCAGCGCGTCGCAGACCTCCTGCGGGCCCTTCTCCATCCCCGGCCTGAGCGAGATCGACATCTTCTCATAATCATCCGGCGAACCCAGACCATAAATACACGACACAGACGCCACCACAATCACGTCCCGCCGCTCCGTCAGCGCCGCCGTCGCCGACAGCCGCATCCGGTCGATCTCATCATTCACCGACGAATCCTTGGCAATATACGTGTCGCTCTGCGGCACATACGCCTCAGGCTGATAATAATCATAATAGGAGACAAAATACTCCACCGCATTGTGCGGAAAAAACTCCCGAAACTCACTGTACAGCTGGGCTGCAAGCGTCTTATTGTGCGAAATCACCAGCGTCGGCTTGTTCATCGCCGCGATCACATTCGCCATCGTGAACGTCTTGCCCGACCCGGTGACCCCGAGCAGCGTCTCAAACTGATTCCCTGCCCGGAACCCCTCCACAAGCTTCTGAATCGCCTCCGGCTGATCCCCCGTCGGCTGATACGAAGATACCAATTCAAAATGATCCATAATTTTGTCCCTGACGAGTTTAGCTTGTTTGGGACAAAAATTGTCCCAAACAAGCTAAACTCGTCAGGGACAATTTCTGCCCGCCACGAGAGTATAGCATGGTGAGCCGTATATTAGCAAACGTCTGTTCGATTCTTCAGCGGTCTTTCCGTGCGGAACAATCCGTCATTTCAATTTTTCCTCAATCAGGCTTTCCGCCTTCTCAAGCTGATTGTCGGTGCCGTCCTTCCGATAGGCATCCGTGTCGAAGGCCAGCTCCACATCCGGCGTAATTCCCTTGTGGTTGATGTCATGGCCGTTTCTTGTGAAGTAAGCCGCCGTGGTAATTTTGAGCGCGGTGCCGTCCTTCAGGTCATAGATGGACTGGACAACTCCCTTGCCGTAGGTCTGTGTCCCCAGGATTGTGCCGATGCCGGCGTCCTGAATGGCGCCGGAGAGGATCTCCGAGGCGCTGGCGGAATACCCGTTGACGAGCACGACGAGCGGTTTCGTAAATGCGTGCTTCCCGGTGGCCTTGAATTCCGTGCGTGTTCCGTTCTTCTCCTCATAGTAGAAGACCAGTCCCTTCGGCAGAAGCTGCTCGGCAATCTTGACGACCGTTGAGACATTTCCGCCCGGATTGTCACGCAGATCCAGGATGAGTCCCTTCATGCCCTCGCCATTCAGATCCGACAGTGCCTTGCTGAACTGCTCCGACGTCACCTCGTCAAACTCGGAGATGGCGATATAACCGATGTGATCCGTGCCCTCCAAAATTCTTCCCGCCGCGGTGGTCGTGTCAACCTTGCCCCGCGTGACAGTGATATTCAGATAGCCGTCCTGCCCGTCGCGGTAGATGGTGAGATCGACCGTCGTTCCCTCCTCGCCGCGGATCTTCGAGACAACCTCATCGAGATCAACACTCCGCACGCTCTCTCCGTCCACGCGGACCAGGAGATCTCCATCCTCGAGACCAGCCTTCTGCGCGGGAGAGTCCTCAATCACCTTATACAGCACCGGATACCCTGTCTTCTCATCCGACCCGACATAAGCTCCGATCCCATAATAGGACCCCTCCGTCGACTCCTCGAGCTTCCTGCGCTCCTCCGTGTCGTAATACTCGGAATAAGGGTCGCCCAGCGATTCGACCAGCCCCTTGTACAGCCCCGTCTCCTTCTGCTCCGTCGTCACGTCGTCCGCGTAGTAGTAATTCTGCGCGATCCTCTGCTCCAGCGCCTCCAGCTTGGAGACGGACGCCGTGTTGAGTGCTGAATTGCTGTCTGCGCGGCTGATCCGGATGCCGTCCGCTGAGACAAAATATGCGGCTGCCCCG
>Ga0256406_1001755_pt1 | contig 33521 bp, 28 predicted proteins | sample RumenRJG_03DNA_FD_185986 | JGI IMG/M metagenome (GOLD analysis project Ga0256406, IMG submission 185986) | Bovine rumen microbial communities from Lethbridge, Alberta, Canada - RJG_03 | ecosystem: Host-associated > Mammals > Digestive system > Stomach > Rumen | place: Canada: Alberta | collected...
TGGGGTAAGGGGATGGTGGCTACATATTGATGTTGTGCTGTTGCTTTTTACTGAAAGCTGCTACTAACGACTCATAAATCTACCCTTAATCGTGTATTGGATGATAGTTGCGGATTTTAGGATATATACTTTATAACCGCTGCCCGGCATACCCGACGACTGCGTGAGCTGCACGCCCGGCGTACTGCTCTGCAGGGCGGTAAGCGGATTGACAGTGCCAAGCTTGGCTATCTCGTCGCCCTTCACCTGCACGGTAGCACCGGTGACAAGCTTTTTCTGCTGCACGCCATAGCCAATGACCACCACATCGTTGAGCGAATGGGTATCGTCCTTCAACGTGACCGACAAGGTCTGACCGCTGACACGCACATCCTGCGGCTCCGACCCTACATAACTGATGTGCAGCACGGCACCCTGCGGGGCATCGATGGTGAAGTGGCCATTGACGTCGGTCACTGTTCCTTGTTTTGTCGCCTTATTCTGCACAGCGGCTCCGATGACGGGCTGACCCTCGCTGTCGACCACAGTACCTTGTACAGTACCGGCATTCTGGGCACTGACAGCGAGAGACAGGCACAGCGAGGCTCCCATAAGAGCCAATCGGCGCAGCGCTGATCTGCTCACCACAATGTTTTTTTGCTTCTTGTTCTTCATAGGTCATATTTTTTGTGGTTATATTGGCAAAATTAATAAAATTGTCGCATTTGTTATAACGAAAAAACGCATATCGACTATGAAAATACGCAATAAGGCTTATCTTGACCGATTATTTCCTGCCACCATCGATTACGAAAACGTAAAGATCTTTTCCGCGCAACCCCCGCCAAGAATCGATTCTTTTCAAACGAAGAGGTCGTTGCCCGAAAAGAAGCGATCCTTGGGCCAAGTTGGTAAACAACTGTACATCAGACATTTATCTATTTTTCGCTTTTTAGGTATCTTTTCATTCCTTTCAGGTTGCTGACCTTACTACGGTTAGGTCGCCTACCTTTAACTGTTATGTCACCTACCTAACACAGTTATGTCACCTACCTAACCGTGTTAGGTAGGTGACATAACTGTAGTAGGGTCTGTCCTTAGTACTTTTTTCTCATCCGACCTGCCTGCTTTTTTACCTCAACACCCCTCTTTCTCGTTCTCTTTCGCCAACTTTCATTGTCCTGACTTTTTACTTTTTGTAAAGAAAGTTCATATTCTTGCATTGGTTTCATAAGATTTTTGCTGGGATAGATACACTGAACGCAATAGCCGCCGCTTTGGTCAGCCACTGCGTTCATTATGGGTAGCCACCAGCAGACCTTTCTCAATCATCGCTTTGTTGGTCATAAGAAATAAGGCTTTTATTTTGAAATAGCATTGTTATGTTTTATTTTAGGTTCATCTGACAAATCGTGTGATTTTGTCATTATGCAAATTGAAAAGTCTTAACTTAAAATAGTCAATATCCCAGTAGCCGCAGGGGGTTCTCTTCAAGACTTTTATTTTTTTGTTGATCCCTTCTACTTTTGCATTGCTTGTCCTACATTTGTAGTAAGCCAAAATACCCGCTACGGCAACGCGACAAGCCCGTCGGCCGCACGGAAAAGCAGAAAGGTTTACGAACGTTCATTAGGCTATATGTTAGTTGGTAAGTAACAGGCAAACAGTTGATTAGTACCTGATAATCAGGTATTGCTAAAGTAATGACTGGACTTCCGGGCTTCCTCTATATCTCCCAGCAGCCGCCTTTACCAAAAGTATCCATCAGCAGGCGGTCGTAGAACATGCCGCGCTTGGCAAGATCCAAAAGGTTGAAGCGCCAGCGCATAAGCTGGGCGAAATCGCAACGATAGAGCAGCCACTTGCGGGTGATGCCTACATCCTGAGGCTGGGTCGGCGCACCTACGATGGAGAACAACTTCTGCATCTTGTCGAACGAATAGACCTGCTTCTTCAGCTTCTCACGGAACTCTGGCCAGCATTCCTTGATCGTCTGCAGCTGTTTGCGCACCGTTTCCCTGTCATTATATTTCTTTGTAATCTCTGTATAGCCCAACTTCGGTGCGGGAAAGTTTTCGAAAAGGTCGAGCGCACGTTGTTGTTCCTGTTCGAGTGTAGGCCAGCTATCCACACATTTGTCAACATCGAGCTTCGTCAAGTCGTAAGTGAGGAACTGGTCGAACATGCCACACATCGTCAGCGTGCCGATAGCCACCTGGAATCCGTGGCTTTGCAGCTTGCCGTGGTAGCGATGATGGGTCATGTCCATGATATGGCTGAAGAGATGGTCGGTACAGCTGGCGGGGCGGCTGCTACCGTTGGCCTGCATGGCAAAGCCGCTGAGCGTGAGGCCGACAAAGAAGTTGCCCACGGCCTCCGGATCACCGGACGCCACCTTCTCGGGTGTGGACAGCATGTCGTCGAGCACATCCTGCAGCACGTGCCAAGCCTTTGGCTTGATAGGCTCGGTGCCCATGAGGTCGGCAATCATCCACTCCCCCCCTGCTGGAACCTTGGCGGCCAAATCTGCATAGCCGGCAGCGGTCATTTCTTTCGGCGCATGAGCTAAGACATCCACATCGGCCACCATCGCGATAGGAGCCGGACAGTCGAAGGTTTGCTTTGCACCCTCAAAGGTGATGGAAGCGCCGAAGCTTGTATAACCATCCACGGAGGCAGCCGTTGCCACCGAGATGTAGCGCTGGTCATCAAGATGATGGGAAGCCAACTTGCAGAGGTCGTTGATGACGCCGGAGCCTACGGAGACTGCAATGGCCTGATGCTCCTTCAGCACTTCCTCGACCATCATCACATACTTCCACTCGGCGTGAAACTCCTTCTCCTCAATAATGAACTTGTCAACATCGATTCCAGCCGCCTTCATTTTGCTGTAGACATCCTCGCCTGCCGCTTTCCATGTGTTGCAGTCAGCGATAATCATAGCTTTCTTCCCTGGGAAATGCTTCTTGAACAATACGGGTATTTCCGTATGTACGCCATGCCCCATCACAAAATCTTTGGTCTGGGTAGCCACCAGCAGACCTTTCTCAATCATCTCTTTGTTTGTCATAAGAAATAAGGCTTTTATTTTGAAATAGCATTGTTATGGTTTATTTTACGGATGCGCCTCGATCAACAGTTCTCCAAGCTCCTTGATACTTGCCGCCGTGAGATCGGGCTGGCGCTTGTAGGTCAACGACACGTCAAGGGTGGTCTCTCCCGAGAGTACGAGCACGCCAAAGGATCCGGCATTCTGTGCCGTTGCCACATCCGTATAGATGCGGTCGCCCACCATGGCAATCTCGTCGTCACGGAGCTTGTACTTGTCGCGTATGCACCAGAGCATGTTTGGGTTGGGCTTTCCTATCACAACATCGGGCTTTCGCTTCGTCGCCCCTTCTATGGCCTTGCAGAGCGATCCGCAATCGACGAGGATGGTCTGTTCGTCCGTTGGACATACCCAGTCGGGATTAGTGGCGATATAAGGAATGTCGGCGTGTGAGGCCCACCACGCCGCCCGGCAGAGCCGGCTGTAGGTCAGTGTCATGTCGAACGCAGCCACCAACACGTCGGGACGGTCTTCAGGTGAGTCGGCGCACAGCTCAAACCCTCCTTTCCGAAACTCGTCCTGCATGCTTGGCGTGCCTAAGGCAAAGACCCGGCGAGCCTGCGGATAGTGCTCATGAATATAGTCGATGGTGGCGATCGATGAGGTGTACATCTGCGCTTCCACAGCCTCAATGCCGAGCTGACGCAGTTTCATCAGATAGTCGCCCGCGTTCTTCGTAGGGTTGTTGGTCAGGAACGAGTAGCTGATGTCCAACTTTCGAAGCGTATCGAGAAACGGCTGGGTGTAGGGGAACAAAGTGTTGCCCAAGTAGATCGTGCCGTCCATGTCGAGTGCGACATGTTTTATTTTAGCCAAAGCCTGAAGCAATGCTTCATGGCTCAGCGGGGAGATATATTTATTGAATTCCATTGTTTATATAGTTTTTACAGAGCGTACACCTTTTTTATAAGGGGCATAGCCGACTTAGATAATATCAATTGTTTCGTATATTGTTTCTACTTATGCACAAGCATTTCTTTCTTTTATTAAGGGCTTTATTTCAATACGAAACAAAATTAGTTATTTTATTGATGCAAACAAAATAACAAAGCAACAAAAAACAATAATTTTATGTTTTTTAATACAAAAGGATAACAATCAAAGGTTTCATTGCATTCGAATCCTTACGCAATACCGCAAGAAATTTACAAATAAAGGTTAAATAATATGTTAAAATGGCATTTATGTTTTGAAGCGAAACCTTTTTATACTACTTTTGCTTTCAAAAGGAAGAGACCTATAGAAAAACTTGGTAGACATAATTAGTATACAATATGATGGACAAGATTCTCACAGACGAATATGATGTGATCATCATCGGTGGTGGTATCACGGGAGCGGGAACGGCACGCGATTGTGCACGCCGCGGGATGAAGGTTCTTCTCGTTGAGAAGCACGACTTCACCAATGGTGCGACAGGCCGCAACCATGGTCTGCTTCATAGCGGCGCACGCTACGCCGTCACCGATCAAGAATCGGCACGCGAATGTATCAAGGAAAACATAACGCTCCGCCGTGTGGCACGTCATTGTGTGGAAGAGACCGACGGCCTTTTCATCACGCTCCCCGAAGACAGTCTTGACTATCAAAAGAATTTTGTCGAGGCCTGCCATCGCGCCGGCATCCGTGCCGACATCATCTCCCCGGAAGAGGCCAGGCGCATTGAGCCATCCGTCAACCCCACCCTCATCGGTGCCGTCCGGGTGCCCGACGCGTCCATTGACCCGTTCCGCCTCACTACGGCGAACATCGTCGATGCCAAGCGGCACGGCGCAGAGGTGCTGACTTACGAGGAAGTGATAGGCTTCGTCATCGAGAACGGCGTGATGAAAGGCGTGAAGCTACGCAACAACCGCACCGGCGAGACGACGGAAGTCCATTGCCGCCTCGTCATCAACGCAGCCGGCATCTGGGGGCAGCCCGTGGCACAATTGGCGGGCATCAAGATCAACATGTTCCCCGCCAAAGGCACACTGCTCATCTTCGGTCACCGCGTCAACCACATGGTGCTGAACCGCTGCCGCAAGCCTGCCAACGGTGACATTCTCGTGCCTGACGATGCCGTATGTGTCATCGGCACGACGAGCGACCGTGTGCCCTTCGACCAGATTGACGACATGCGCGCCACCCCTGAAGAAGTGGACCTCATGATCCGCGAAGGCATGCATCTTGCTCCGAGTCTGGCTACGACCCGCGTCATCCGAGCCTATGCCGGCGTGCGCCCCCTCGTGGCAGCCGACAACGACCCGTCAGGTCGAAGCATCAGCCGCGGCATCGTGCTCTTCGACCATGAGAAGCGCGACGGACTGAAAGGATTCATCACCATCACGGGCGGCAAGATGATGACCTACCGGCTCATGGCAGAGAAAGCCACCGACCTGGCTTGCCAGAAGCTCGGCATTGATAAGAAATGCGATACGGCCGTGGTACCTTTGCCCGGATCGGAGGAGAACGACAGCGAGATCAAGACCGAGATGCACAACGACATCTTCGCCGATCCCGTAGCCTCAACGAGCCGCTTTGCGGAGATAGGCCGTCACGGCACATTCACGAAAGAGATACCCCATGAGACCATCGAGGACCGCGCGCTCGTCTGTGAGTGCGAAGAGGTGAGTGTGGGCGAAGTGAAGTTTGCCGTCGACAAACTCCATGTCCATAATCTCATCAACCTGCGGCGACGCACACGTATCGGCATGGGCACCTGCCAGGGTGAGCTCTGTGCCTGCCGTGCCTCCTGCGTGCTCTGCCAGATAGGTCACAGCAAGCCTCAGGAAGCGCTCAGCGACCTTGCATCTTTCATGCAGGAACGTTGGAAAGGCATGCAGCCAGTTGCCTGGGGAGACACTCTGAAAGAGAACCAGCTGACACTGAAGATTTACCAGGAGCTCTGCGGAATGGAATAAGCCTCTCTCCTCCCCTTAGGGAAAGAGAACGAGTACCAAAAGTGATAAAAGATTACAGAATATGAAATTCGATACTATTATAATAGGTGGCGGTCTGAGCGGACTTACATGTGGTATCGCTCTGGCCAAAGCAGGACAGAATGTGGCAGTGGTCAGTGCCGGGCAAAGCAACCTGCATTTCAGCTCCGGTTCTTTCGACCTTGTCGGCTACAACGACGGACAAGCGGTCAAGGATCCTTTCAAAGTCCTTGAGCAGATGCCCGAGACTCATCCCTATCACAAGATCGGCAACCCCGACAGCCTCGCCGAACAGGCACGCAAGCTCTTAGATGAAGCCGGTGTCAAGATGACGGGCGACAACCACAAGAACCATTACCGCCTCTCGCCCGTGGGCAAGCTCATCCCCACCTGGCTGACGATGGACGGACTCTTCACGGTAAACAGTGCGGAGGAGCTCAACGGCAAACAGATCTGCTTAGGAAATATCGCGGGATTCCTCGATTTCCCGGTTCCTTACCTTGCTGACGGGCTGCGCCACTACGGAGCCACGGTAGACCTTTGCACCGTTACCACTCCGCGCTTAGAGCACGCACGACAGAGCCCGTCGGAGATGCGTGCCACAAATATTGCCAACTACCTTGCCGATGATGAGAACGTACAGGAAGTGGCGGAAGCACTGGAGAAAGCATTGCCCGGAAAGGTTGACCTGTTGCTCTTGCCCGCCGTGTTGGGCATTGCCAACGACCATGCCGCAAAGCGCTTGCAGCAACTGTTGCCTGTCGAGACGAAGTTTGTGGCGACCATGCCGCCTTCCGTTCCCGGCACTCGCATACAGACCTTGCTCCGCCAATATTTCCAGAAGCTCGGCGGCACCCTGCTCCCCAACGACACAGTCGTGAAAGGACAGATTGAGAACAACAACGTCGTACGTGTCTATACGGAGAACTTGGCTGAGACACCGCTCGAAGCCAGCCACTTCGTGCTTGCCGCAGGATCGTTCCTCAGCGGAGGCTTGGCATCCAACTATGACGGCATCTTCGAGCCCATCTTCCGCCTTGACATGGAGGGCAGCAACAAACGGACCGACTGGACAGCGGACAAGCTCTTCGACCGGCAGCCCTATCAGTCGTACGGTGTCAAGACCGATAACCGCTTTTTGGTCAGCAAAGACAACAACACGATAAATAATATGTACGCTATCGGCTCCATGCTCAGTGGCAACGATCCGCGAATGGCTACTTCGACAGGCATCGACCTGCTCACGGCTCTCTCCGTGGCATCAGCTGTCACGAGCAAGTAGTTGAGACATATAATTATAACTAATCAGAAGATCAAAGCTATGCAAGATAAGATTCAGCTTTCCAACATCAGCGCCCACGACTACGAGCAGTGCCTGAAGTGCAGCATCTGCACGGTCTATTGCCCCGTCTCTACCGTGGAGCCTGAATATCCCGGTCCTAAGCATGCCGGCCCCGACTTGCTGCGCTATCGGCTCAAAGACCCCGACTTCTTCAACGAGACACTCAAGCTCTGCCTCAACTGTAAGCGGTGCGAGGTGGCCTGTCCGCACGGAGTGAAGGTGGGCGACATCATTCAGGCAGCCCGCATCGAGTACAGCACCCATACGCCAAGTCTGCGCGACCGTATGCTCGCCAGCACCGACTTTGTAGGTTCCATGGCTACCTTGGTGGCTCCGTTGACCAACTTCTTCCTCGGCCTCAAGCCGGCCAAGACGGTGCTCGACAAAGTGATGAAGATTGACCGGCACCGCCAGTTCCCCGCCTACTCGGGGACAAAGTTTGAGACGTGGTTCCATCGTCACGCCGAGACGGAGCAACAGAGCTTCAACCGCTTCGTGAGCTACTTCCACGGCTGCTACGTCAACTATAACTTCCCGAAGCTGGGTCAGGACTTTGTCAAGATCATGAACGCATGTGGTTACGGTGTTCATCTCCTGGAAAAGGAGAAGTGCTGCGGCGTGGCACTTATCGCCAACGGACTCTCCGGCCAGGCTAAGAAACAGGGGGAACTCAACATCTCGTCGATGGAGAAAGCAGTGGATGCACGCAACGAGGCTGTTCTCACGACAAGCTCGACCTGCACCTTCACCATGCGCGACGAATACAAAGACCTGCTGAAGATTGACAACTCCAAGGTCCGCGACCACATCATGCTCGCCACCCGCTTCCTCTGCCAGAAGATCGACGAAGGAAAGATAAAGCTTGCCTTCCGCAAGGATTTCCACAAGAAGGTGGCCTATCATACTGCCTGCCACATGGAGCGAATGGGATGGAGCATCTATTCTATTCAACTGCTGAAGATGATTCCGGGGCTCGACCTCACGATCCTTGAGAGTCACTGCTGTGGCATCGCCGGCACCTATGGCTTCAAGAAAGAAAACTACGAGCGCTCGCAGAAGATCGGTGCGCCCCTGTTCAAACAGATCAAAGAAATCAATCCCGACAGTGTCGCCACCGACTGCGAGACCTGTAAATGGCAGATCGAGATGTCGACAGGCTACCCTGTAGACAACCCCGTATCGCTCCTCGCCGAGGCAATAGACGTAGAAGAAACGCGCAAACTGAGCGCAAAATAAAAAACTTGCTTGCTTGAGTAATAAATACTCAAGCGGTACGTTCAAAGAATGCATACTAATCAACAACTTAAAAACTTATCATTATGAAAAAGTACATTCTTGCCCTTGATCAAGGCACAACCAGCTCCCGCGCTATCGTGTTCGACCACAATGGTCAGATCTGCAGCGTCGCTCAGAAAGAGTTCACCCAGTACTTCCCCAAGCCGGGTTGGGTAGAGCACAACCCTAACGAGATCTGGTCCTCAGAGGCCTCTGTCATCGCCGAGGCTATCTCAGCCATCGACATCAACGGTCTCGACATCGCCGCCATCGGCATCACGAACCAGCGTGAGACAACGATCGTTTGGGATATCGACACGGAAGAGCCTATCTACAACGCCATCGTATGGCAGGACCGCCGCACGGCTGAGTTCTGCGACAAGCTGAAGGCGCAGGGGCTCGTCGACAAGATCCGTGAGAAGACGGGTCTGATCATCGATGCTTACTTCAGCGGCACAAAGATCAAATGGATCCTCGACAATGTGCCGGGTGCACGCGAGCGCGCTGAGAAAGGCAAGCTGCGCTTCGGTAACGTCGACTCCTGGCTCATCTGGCGCCTGACTCGCGGAGAGGTGCACGTTACCGATGTGACGAATGCCAGCCGTACGATGCTGTTCAATATCAACACCCTTCAATGGGATGACGACCTGCTCAAACTTCTTGACATTCCTCGCAGCATGATGCCGGAGGTGAAGTCGAGCTCTGAGGTCTATGGCCACACCAAGACCACGATCTTCGCCCACGAGGTGCCTATCGCCGGTATCGCTGGCGACCAGCAGAGTGCGCTCTTCGGCCAGATGTGTCTCACACCGGGTTCGATCAAGAACACCTATGGCACCGGTTGCTTCGTCATGCTGAACATCGGTGACAAGCCTATCCTCTCCAAGAACAACCTCCTCACCACCGTGGCGTGGAAGATCGGCGACAAAGTGAAGTACGCCCTTGAAGGCTCCATCTATGTAGGCGGCAGCGTCGTCCAGTGGCTGCGCGACGGCCTCGGGTTCATCAAGAGCAGCGGCGAGATTGAGGAACTTGCTTCCTCTGTTCCTGACAGTGGCGGTGTCTATTTTGTTCCGGCGCTCACCGGTCTGGCCGCTCCTTATTGGGATCAGTATGCCCGCGGCACGATCGTAGGCATCACCCGTGGTACAACCCGCGCCCACATCGCACGCGCAGCCCTCGACGGCATCGCCTTCCAGACCTACGACATCGCTCAGGCCATGGCAAAAGACATGAATGCTCCTCTGACAGAGCTGAAGGTCGACGGCGGCGCTTCCCGCAACAACCTGCTCATGCAGTTCCAGGCCAACCTCCTCGGCATCCCTGTGGTACGTCCGAAGATCACGGAGACGACAGCTCTCGGTGCCGCTTATCTCGCAGGTCTGGCCGTAGGATTCTGGAAAGACATCGACGAAATCAAGAGCCAGTGGCAGGTGGAGCGTACCTTCGAGCCGGTGCCCGAGGGCGACGAGATCAAACAGGCCAAGGCTGGATGGGCCGACGCTATACAGCGCACCCTGACACACAAGTAACAGATCCCCTTCCCCGCACCCTTCTCCTCTTAGGAGAAGAGTACGGAAGCTCCAAGAACAATATGCCTGCCTTTACATGCATCAGCAGGCATATTGCTGTTCATAAAGACATATTAAAAAACAACTATAAAACAACAATTAAAAACTAAAGAACTATGGATCCTGTATTATTGCACAATTGTGCCCTTGAGTTTATTGGCACACTCGTAATGATTCTGTTAGGCGACGGCGTATGCGCCGGCATGGGTCTGAACAAATGTAAAGGCAAAGGTGGCGGGTGGATCGTCATCACCCTGGCGTGGGGTCTTGCTGTCATGGCAGGCGTATTCATCGCCCACGACTCCGGTGCCCACCTGAACCCGGCTGTAAGCTTCGGTCTGGCCGTTGCCGGCATGTTCCCTTGGGCCAACGTCATTCCTTATGTCATCGCCCAGATGATCGGTGCTTTCCTCGGAGCCGTCCTCGTTTGGGTTGTGTATAAAGACCACTTCGACGCTACCGACGATCCCGAAGGCAAGCTCACGATCTTTTGCACCATGCCTGCTATCGAGAACAAGCCGCTGAACTTCCTTCAGGAGGCTATCTGCGCCTTCGTCCTCGTGCTGCTCATCATCTGCATCGGCACCTACTCAGGCAGTGTCAACGTCGGCGGCAACAGCGCTTGGCCTATCACCATGGTCATCGTCTCCATCGGTATGTCTTTAGGTGGTGTCACCGGATACGCCATGAACCCTGCCCGTGACCTCGGGCCGCGTATCGCACACGCCATCCTCCCGATCAAGGGCAAGAGAGACAGCGGCTGGGGCTACAGCTGGGTGCCTATCTTCGGTCCTCTGGCCGGTGCTGCCCTCGCTGCCGCAGTGGGATTCCTCTTCCATTTCTGCTGATCGCAGCAAGAAAGAGTCCATTTCTTTCCGTTAATCTAAAAACGATCGAATCATGAAAAGAATAAAATTGTTAGCACTTGCCGCCTTGGCCTTTCTGCCTTTAGGCATGCAGGCACAGAAGTTGCACGAGAGTGCAGCCTTGGAGACCTCACACCTCTGGCGAGGCTTAGAGGTCGGTAATGGTCTGATCCTCAACAACGATGTCTCCCTCAGCGACAACAACAATCACTTTAAGATTGGTCTGTGGGGCGGCATGGCTGTCGACGGCGACTATAAAGAGGCTGATGTCTACATGAATTACAACAACAGCGGTTTCAACCTGGCTGTATGGGATCTGTGGAACTTCTCTCCGGGCATTCCCGGCAATGGCAAATACTTCACTTGGGACGCACGCAAGACCTCGCACCTGCTCGACGCTGCCATCAGCTACGACTTCGGGGCAACCTGCAACTTCCCGCTCACGCTCTCCTGGGCTACCTTGCTCGTAGGGCGTGACCGTGGCGCTGCCAATGAGCAAAACCTCTACTCTACCTTCGTGCAGGCAAGCTATCGCCTCTACGACAGTAAGGACTGGGCGGTCGACGCCTCAGTAGGCGGCGTGTTCGCCTTGAATCCTTACGACAAGGACAAATATCCGGGCGAGGCCAACAACCTCTATGGCAAGTCTGCGGGCGTGAACGATGTCCGTCTGGGCGCTACCTATAAGCTGAAAGTCGGTAAATATAACATGCCGGTGACCGGACAGATGATGTGGAATCCGGAGGCCAGCAAAGCCTACTTCAGAGCAACAATAACATTGTTGGATCTGTAGTTTCTTTCATTTTTCTTATAAGCCCTGCTTCTCCCCGATAGGAGAGGCAGGGCTTTATTGGTGCTATCACGCCTTGGCGTTGACACAAAGTGTTGTGTGGCTTTTGGTCTCCGGAAGGAGCTGCTGAACAATTACACAAGCTCTTAACTACTCAGCGTAATTTCTGAGTTCGGCCATCACCGTCGCGCCGTGTAAGGATCCTCATACGTGTCACGATCCTATCTCATTTGTGTCACGATCCTGCCTCAGTTGTGTCACGATCCTGCCTCAGTTGTGTCACGATCCTGCCTCAATTGTGTCACGATCCTGCCTCATACGTGTCACGATCCTGCCCCATACGTGTCACGTCCGGCATCATGCCTCGCAGTTTTGTTGTTGCGCTTGTCTCGCGATACCATTTGTTTCGCATTATGGTATCGCTTAATAGTTACACAGCCTCTTGACATGCTTAAAAAATCAAAAATATAGCACTTTGTACTTTATATATTTTGTCTATTGCTTATAAATAGCTAATTTTGTTTCGAATTGAAATGAAGCCCTTTGTAAAAGAAAGAATACACGAAGAAAGCGAACTAAACTATAACAAAACAATATGTGGAACTTCTTAACGCCTCCGGCTTATCAAGCCGAACAGACGGGGCCGGAAGCTGACCGGCGCTACCGCAAGCTGCGATGGCAAGTCTTTTTCGGCATCTTCATTGGTTATGCGGGCTTTTACATTGTCCGCAAAAACTTCTCTATGGCCATCCCCATGCTGGCTCCTTTCGGGTTCGAGAAAGGCGAGTTAGGTATCGTCCTGTCCATGAACGCTATCGCCTACGGATTCTCCAAGTTCATTATGGCCAGCGTCTCCGACCGCAGCAACGCCCGCCGCTTCCTGCCTTTGGGTCTGGTGCTCGCTGCCTTGTCGATGATGTTCATGATCGTGCCCGTGCAATGCATCGGCCCGGCGCACAAGAACTGGGCAATAGCCTTAATGGGCATTCTCAACTTCCTCGTGGGCTGGTTCAACGGCATGGGCTGGCCTCCGTGCGGCAGAGTGATGACCCACTGGTTCTCCATCAAAGAGCGCGGCACCTGGATGTCGGTGTGGAACTGTGCCCACAACGTGGGTGGCGCCCTGGTCGGTCCGATGTCTGTCTACGGTGCCGTCTGGTTCGGCTCTTGGTTCTACGGAGCCGACCAGCAACGTTATTTCCTCATCGGCACCTACCTCTTCCCGGCCTGTGTGGCCATTCTTGTAGCCATCATCGCCTACTGTCTCATCCGCGACACCCCACAGTCGTGCGGGCTGCCTGCCATCGAAAAGTGGCGCAACGACTATGCCGACACCTATTCAGCCAAGGCCGAAAAAGTGCTGTCTACGAAAGAGATCTTCAGCACTGTCCTGACCAACCGCTTCCTGTGGTACATCGCTTTTGCCAACGCTTTCGTCTACATGGTGCGCTATGGCTGTCTCGACTGGGCACCGACGATCCTCACCGAGAAAGGCATTGACATCAAAGAAGCAGGATGGGCCTACTTCGCCTACGAGATAGCCGCCATTCCCGGTACCATCATCTGCGGCTGGCTCTCCGACCATATCTTCAAAGGCCGTCGCGCCCTGCCGACGATCTTATATATGGCGATCGTCTGCGTGCTCATTTTCATCTATTGGCAGAACCTCAACAATATGAACGTCGTCATAGCCTGCCTCATCTCCATCGGGTTCTTCATCTATGGCCCCGTGATGCTGATAGGGGTACAGGCTCTGGATCTGGCCCCCAAGAACGCGGCGGGCACGGCTGCCGGGCTGACAGGATTCATGGGGTATGTCTTGGGCACAGCCTTGCTGGCCAATGTGGTGATAGGTTTCGTTTCAGAGCATGCAGGCTGGGGATGGACCTTCATCCTTCTGATGGGTGCCTGTGTCCTGGCCATTCTCTTCATGGGTCTGACCTATCGCAAAGAACAATATTTGGTGAAACGCAAATAACCTTTTTGTCGACAGTTTTATAAAGGGTCGCCTCCATGCGCGACCCTTTATGCTTTATATTGATAAAACTCCACTTCCTTTCTACCTCCAACATGTGAGAAGAATCGTTTTCCTTCCCTCCTATATCTAACAAGATAAGATAAGAAAAAGGCTGGATTCCAAACGAGGATTTCAGCCTTAATTATGAAATTGGTCTCAACGTTTAATGGACACCAATAGTTAATAATATCTATAAAACAAATGATTAAGAACAACAAATGGAAGAAATGAATTATCTTTGTAAAAACTATAAAACAACCAGCCATGACCAAGGAAGAACGTCACACAGCTATCTTAGACAGTCTGCTCAAACAAGGCTCTGTCTTAGTGACTGATTTAGCATCCCGCTTAGAGGTTTCGTCGGTCACTATCAGAAAAGATCTAACGGATTTAGAAAAGGAGGGTAAACTTTATCGCAGTCACGGCAAAGCGATTATCATCAATCCCTTCACCAACAACCGGACGGTCAGCGAGAAAGAGATGCTCAACACGGAAGAGAAGCGTCTCATAGGCCTGGAGGCTTCGAAGCTCATCACGCCCGATGATTCTATCGTCTTAGCTTCGGGCACAACCATTCATGCCATGGCCCGGAACATGCGCCCCGAAAACCGGCTGACCGTGGTCACGGCATCGCTGCAAGTGGCTGAGGTGCTGGCTCCTTACGAGAATGTCGAGCTCATTCAGCTCGGCGGCAACGTGAGGCACACGAGCCTTTCCGTGGTGGGTAAATATGCGGAGATGATCCTCGCCGGATTCTCGTTCAGCAAGCTCTATTTAGGTGTCGACGGCATCGACCTCGACTTTGGGCTCTCGACGACTGACATGCGGGAAGCGGAAATCAACCGGGCCATGATGAAGTCGGCACAGAAGATCATCGTGCTGGCCGACAGCACCAAGTTCGGCAGACGGGGATTCGCCAAGATCTGCAATATGGAAGACATCGACATGATCATTACCGACAACCGGCTACCACAACCGACCCGCGACCAGATTGAGGCCATGGGCATAGAGCTGATCATTGCCAACGGAGACAATCAAAATTAATAGTCATCAATAAATAAAGAAGTTATGAAAGTACCATCAGAATTTGATCCTATCAGGCCCTACGAACCTGAGGAACTGCCTGAGGTTTACGACAAGCTCCTTGCCGACGAACAGTTTAAGCACATCATGGCTTACGTCTACCCCAATGTTCCGGTGGAAGCTATAGGGAAAAAGATGCACGCCTGCAAGACGAACCTCGACTTCCAGCGTGCGTTCTGTTATCCTATCTTACAGAAACTCATTCATGAACAGAGCACCGGTATCGATGCCGACTTCTACGATGTCGACATCCACAACCGTTATACCTTCGTGAGCAACCACCGTGACATCGTGCTCGATGCCGCGTTCCTCGACAAGCTCCTGCTCGACACAGGCTTCAGCACGACCTGCGAGATCGCCATCGGCGACAACCTGCTGCAGCTCGACTGGGTGCGTGCCATGGCGCGTGTCAACAAGACCTTTACCGTGGAGCGCGCGCTGAAGTCGAGCGAGATGCTGCGGGCCAGTAAACGCATGTCAGAATATATGCACTTCGCCATCGCACAGAAGCAGGAGAACATCTGGATAGCCCAGCGGCAGGGACGGGCCAAAAACTCCAATGACCTGACGCAGCCCGCGATCCTCAAGATGATGGCGATGGGTGGAGAAGGAACGATCATCGACCGGCTGACTCAGCTCCATATCGTACCGGTAGCGATCAGTTATCAGTATGATCCGTGCGACTATCTCAAGGCGCGCGAGTATCAGCTGCGACGCGACCTGCCCTACTGGAAGAAGGCACCCGGCGACGACCTTGAGAGCATGGCAGTAGGTATCAAGGGATACAAAGGACACATCCACTATAGCTGTGCGCCGTGTATCGACGACTGGCTGCAGACCGTCGACCAGGATCAGCCACGCAACAAGATGTTCGACCAGATAGCTGAGCATATCGACCACGAGATTCATCGCAACTATCATCTCTATCCGCAGAACTACATTGCCCTCGACATGATTCAGAACACGAACATGTATAACGACTACTATACGCAGGAAGAGTATGATAAGTTTGAGGAATATATCGTCAGTCGCCTGGCACTCATTGACATCGACCATAAGGATGAAGTTTACCTTCGCCGCTGCCTGCTCACGCAATATGCCTACCCGACGCGCAACTACCTCACGGCGACAGAGACCACTGGCCGGTTGAAGCAGTTCTTCAGTAAGTTCAATTTTACGAAGTAAGAGTCGCTCCCCCGCCCTTCCCTGTATGGAGGGTGAGACATACCCTTATAAAGACCCTCAATACGGATGACGAAAATATTAAAAGATTTTCTCAGTATATTGTACCCTCCCTACAGGGGCGGGTTCGGGTGGGGTCTCCTTCTATTTTTAGCCGGTTGCACCAACACCGCCTACGACACCGGCGACTCCCGCTACAGTTACCTGCGCACCGACTTCGCCGATGCGCAGACAAACAATAGCGGACAACTTGTCTCGGCCGTCACCGACGAGAGCTCACGGCTGACCTTCACCAAACCGTTGGCGGTCAGTTGGAAGACGACAGCCGACAGCATTTCTCGGGTCATGCTCTATTACAATCTGAACGCGGATGCATCCGACTCCTCAATCGTAGAGCCACTGACGGCGCAGTATGTCTATACGCTGGTTCCTGCCAAGGCCACAACGCAGGCTACCGTATCGACAGACCCCGTACATTTTGTCAGCGCATGGAAGAGCGGCAATGGCGCTTACCTCAATTTCTGTGTCGGCGTGATGACGGGAAAAGCAGACAGCGTAGAGGCCAGACAGATGATAGGACTGGTCCTCGACAGTATAGCAGAAAAAGACCACCATCCCACCTATTATCTGAGATTCGCCCATAGCCAAGGCAACGTTCCCGAATACTATACAACAAATATTTATCTCAGTATTCCTACAAAGAAAATGACAACCGGCAGTCGTGTGCGGTTGTCATTGAATACCTATAAGGGCTGGACCACCCGTGAGTTTGAGTGGTGAGCAGCTACTTATGAAGTCCGGAAGTCCAGTCTTTAGAAGTCCGGACTTCTAAACTACAAACTCTCCAAGACCCTCTTGAGTACCACCTCGGCAGAGATCTCCCGGTTGGCAGCCTCAGGGATGACGAGACTGTGATCGCTCTCTATGACGTCGTCCGTCACGATGAGTCCACGGCGAACAGGCAGGCAGTGCATGAAATAGCCTTGGTTGGTCCACGACATGTGCGTCTCGTCGATCGTCCACGACATATCCTTGGAGAGGATCTTACCATAATCGGCAGGATTCTTTACGCCCGGGCAGCTCCAGTTCTTGGCATAGACGAAGTCGGCACCCTCCAACGCTTTATGCTGGTCGTATTCGATCGTTGCACCTTTTGTAAACTTCGGGTCAAGCTCATAACCTTCCGGCTGGGAGATGACGAAGTCGACATCTGCCGCGTTCATCCACTGAGCAAACGAGTTAGGCACAGCCTGAGGCAGGGCACGGCAGTGAGGTGCCCATGTCATCACCACTTTCGGACGGTCATAAGACCGCCTGGTCGCCGGATTGCTCTGCAGCTCCGACCATTTCTCATGGATCGTGATAAGGTCTGCAAAAGCCTGCAACGGATGGACCGTAGCCGTCTCCATGGCGACGACAGGACGACCGGAATATTTCACGAACTGGTTGACGATAGTCTCCGCATAGTCGTAGTCACGATCCTTCAGCCCGGCAAACGAGCGTACGGCGATGATGTCACAATAACATCCCATCACAGGGATCGCTTCGAGCAGATGCTCACTCTTGTCGCCATCCATGATGACGCCACGCTCCGTCTCTAACTTCCAGGCACCGGCATTGACATCGAGCACGATGACGTTCATGCCGAGGTTCATCGCTGCCTTCTGCGTAGAGAGACGCGTGCGAAGCGAGTTGTTGAAGAAGATCATCAGCAACGTCTTGTTCTTACCGAGCTGCTGATAGCCGAACCGGTTCTGTTTCACCTCCAATGCTTCCTTCAAGGCCGCATCTAAACTCCCAATGTCTTGTACGTTGAAAAATGTCCGCATATATCCTTTGTTTCTAAATATTATATATTCTGTTGCTTGTAGTGGCCGCCTCTAATGGCGGCCACCCGGTGAAGGGTAACTAAACCTCCCGCTGCTTTTTATCACTTTCTCGGATGGTGGTCGCCATTGGAGGCGGCCACTGCAACCAATACCTCCCTGTTCATTCCTCACTCTTCATTCAACATTTAACACTTAACGCTCTTCATTCAACATTCAACATTCAACACTTAACATTCAACATTCCCTTATCTGTCCATTCCCTTCTATGAGCCACTTATAGGTTGTGATCTCCTCAAGCGCCATAGGTCCGCGCGCCCCGAGCTTTTGGGTAGAGATGCCGATCTCCGCTCCCAAACCGAACTGGGCACCATCGGTAAAGCTTGTCGGTGCATTGACATAGACACAGGCGGCATCCACCATCTGTTCAAAACGGCGGGCATGCGCCGCGTCCTCGGTCACGATACTCTCACTGTGGCCGCTGCCATAGGTGGCTATATGCTGCATTGCCTCATCAAGACTGTCCACCGTACACACGCCCAACTGCATGCTCAGCCATTCCGTATACCAGATGTAGGGGTCGTCAGCCTTCACTAACAGGTCGTCGGGATAATGTCCTGCAAGCACGGCATACGCCCTGCGGTCCGCATGGATCTTCACCCCCTTTGGTGCCATCGGAGCGACAAGTGCCGGGAGAGCCGGCAGACGATGCTTGTTTATTAATAATGTGTCAAGGGTGTTGCATACCGTGCAGCGCCGTGTCTTCGCATTGTCAACGATCCGCTTGCCTTTCTCCAAGTCGCCCGCCTCATCGAAGTAACAATGCACCACGCCCGCTCCCGTCTCAATGACCGGCACCTTGGCCGTGTCGCGCACGAAACTGATCAGGCGCTTACTGCCACGCGGGATACAGAGATCGATGTAGCCCACAGCGGTAAGCATAGCCCCCGTAGCCTCATGGGTGGCGGGTAAGAGTTCGACGACCTGCGTATTGACGCCATAGCGCTGGAGCACCTCGTGGATGACAGCCACTTCAGCCCGGTTCGTGCCGTCTGCCTCCTTGCCGCCCTTCAGCACAGCGGCATTGCCACTCTTGAAACAGAGCGAGAAGACATCGAAGGTGACATTCGGCCGCGCCTCGAAGATCATGCCAATGACCCCGAAGGGCACACTGACCCGCTTCAGATGGAGACCATTGTCTAACGTCTTGTCTTTGAGCACCCTGCCGAGGGGTGAAGGGAGCGTCGCGACGTGCCGCATGTCGTTGGCTATATCCTTCAGACGCTGCGGCGTCAGGAGCAACCGGTCATAGAAAGCATAGTCTTTACCCGCCTTCTTCAGGTCATCGGCATTGGCCTTCAATATCGCAGCCTGATGCGCATCGATGGCGTCGGCAACGGCATTGAGGATCTCGTTGCGTTGCGCATCGCTGAGAAGCACCAGCGATTTCGAGGCCTCCTTCACGCCCTTGAACGTATCTTGTAATTCTGTAGCCATCTTGTTCTATAAATTTTTCTATTCCATGTACAGATAGTCGTAATGGATGAGCGGTTTAACATCATGCATGCCGATCACCTTCCGCGCCTCAGCAGCACTATAGCTGCTACGACCGAGGGCGATTGTCTCTCCCCGGGGATTGACGACATCGATAATGTCACCTTCCTCAAAGTCGCCTTCCACAGCCGTCACGCCCACGGGCAGCAGACTCACGGCCTTGTCGCCTTTGAGCGCCTCCTCGGCCTTGGCATTGATGACGACGCGCCCCTGCGCAAAACTCTCGCTGTGGGCTATCCATTTCTTGATACGTGAGGTCGGGCTCGGATTGGGCCGGAACTCCGTGTGCATCGTCGCTTGCGGATGCTGAGCAAGGTTGACGAGGATGTCGTCCACCGTACCATTGGCAATAATCACCTTGATACCCTCATCGGCAACCTTACTGGCAATCTTCAGTTTCGTGACCATTCCTCCGCGTCCGAAGTTGCTCTTGGAGTCTTGAACATACTCACTGAGATCACGGTCGTAGTTGACCATCGGGATGACGCGCGTGTTCGAAGCTTTGGGGTCCCCGTTGTAGATGCCATCAACATTGGTAAGGATGATGAGCGTCTTGGCGTTCATCATCGAAGCCACAAGCCCGGCGAGCTCATCGTTGTCCGTGAACATCAGCTCCGTGACACTCACCGGGTCATTCTCATTGATGATCGGCACGACCCCACTCTCCAACATCACCGAGATACAGGAACGCTGGTTGAGATACTCGCCACGGGTGGAAAAGCTCTCCTTCATCGTCAGCATCTGACCGACATGCACGCCATACTCACGAAAAAGATCATAATAAAGGCCAATAAGCTTCACCTGACCAATAGACGAGAAAAGCTGGCGCTGCTGCACACTGTCCAGTTTGCGTCCCGGACTCAGTTCGCCTTTTCCACAAGCCAGTGAGCCAGAAGATACGAGGATGACCTCATAGTCGTGCTGCCGCAGCCATACGATCTGATCAACGATAGACGACACCCGTGTGACATTGATATTGCCATCAGGCCGTGTCAGCACGTTGGATCCCACCTTTATGACGATTCTTTTCATCTTGTCTCTATCATTTTAAGCAACCTTTGAACCCTTGTATCACCGCATTGGTGAAGCCAGCCTGCTCCATGGCATTGAGCCCTCTGATCGTCATGCCGCCGGGCGTCGTCACCTTATCTATCTCTGCCTCCGGGTTACTGCCCGTGGCTTTCAACAAGTTGATAGCCCCCTGCATGGTCTGCAGGACGATGTTCTTGGCGTCGTCAGCCTTGAAACCGAGCTCCACGCCAGCCTCTGAAGCAGCACGCACAAAACGCATGATATAAGCGATGCCGCAACCCGAGAGCGCCGTGCCCGCGTTGAGCAGCGACTCGTCAACGACCAGCGAATTGCCGACACTGTTGAAGATCGCCTGCACCTTATCGAGATGGGGCAAAGCCTGCTTGCTCGGGGAGAGGAACGTCATGGAGGCCCGCTCGGCGATGCCGATGTTTGGCAGCGCCTGAACGATGTCCGGCACTTTGCCGTCCTTGTCGAGCCACTCACTGAGTTGCGCGATGGAGATGCTTGCCGCCATGTTGACAATCGTCTGACTGTCAGCATCGATCAAAGCCTTAAGCTCGTCGATGACCGTCTTGACGACCTTCGGCTTCACGGCAATGGTGATAAAGTCGGCACCGGCAATGGCCACCTTGTTGTCTGTAGTCACACTGGCACCAAGTTCCTGGAAACGCAGAAGCTTATTCTCGTGCGGATTGGACACCGTGATATCTTCCGGTTTGAACAGAGCGTCTTTGAGTAATGTGCTTTTGAGAAGTCCGGCGGCGAAAGCACCCCCCATCTCTCCGGCACCAATGATTGCTATTTTCATAATTGATTAATTAGAGCCTGTACGGACGATAATCTTACAACTCGTCGAGGACGTTCTTCAGGCGGAAAATGAAGTCATCGACATCCGCCTTCGTGATGATGAGCGGCGGCAGGATGCGGAGGATGTTTGTCCCGGCACATCCTGTGAACACATGCTGCTCATGGATGAGACGCGAACGTATCTCCTTATGAGGCATATCGAGCACAAGACCGACCATCAGCCCGCGGCCGCGCACTTCGAGGATATGGTTGTTTGTCTGTTGAAGCTGACGCAGCTGGTCGATGAAATAAGTCCCCACCTCGTTGGCGTTCTCCACGAGATGCTCTTTCTCGAAGACATCGAGCACAGCGAGGGCTGCTGCACAAGCAAGATGGTTACCGCCGAACGTGGTACCCAATTGTCCGATGACAGGCGGAAAATCGGGGGAGATCAGCACACCCGCCATCGGCAGTCCGTTGGCGATGCCCTTGGCGACAGTGATGAGGTCTGGTTTGATGCCGAGCCACTGATGGGCGAAGAACTTTCCACTGCGGCCATAGCCACACTGGATCTCGTCGCAAATCAGCACCGTGCCGTATTTCTTACAAGCCTTCGCCAGGCCCTGGGCGAACTCAGGCGTGGCCATGACGCAGCCCCCGATACCCTGGATACACTCAAGGATAACCGCACAGACGTCGCCCTTGGCGAGCTCCTCTTCCCATGCTTTCAGGTCGTTCATCGGAAGGAAGGTCACCTGTTGATTGTCATTGATCGGTGCGAGATATTTCTTGTTATCCGTGACCTCTACCGCCAGCGAGGTACGTCCATGGAACGAGTGCTGCACTGCCAGCACACGACGGCGTCCGTTGTGGAAACTGGCGAGCTTGAGCGCGTTCTCGTTGGCCTCGGCGCCACTGTTGATAAGAAAGAGGCTGTAGTCCTCGTAGCCGCTTATCTTTCCGAGGCGATCAGCCAACTGCTCCTGCAGACGGTTGATGACACTGTTGGAATAGAAGCCTATCTTCTGCACCTGGTCGTAGACGGCCTGGATATAATGAGGATGGCTATGACCGATGCTGATGACAGCATGACCTCCGTAGAAGTCCAGATACTCTTGTCCTTTATCGTCCCATACGCGGGCACCTTTGCCCCGTACGATGTTGACGTCGAATAATGAAAAAACTTTATATGGTTGCATAATTCAGGCCCCTTAAGCCCTTCCCCTTAATCCCCTCCCCAAAGGGGAGGGGTTGATATGTTTCAAGGGGTATCAAGGGGGTATTGGGTGCGGTATTTATTTTATTATTAATGTTTTAATATTACTATATTATAATATGTGTATTATTATATCTGTTTCTTTGTCTGTTTCTTATGATGTCTGTTTTATGTCTGTTTTATCTCTTGCCCATTATCTCTTGCCCATTATCTCTTGCCGGTAATCAACCCCTCCCCTTTGGGGAGGGGATTAAGGGGAAGGGCTTTTGAGTAAGGGCTTTTGGTCGGGCTTCAGAACGCCACTCCTTTCAGTCTCAACCCCATCGTCTCCTCGATCCCGAACATGATATTCATGTTCTCCACCGCCTGTCCGACAGCCCCTTTGAGAAGGTTGTCGATACACGATGTGACGAGGAGCTTGTCGTCCACCTTATCACAATGGACGAGCGCCTTGTTCGTGTTGACGACCTGCTTGAGGTCGAGCGCCTTGTCGACATAATGCGTGAAAGGCTGGTCCTGGTAGAAGGCTTTGTATCCTGCCACGATCGTGTCGAGGTCAGCCTCCGTTTTCACCACTTCGGTAGCGAAGATTCCCCGCGGGAAATCGCCCCGGTAAGGAATGAAATCGATGGAAGCGTCGAGCGTGCCCTGTACCTGGGTGAGACTCTGCCTGATCTCCGGGATATGCTGATGCTTGAAAGCCTTGTAGATACTGATGTTGCCTGAGCGCCAGGAGAAATGCGTCGTCGCTCCCGGCTTCACACCGGCTCCCGTCGAGCCCGTGATGGCATTGACACTGACATCGTGCTTGATGAGTCCCAGTTTAGCAGCGGGGAGCAGACCGAGCTGGATGCAGGTCGCGAAGCAGCCGGGGTTGGCGACGTGCATCGCTGAGGCGATCTTGCTGCGGTTGATCTCCGGGAGGCCATAGACGAAGTCGTGAGCCTCCGGCGTGGGGTGCTGCGTATGCACCATCTCCTTCGGAGCCAGCCGGAAATCCTGGGCGAGGTCGATGACCTTGACCCGCTCCGGGATGTCGTGCTCTTTCATGAAAGCCTCGCTCTTTCCGTGACCGAAGCAGAAGAACACGACATCCACCTTGTCGAAAGGCAGGTCGGAGGTAAACTTCAGGTCCGTATCGCCATAGAGGCCTTCGTGAACATCCGCCACGAGGTTCCCGGCATTGCTCTCACTGTTGGCAAAGACAATCTCGGCATCGGGATGATTAACGAGAATACGAATAAGTTCGCCGCCAGTATAGCCAGCGGCTCCCAATATTCCTACCTTTATCTTGTTGCTCATGTTACTCATGGGTTATCTTTCCTCGTTAGGGTGCAGGCCGTAGTAAACTTTCAGCGGTGTAGACATTATCTTGATAAAGCCTTTAGCGTCATTGGCCGTCCAGCCATGGTTCATCTCACCATACTCTCCGAGCTTCGACTTCGTGAGATCGTCGTCGCTGTCTACACCCACCGTCTGCAAGGTGTAAGGACGAAGCTTGAGGATGGCAGTGCCGTTGACATGGCGCTGCGAGGAAGTGAGGAACGCCTCCATGTCGGGCATCACAGGCTCAAGATACTCACTCTCGTGGAGGAACATGCCGTACCAGTTGGCGATCTGGTCCTTCCAGTACTGCTGCCACTTGCTCAGTGTCGACTTCTCAAGCAGGCGATGTGCCTCAATGATGATCTTCGGAGCAGCGGCCTCGAAGCCTACCCGTCCCTTGATACCGATGATCGTGTCACCCACATTGCAATCGCGGCCGATGGCATAGCTTGCACCAATCTCCTCAATCTTCTGAATGGCTTTCACCTTGTCATCGAAATGCTCGCCATTGACAGCCTCGATCTCACCTTTCTTGAAAGTGATACGCAGCTCTGCCTCAGGCTCTTTTGCCGTGACATGTTTCAGATAAGCACTCTCCGGCAGACCTTGGGTAGGATCGAGAAGTTCACCGCCACAGATACTCGTGCCCCAGATACCTACATTGTAACTGTATTTGAGTTTCGTGAAGTCGGCAAAGAACCCGTGGGCATTGAGATAGTCGACCTCCTCCTTACGCGACAGCTCCTTGTCACGGGTGAGCGTGATGATCTCCATCTTCGGCGCCATGACCTGAAAGGTCATATCGAAACGGATCTGATCATTGCCGGCACCCGTAGAGCCGTGGGCGATAGCGTCAGCCTGGATCTCATTGGCATAACGCGCAATGGCGATGGCCTGGAAGATACGCTCTGAAGAGACTGAGATAGGATAACAGTTGTTGCGCAGCACATTGCCGAAGATCATGTACTTCAGGCTCTTGGCATAATATTCCTGTGTGACATCGAGCGTGACATATTTCACGGCTCCGAGCTTATAAGCGTTCTCCTCGTTCTTCTTCAGCTGCTCTGCTGAGAAGCCGCCGGTGTTAGCACAAGCAGCATAGACGTCCCAACCTTCCTGGGAGAGTTTCATCACTGTATAAGATGTATCCAGACCGCCACTGAAGGCGACAACCACTTTCTTCTTTGCCATATCGTTTGATTTTTATTGTTTTTCTATGAATTGTGAATGTCTATTTGATTCCGTCGATCTTCCTTATTCTCTCCATCACGTCATCAGGAAGGCGGACAGGCAGATGTTCGGCAGGATCGAAAAGCATCGCCGTGCAGATGCAATACTGCCGGTTGGTGCGGTGAAGGATGTCCGAGTTGATACAACCCTCGCAGCCACGCCAGAACGACTCATCATCGGTGAGGTCCTTGAAGGTCACGGGGAGGTAACCGAGCTGCGTGTTCATCTTCATCACGGCCGAGCCGCTGGTCAGCGAGAAGATCTTGGCATGGGGCCAGCGCACGCGGGCCAGCGTGAAGGTGAGGTTCTTGATACGCTTGGCAAGACCCAGACCGCGATAGTCGGGATGAACGATCAGTCCCGAGGTCGTGACATAGTGCTTGTTGCCCCACGTCTCAATATAACTGAAGCCGGCGAATTTGTCCCCATCAAGCGCGATGACCGCCTTAGCCTCCCGCATCTTTGTCGCCACATACTCAGGTGAGCGCTTGGCTATGCCGGTGCCTCTCACCTTGGCAGCATCAGCAATGGTTTTCAAGATGGTGTCGACATATTTAATATGACTTTCATCGGCAACCAATACTTTCACATCTTTCATTATTTATCTATTAGAAAGTCGGTATAATACTAAAATATCAAATTGTCATGCAGGGCATCGATGATCGCGTTGTGGTCAGCGTCTTCCTTGATAGCGATAAAGATAGTATCGTCACCCGCTATCGTCCCCATGATTTCCGGGATGTCGCTGTTGTCGATATTATAAGCTATGCTGCTGGCGTAGCCCGGCCGCGTATGGATAACGCCGATATTGCCGGAGAAATGTATGTCCTTAAACCCCGGCACGGTCATCATCTCCACTGCCTTGAGCGGTGTATGAATGCGGTGATACATCGTCTCATTGGGCAACACATAGACATAGTCACCGTTAATGCTCGCCGCCTTAGCCACCTTGAGCTGCTTGAGATCGCGGCTCAACGTAGCCTGTGTCACTGGGAAACCTTCGCCTTGAAGCTCCTTCATCAGATCTTCCTGACTGTTGATTTCCTTGCTCGAAAGAATCATCTTGATGGCATCCAACCGCTGACCTTTAACCTTCATCGTATTGCGTATTATGTATATTTATCCTTTTTATGTGTGCAAAATTAGTATATTCATTTGGATTATGCAAACAAATATACAATTATCTTGCAAATAAATCTAACGGAATAAAAGTTTCGGAATATAACCGTAATAAATATGCAATTATCAACCCAAGAGCGTAAAGTATATATATGGTTAGTTGCAATGGCATGCATAAAGTGCAAAGATCTGCATAAAGCATAATGGCCGGCATAAAGCCGGCCATTACGAGTATATCAAAATTAAATTACCGAGACGGTAATCGTTAGACAACTTAGTTGTCGCTCCTTCCAAAGATCCTCAGCAGATAGAGGAAAAGGTTGATGAAGTCGAGGTAAAGCTCGAGGGCACCCAGCAAAGCCACTTTTTGAGCACTCTCGTCCATACCCGCCTGCATAGAAAGCGCGCGTTTGATCTGCTGACTGTCCCACGCCGTGAGACCTACGAAGAGCACGACACCGACATAGCTCAGGATAAGGTCAAAGCCACTGCTCTTGATAAAGAGGTTGGCCAACGTAGCGATGATCAAACCGAAGAGTGCCATGAGGAAGAGATTGCCGAACCTTGAGAGATCCGTCTTCGTCACTGAACCATAGAGCGCCATCACGCCAAAGGTACCGGCTGTAATGAAGAACACCTTCGCGATGGATGTCATCGCATAGACCATAAAAATGGACGATAGCGTCACTCCATTGAGCGCCGAATAGAGGATGAACAATGTCGTGGCGGTAGTCAACGACAGTCGGTTGATGCGTGCCGTGGTATAGAACACGAGGCCGAGCTCTGCGATAAACAGCACCCAGATAGCCGCCCGGTTACCATAGACCAACTGAACCATCGACGGACTTGTTGCCGTGCCCCAGGCACAGAGACCCGTGATGACGAGCGCCATCGTCATCCAGAGATATACTTTACGCATCAAAGCAGGAAAGGCGGCTGACCTTGCCAAGTCGCGCTCCATACGCTGCGTGGAGCTCTGCCCTTCAACGATCTTTTCCAAATCTTGTACTTCCATAGTCTATTATATTACAGTTATTATCTTTTTTATGCATTGAAATGTAACAAACAAGAAATGTGCCAGACGTGCACTTAGATGACCGTCAGACTCAACTAAACATCCGCATTAGAACCACAAAGATAGGTAATTATAGATCAACTTCCAAATCTTTTATACATTATTTGTATAGGTCCGCTTTCTTTAGTATCACGATCTTTCCGAGCTTTCCCAGCCGTTTCATGTCAAGCATCTTCTTGTTGCCGACGATGAAGATAGCGCGGGGACGGGACTGGATATTCGCACGATAGAACCGCATCAGGTCGGAAGCCGTCATGGGGGCGAGGGCCTTCAGGATCCCGGCCTCTGGGTCCTGAGCATAGCCATGCAAACGGAGGTCTGCCACCTCGGCACCAATCTGGCGCATCGTCGGGAAACTGTTGTTGATGCCGTTGACGATCGCATGGCGCGCCGTCTCGACCTGCGCACTGCGGAGCGGCATATCCGAGAGGAGCGAGTCGAGGAGCAACGTCGTCGTCATCGCCTTGTCAGCCTGCGTGCCTATCTGCGAGACATAGCCGCAGGGCAGAGTCCCGTGCGTCAGCAGGTCGGACGTGATGCGGTAGCCATAAGCCGAATAAGCCAAGGCGCGGAACTCACGCACCTCCTGGAAGAGTACCGACTGCATGCCGCCTCCAAAGTAACTGCCCCACAGCCGCAGTCGAGCCCGGTCTGCGGCCGACGGCATCGGCGCGGTCTGCACGTAGGAGCCCACGATCGTCTGACGCGCCGAAGGGTTGTCGTAGATATACACCGTGTTCTCCATGACGGGCCGGAGCCGGATGCTGCCCGCTGTCCAGGCCTGGTCAACCGCGTCCACGGAAATATTATCTTTTAGAATGTTTTCAACATCTTTAGGTTTCCGACTGCCACAATATACAATGTCGGTCTGACAATGTTGCAGATTCTTGAAGACACTGACAAGGCTGTCGCCGCCGAGGTTCTTCAATTCCCTGGCCGTCGTCCGCTGCAGATAGTCGGAGCTGTCGCCCATCGCTATCTGCTGCACGACCATCTCCGCGATATTGCTGTTCTGTCTGAAAAGGGTACGTTCGTCGAGGCGTGTCGATTTTACGAGTGCCTTGAACTGCTCCTTGTCGGCCTTTGGCGAATTGAGAAACTCGTGGAGCAGCCCTACCGTCTCCTTGAAATAACGGTCGATGCCTGTCAGTGTCAAGGTCACATCGGTAGGCGATGCCTCTGCCGAGAGCGTGGCACCGTAGCGGCGCAACAAATTGCCGAAGGCATGCTTGTCGTGCGCTTCCGTGCCGATGGAGTTGAGATAGTCGGCCATGGGAGCCAGGCGGCTGTCCTTGCGGAAGCCACGGCGGTAGATGAGCTGGAGCGTAAAGACATCGTTCTGAAGATTGGAAACGGTATAGAGGTTGACAAGCTTTGACAACGGGGTGCAAACTGCATCCTTGTCAAGGTCCAGCGTCCGCGGGGCTGCCGACGGATAAGGCTCTTGCCCGATGGCAACCGCGTAAGCCGACTGTCTGCCGGCATTCTTAGGTGTTACAGGTTTATAGCCTGGTTGGGAGACATGCTCTTTGGGATAATGTCCGAACTTCTTTGCCAGCCGGAGACAGTCGTCATTGAGGTATTGCCGCGCCACCCGCATGACATCCTCCCGGCTCACCCGGCCGATGCTTGCAGCCTGTCCGGTCACACGCTCCCAAGCCAGCCCATGCGAGAAAGCGTTGATCATCGCCGTGCTCCTGCCGGAGACAGACTCCATCGCCCGCTCAGCATCTCGCTGGAGGGTGAGTTTGGTTGCCTGGAGGGAGGTCTCGCTGAACCGGCCCTGCTTGAGTTTGTCGATCTGTTCCAGACAGCGCTTCTCCGCCTTCTTGCGGGAGCCGAAAGGCAGGCGGGGCACGAAGCCGAAGCCCCAGGCTGAGAAGTCCTTGAAGCTATAGCCCATGCCCCGGGCGAAGAGCAGACGGCTGCTCGTCACGAGCGAGTCGATGAGTCCGGTCTTCTCCTCGTTGGTAAGCATGGAGGCTACCACTTGAAAAGCCGCATAGTCGTCACTCTTCTCGTCCGGCATCTGCCAGATTCTGCCGCCTATCTTCACGAGGGGCACAGGCACCTTCAGGCGCAGGAGAGGCATATGCGTGAAGTCGCGCAGCCGTGCGACAGGGGTCGGCGTGAAGCTTTCGCCCGAAGCCCGTAAGGTGCCGAACGTACGCTCTAACAGTGGGCGCAGACTGTCTGCCCGGATATCACCACAGAGGATGAGACCCATATTGGTAGGCACATAGCGTTCACGGAAGAACCGCATCATCTCCGTCAGCCGCGGGTTCTTCAAACTGTCCGTGGCTCCGATGATCGGATAAGCGTAAGGCGTGCCAGCAAGGGCTATCTGTTGTGCTTTCTCAGCCGTCGAAGCGAGGAGGTTGTCGGTATACATGTTCTTCTCCTCATAGACAGTCTCCAGTTCGCCTTGAAAGAGGCGGAAGACGGGATCACGCATGCGCTCGGCATTGAGCTCGCACCACTGTCGGATATACTGCGGTGAGAAAGTGTTGTGGAAGACCGTCTCATCAAAAGAGGTATAGGCGTTGAGCCCCGTTCCTCCGAAGCGGTCGATGAGGTTGCCGAACTCGTTGGGGATGGCATAGTCGGCAGCACGAATGGAGAGTTCATTGATATGTCGCTGAATAGCGAGACGACGGGTGGCATCGGTGGTCTTGGCCAGGCGGTCATACTCGGCGGCAATGCTGTCAAGCCACGGCTTCTCCTTCGCATAATCGTTGGTACCTATCTTCTGCGTACCTTTGAAGAGAAGGTGCTCGAGATAATGAGCGATACCCGAGTTGGGACAATCCTTAGCCCCCGCCTTGACGACGACAGCACCAAAGACTTTCGGCTGGGCATGGTCTTCGTTGAGCCATACCGCCAGGCCGTTGGAGAGCGTGAAGGAAGTCAGCGAAGGGCGTTGGGCAAAAAGCTGTCCAGAGAGGAAAAGAAGGAAGAATAGATAAAACTTTTTCATGGTTAACGCTTCAGGAAGAACCGCACGAGGAGGAAGTTGACGGGTACACAGATGCAGAACATCGGGATAGGAGCTACAGCTTTCGACAAGCCGAGCCAGAGGAAGAAGTTGAGCGTAAGCATCTGAAGGCAGTAGTTAACGACATGTGAGAAGAGGAAGCCAGCACCTCGCTTGGCATTGGCCTTCACGCGGAATGTGAAGCGCGTAGAAGCAAAGAAATTGAAGATGAAGCTCAGCACATAGCCTACCGTCATGGCTACCGTCGTCCACACGTGCGCCGAAGCCTTCGTAGCGGTGGACGGGATAAGCTGGATGAGTCCGTAATAGATGGCATACTGAAGCACTGTAGCTATGCCGCCTACGATACCGAAGCGGATGATCTCTCCGAGCTTACCTTGCATCAACGTTGACAGGTGTTTTCCCGATATAATAACTTTCGTCTGCATATTCAAACATCTCTTTGTCGCCCCGGCTGTCGCCAAAAGCGATGATTTCATATTGTCGCCGATTGTTTTTTAGTCCGGGCAGCGCATCCTTGAGCCGTCTCACTTTCTCAGCTCCATAGCAGTTAGGCGTCAGGAAGCGGCCCGTGAGCCGATTGTCAACGGTCTCTATCTGTGTGCCAAGGATCGTCACCGAGCCTACCCCCTTGAAGAACGGTGCCACCCAGTTGTCGATGCTTGCACTGACAATGAACACCCGGCATCCTCCGGCAAGGGCTTTCCGCATTACGTCCCACGTGTCCTGACGAATCATTCGATGCGAAGCAGTGCTGGCAAAACGGCTGCAGAGGTCATTAAACTCCGCGAGCTCCATGCCCTTGAAGCAGAGAGAGAAGAGCCGTTCCTTCGTTCGGCCGTTGTCGGCCAACCGGAGCTTCATCAGCAACAGCCACGGTAAGAGCAGCAACAGGCAGCGCAACAGCCACGTCGTACCCCGTGCGAAGCGGATGAAGGCAATGAGCGTGTCGCGCCTGGTCAGCGTGCCGTCAAAGTCGAAGACATAAAGTTTCTTATTCCACATATTTTATTAGACCATTCCACCTACATAAATAATGAGCATGAACGTCACGAGCCAAGCCAAGACATCAATCTGGATGAATCGGTCGCGCACAATCACTTTCGTGGGGTTGCCGCTCTTCTTATCGACGACCGTAATCTGAAGATAACGCAACAACCCGAGAAGGACAAAGATGCTCGTCAGATAGAGATAGTCGGAGTGGAACCGGGCCTGCGTCTCCGGACTGACGGTATACATGATGTAACACACGAGGGTGACGGAAGCCGTGATGGTGAGCGCCTGGTTGATGAACGTGGAGTTGTATCGGCTGGTGTTTCTCCGGGGTGCTTCTCCCGTAGCCTCCATGCGCAGCACATCGTCACGCCGCTTGGCAAAACTCATGAAGAGTGTCAGGAGGAAGGTCATGAGCACGATCCATTTGCTCAGCATGATATGCGTCGCCGCGCCGCCGGCGATCATACGAAGCACAAAGCCAAAGGCCACGACACACACGTCGACGATGGCGTAATGCTTCAGCCTGATACAATAAGCAAGGTTGAGGAGCCAATAGAAGACGATCACGGCCAACGTGACCACCGCTGTCTCAACCGGAGCCTGGTCTGTTGGAGCCAGCAGCGTGAGGAGCAGGCTTGAGCCAACGCTTAAGGCGAAAAGCAGCGACATCAACGCATAGGCCTGCCGAACCGTCACCACTCCACTGGCAACAGGCCGGTGGCACTTCTCGGGATGGCGACGGTCGTCGGCCACATCATGAATATCGTTGAAACAATAGATGCTCGAGGCAGCAAAACTGAAAGCAAAGAAGGTAACGAAGCCTTCCATCAGCGAAGAGGATTTGAAGAGTGCACCGCCGAAAAGGATAGGAGCGAACACAAAGAAATTCTTGATCCACTGTACAGGCCGGGCAAGCCGCAGCAACGCTTCCGTCTTATTCATCTTATGAGGGGTATCAGGGTTTGTCATTCTCGTTTCTTTATACATGCAAAGATACAATAATTATTCAAGACAACTACAAAGACGGTTCAAAATTTAGAAGTAGTGTTCCTTTTACGGAAGTTAAAAACAAAAAATACAGTGGCCGTCGATAGCCACTGTATTCTTTATTTTTCTTCGATCGCGCGCATCATGCGGGCGGTATGGTTAAGCCTTACCCTGGTTGGCAACAGCAGCAGCCTTTGCAGCAATGGCAGCTGCATCACCGAGGTAGTAGTCCTTGACAAGGTTGAGGTTGTCATCAAACTCGAACACATACGGTGTGGCCGTCGGGATGTTCAGACCCGAGATGTCCTTGTCGGAGATGCCTTTCAGGTGCTTCACGATACCGCGCAGAGAGTTACCGTGAGCAGCAACAATGATGTTATCAACCTCCTTGAGCTTCGGGAAGATCTCGCACTCCCAGAACGGCATGACACGTGCGATGCAGTCCTTCAGACTCTCAGTCTTCGGCAGATACTGAGTAGGAACCTTAGCGTAACGAGGATCAGCCAAAGCCGAGCCTGTACCGTCAGCAGCGAGGTCGTGAGGCTCCACGTCATAGCTGCGACGCCAGAGCAGCACCTGCTCGTCACCGTACTTCTTAGCGGTCTCCTTCTTGTTCAGACCCTGGAGAGCGCCATAGTGCTTCTCGTTCAGGCGCCATGTCTTCACTACAGGGATCCAGTCCTCATCCATAGCATCGAGGACATTGTTCAGGGTCTTCACGGCACGCTTCAGATAAGAAGTGTAGGCGATGTCGAAATGGAAGCCCTTCTCCTTCATGAGCTTGCCGGCATCAAAAGCCTCTTGCTTGCCCTTCTCTGTGAGGTCAACATTGGTCCAACCTGTGAAACGGTTCTCAAGATTCCACTGGCTCTCGCCGTGGCGAATTAAAACAATTCTCTTCATGGTTATAGAAATAAATAAATCTTTAACTTCCGATATTGGGTTACAAGTCCATGAGCCAACGCATCAAGGCTCACTTTGTTTCTGTTGCAAAGATAATAAAAAGAAACGAACCGACGATAAAGGCCACCTGTTTTTTTTATATTATTAGGGTCTCCCCAATAAATGAATCGCGCTATGGAAAGCTTAAACCATAAACACATAAAAGCATTAAAACTGTAAACACGAAAAAGAGCCTTGAGAATATTACTATCCTCAAGGCTCTCGTTTCAAAGGAGGCGGCTGCCTACTCTCCCGCATTGCATTGCAGTACCATCGGCGCAAGCGGGCTTAACTTCTCT
>Ga0256406_1001756_pt1 | contig 33504 bp, 29 predicted proteins | sample RumenRJG_03DNA_FD_185986 | JGI IMG/M metagenome (GOLD analysis project Ga0256406, IMG submission 185986) | Bovine rumen microbial communities from Lethbridge, Alberta, Canada - RJG_03 | ecosystem: Host-associated > Mammals > Digestive system > Stomach > Rumen | place: Canada: Alberta | collected...
ATGGCCTCAAGCAGAGCGATAGCGAATAAAGCGACAACTTAGCGGTACCCCATTTCTGGAACGCCGGTACCCGGCGTTCTGGAATGGCGGTTTCACCGCCAAGGAATATTCAACAATTCCATCTTATAGCGCGTTATGTGTGGACAATATGCCGCAAACATATTACAATCAATGCGATGGATATCCAAAAGTACGACCCCAAAACAATAGCGGTAATCGAAAAGCTTTACGAGCAAAAGAGGGAATTCACCGAGGAGATGTTCGAAACGGCCGATCAATTACTGGAGATTGCGCAGGAGAAAGCTGAGGACGCACTGCTGGGTTTTACGTACTTTCATATTGCGGATGCCCTTTATGCGCATGAAAAAGATTACAGCCTTGTCAGAGAAAATCTGGCTAAGGCTATTTATTATCTCAGTTTAGCGGATGAAAAAGAGCTCTTGACACGTGCCTACAATTACGTGGCAATCGATGCCATGAATAACGGCAGCTATGACGTTGCCTATCTCTATCTCATGAACGCTATGCAGACCTGCGAGGAACTCGACAATAATTATCTGAAATGCATCATCAACAACAACCTCGGTCAGGTGTTTGCCAGAATGCGCAGTTACGAGAAGGCCGTCAAGTATGTGCATGTCGGAAACGAGCTGCAGGAAATGTGTTCCAAGGATGACTTCTATTATTTCCAGAATTTGATATGCGGCTATTTCTCCGAAGGTATTTTGTATGCTCTTATGGGAGATGTAGACGGCGCAAAGAAGATGGACAGACAAATCAGCGTTGTCGAGCAAGACGAGGAATTTACCGATATCTCGACCGTATATATCCCTATTAAGCTACTCAGGGTGATGTTGGCTGTTTTGGACAGCGAATCATACTCATACGAAACGGTGAGCCGCGAGTTCATTGAAAAGCTACGCGAATCACACCGCATATACGACTATATAACGGACATAGAGGATCTCTGCAACTTCCTTATTGAACATAATCATCTGGATATGGTTAAGGAAGTACTGGACATAGTAAAAAATACCGTTGATGCCACGGACATAGTATTGATGAAGAAGATATTCTCATCGATAGAGATTGCCTACTACGACAAACTGGGTGATGTAGATAAGGTCACCGAGTGCCTGCGTGTTCAGTACCGCCTGTCCGAGCAGCAGCAGATGGAGCAAAACAAGGTGTATCAATACTCCATAGACCTGTTAGACATCATGGATGAGCAGCGCAAGGAGCAGGAGAAGGTTCGCCGTGAGAACGAAGAACTCCATACCCAGGTCCAGACAGACCCTCTGACAGACATTCCGAACCGTCTGATGGTGGATAATTTGCTTCCTAAACTTTTCAAGCAAGCCATAGAAGACGGGAAGACATTCGGCGTATCCCTGATGGATATTGATAAGTTCAAGGAATACAACGATACATACGGACACCTTGCAGGAGATATTTGCCTGCAGAAGGTGGCCAAGACAATCGAAAAGGTCTCCGATAAGCCGGGAGTATACTGCGCACGCTACGGTGGTGACGAGTTCATCATGCTCTACGAGGATAAGAGCGATGAAGAGATTATGAAGATTGCAGAAGAGCTCAACAAGGAGATTCATAATCTCGATATTTCCCACAGTGCTATGGGAGCAAACGGACGCGTATCGATTTCCCAGGGTATCTGCAATTCCGTTCCTGAAGATGGAGATATACAGGTAGAGTTTCTGAATGAGGCAGACAATGCGCTCTACGCGATAAAGAAGCGCCTAGATCTCCCGGGTAGGAACGAATCGGTCAGATTGGTGCAAATGCGGTAAAATAATGGACTTATGAGCGCAAACATCAAAGGATACAGCGAAGAAATAAAAACACTCATGAGTGATATTCAAAACAGCGTTTACATGTCTAGTAAACGCGTTTTTGTGTTGCTCAAACAATTAGAAAAGTGCAACGCGGAACTAAAGGACGACAATCTTTACGGCTTTATCTACTATAGCTATGCCAGGGCCTACTCTTTCAAAGAAAACCACAAGGAACTGATAAAGTATCTCACAAAGGCGCTTTATTATCTGCTCAGAAGCGACGACAAAGAACTATTGGCCAGAGCCTACAATATCTTTGCGGTTGAGGCCAGCAAGAACGGTTGCCTTGAGATTGCATATGAGTATTTGTCTATCGCAAGGTCCTATGTAGAAGAGGATAAAGATTCTATTGTTAAAGCCATGATAGATCTCAATATAGGAGCGGTTTTCTCGCAACTCGGAGATTACAAGAAGGCGTTGACGCGCACGAGTGCAAGCTACAGGATTATCCAAAAGAATAAAGAGGACGAGACGTATTACAGCAATCTTGTTATGGCATTGATTAATCTCGCATTGACTAATCTGGATCTCGGCAATTCGGACAAGTCCAAAAAATACCTGAGCAGGGTTGAAAGGATCGATACGGATAATGAACTGAGTCTGTGGCATTTGGTTCTGAGGTGCAGGCTTGCGGTAGCTGACTCAGATAAAGAATTATGCATAGAACTGATTAATCAGATTTGCAGGGACATCATAAGAGGGGATATGCTCGGAGAGACTGCCAGAGATTTGAAGGTTCTGTGCCAGGAGTTAATAGAGATCAAAGAGTATGAGCTGGTATGGCAGCTTATTGAGGAAATAGATAAGAATAAAGACAGGCTGTTTGACTATGAAGCAAGCCTTTTCACGCAGATAAAGATTGATTACTTCAGCGAAATCGGCGATGAGGAAAAGCTGGCTGAGAGTTATGAAGAAAGAAATAAATATTCCGTAAAGCAAGAAGAGACGGAGAACCTTCTCAGCTTTGAATCAATCACGCTGATGAACCTGCTGGTTGAATTAAGGCGAGAGAAAAGACAAGCAGAGGAAATGAACATCCTGCTCCAACTGCAGGCGGAGACGGATGTGCTTACGGGCCTCCCTAACAGGCATGCTCTTAACAGAGAGCTGGAAAGTGCCTTTGACGAGTCGATGGAAAAAGGACGAATGCTGGGCGTCGGAATAGCGGACATAGACAGATTTAAGAATTATAACGATACCTACGGTCACAGGCAGGGAGACCGCTGTTTAATCGAAGTAGGCGGAATGCTTAAGACGGTAGCTGCCAAATACGGAGTGTTTGTTTCGCGCTACGGTGGAGATGAATTTACATTTATATACAGAGACATGGATGAGGCTGCCATCATGAGCATCGAAAAGGAAATCGTCCAATGCGGGGATGTCAAGCTGACACACGGTTTTTACTGTTCCGTGCCGAATGAGAATACCAGAATATGGGATTATCTGAACAAAGCCGATAAGAATCTTTACGAAATAAGAAAGAATCGCAGATGATGAACCATGGATTTCAACAAATACGGAGAGTCCTTTGAAAAACTTCATCAAAAGCATCAGGAGTATCTCAAACTCGCAGATAAAAGAGTTATCGGCGTTTTAAACAAGATGCTCAAAGAGGCGCTGCTGACGGGCGATCAGCAGCTAATTGGCTATGTGTATCATTCCATCGCATTTGCCGAGCATTTTATCATGGGAAGATATCCGAGGTTTCTCAAAAATCTAAGGCTTGCCGCCACTTATCTGTTGCGCTCCTCCGATCAATCAGAGATGATGCATGTCTACTATCTTATAGCCATTGACTCTATGAATAAGGGGCTGAATGACATAGCGGTTTTGTATTTCAGAGAGGCCAGAAATATTGCAGAGGAAACTGAGCAGGAGACATCCGCAGCAATTCTCGATGAAAGTATAGGGCATATTCTCTTGAATATCGGGCGGTATAAGGAGGCTCGCAAATACCTGAAAAGAAGTCTGGCAGGCATTAAAAAGGATAAAAGTCATCCTCACTATTTCAGCAATCTGACATCAAATTACATGAACGATGCCATGGCTTGTCTGGAACTCAATAAATACAAAGAGGCTCGCCAATCCTATGAAAAGGTTAAATCCTTTATTGAAAAGCATCCGAATGAATTAAAGATAGGAACACGTATACACTTTGAGCTGCTTCGCTTGAGGCTCGCATTAATCGACGGGGATAATCAGGAAGCAGCAGATAGCTATAATGAGCTCCTGTCTCTCGGACAGGCTGACAGCACGGCTCATATGTATATGATTGAAATAAAGAAGCTGTGCGATATTTTGATTGAAAAGAAGAAGTATGAATGGATAGAGGAGACGATCAATAGCATCGAGGAGAACGGAATTGCTCCCGATGCCGCAGATGCACTAAGAGTGCTGACATCAATAAAGATTGATTATTACAGAGCGACCGGCAATTCAAGCAAATTGAAAGAAAGCTATAAAATGCAGGATGAGGTGCACGCACTGACCCAAGCAAGACGAGAGTCACTCAGCATTTATATCGGCGGCCTGATCAGGCTCACCACTGATCTGAGAAAAGAAAGGGATAGGATATTTGCCCGCCAGCAAATGCTTATTAATATGACTGAGACCGATTCTCTGACCAAGCTGCCTAACAGGTACGGAGCCAATAATAAACTCGATGAGGCCTTTGAAAAAGCATACACAGGTAAAACGGAGCTCGGTGTTGTATATATCGATGTGGATGGTTTAAAGGAAATCAACGACAGCAAGGGTCATTTGGAGGGAGACAAATACCTGATTTCACTGTCCGAAGTTCTCGCAAAACAATCCGAAAAAGAGGACTACTTTGCATCCAGATTCGGCGGAGATGAATTCGTGTTGATTTTCGAGGACAAGGAGGATAAGGAGATATCAGAATGCATCGATGCCGTTAGAAAGGAGAGCGGAGTTAAGTTTTCCGCGGGATTGTATAACGACATTCCGCATGGCAGACAGAAGAGCTGGGATTATCTCGAATTTGCCGACATGGAACTGTATAAAGAGAAGAAATATAAAAAGAGAGAAAGGTAGAAAAGCTTTTGTGTAAATTGAAATAAACAACACAAAAACAACACAAAAATATTCGGCATTGTCGATTGACTGTTCGACAATGCCGAATTATTATATTGTCAACATATATTTTCGGGTGCTATTCTTTTCTTACCTCAAGGAAAAGGTGGCACAAAACCATCCACGGAGGACATCATGGCAGGTACTAAATCAGGAAAGATTCAGTCAGTTGACAGGGCGCTCAATATACTCGAGATTATCTCGGATGCAGAGGATGGGCTCACACTTGCGCAGATAGCGCAGAAGATGGACCTTCCCAAGAGTACGGTTCACGGACTTATATCAACTCTGAGAGATCACAGATACGTCAGACAGGCTGACGAAGACGGCAGGTATCTGATGGGAATGCAGCTCTTCGAAATGGGTACTAAGGCCGCAAGGTCGTGGGACATAAGAGATGCAGCAAAACCGGCCATGAGATGGTTGAGCAAAGAGTTTGGAGAGACTGTCCATCTCGGATGCGAGGACAACGGAGAAGTCCTCTACCTGGATAAGATAGCAGCCGACTCGCTCATCACCATAGTATCTGAGATAGGTACGAGGCTCCCAATGCACTGTAGCGGGATAGGAAAAGCACTTCTTTCCCACAAGAGTGAATCCGAGATTAAGAGATACATTTCCAACAAGGGCCTTATGCCTCTCACGGGTCGCACCATCACTAACGCAGACGATCTCATTGCAGAACTTGCAAAGGTAAGAGAGCAGGGATTTGCCGTAGATGACGGTGAGATTATGGAAGGCCTCAGATGTGTAGGCGCTCCGATATTCGACTCAGACGGACTCGTAAGATATGCGGTCAGCGTATCCGGGCAAGTCAAGGATATATACGGAAAGAGGCTTGAGAGACTCATCATAGAGACAAAGAGGGCCGCAAAGGAGATATCATATGCGCTCGAAAAAGCCGGACGCAGATAATATACACTAATACTTAACACTAATTACTATAAAAACAGTTGGTTACAAATTGAAAGGAGAATTCGTGATGGCAGAGAAGAGACCGGAGATTGCTAACAGCATTCAGACAGGTAAGTTTAAGACTAATTATCATGATCTCGGAGAGGGATTCCCGGTAGTATTCCTTCATGGTTCGGGTCCGGGAGTTACGGCTTATGCTAACTGGCACAAACTGTTTCCGATCCTGAAAGACGATTACAGAATCATCGCTCCTGACCTGGTAGGTTTCGGATACACAGAGCGTGTAGAGGGACAGACCTACAGTATGCGTCAGTGGGTACAGCAGACAAAGGATCTGTTCGATGCACTCGGCATTGAGAAGGCCAACCTCGTAGGTAACTCCTTCGGCGGAGCTCTCGCTATGTCATTTGCTATCAACTATCCGGACAGAGTTAACAAACTGGTTCTCATGGGAGCCATGGGCGTTACTTTCCCTATCACTTACGGACTGGATCAGGTATGGGGTTACACACCTTCGCCTGAGAATATGGCTAAGCTGCTCGAGATCTTCACATATGATCACAGCAATGCTACACCTGAACTCGCAGAGTCGAGATACCAGGGCAGCATCCAGCCTGGATTCCAGGAGAGCTTCTCCGCTATGTTCCCTGAGCCACGTCAGAACGGAGTTGAGGATATGGCAGGCGATCAGCACTATATCAGAGACATCCAGCACGAAACACTTATCATACACGGACGTGAGGACAGAGTTATTCCTCTCTCCAATTCCTATGAGTTGCTCCAGCTGATTCCAAACGCAGAGCTGCACGTATTCGGCAAATGCGGACACTGGACTCAGATCGAGCACACACAAGACTTCGCCAATCAGCTCAAAACTTTCTTTGAAAGATAAGTAGAACCTACAAAAGACTAAACCGAAGGCCGAGACTAAACGCTTAAAAGGTGCGGAAAACTCAGTTCTTTGGTTTAGTGTACTCGAAAAACCTGAAAGGAAGCAGAAATGGCAAACGAAAATATTCAAAAATTCGCAGACATGCTCTACGATGCGGAAGCCAGCAGAGTAGCTATAGAGCCTCTGACCGACATGGACAGCAGCCTCACTATTGATGATGCATATGCTATCCAGCTTGCCAATATCGACAGAGTAGTCAAGGAAGGACAGGTTATATCCGGTAAGAAAATCGGACTCACTTCCGAGGGAATACAAAAGCAACTCGGCGTAGACGAGCCTGACTACGGACACCTCTTTGAGTCGATGTACTGCAAGGACGGAACCTGCAATATCGATGAACTCATCAGCGCCAGAATCGAAGGAGAGATTGCCTTCATACTTAAAGAGGGTCTCTCCGGCGGCAATGTCACGGCAGACGATGTAAGAAAAGCCACTGACTATGTGGTACCTGCATTCGAAATCGTAGACAGCCGCGTGGTCGACTGGAGAATCAAGCTCATCGACACGGTATCCGACAATGCATCATCCGGAAGGTATGTACTTTCGGATTCGAAGCACAAGATCGAGGATGTGGATCTCCCGAACGTTGAGATGAAGCTCTACAAAAATGGAGAACTCGTCAACGAAGGAAAGGGATCTGCGGTTCTCGGAGATCCGGCAGAAGCTGTGGCATGGCTTGCTAACAAGCTCTGGGGCTACGGAGTTGAGTTCTTCAAGGGAGAGGTAATCCTCTCGGGAGCACTCTCTGCAACCGTAACAGCCGAAAAGGGAGATGTCTTTATGGCAGATTTCGGAGATTTCGGAAAGGTAGAGGCCTGCTTCGTATAAGAGCGAATTAATAAACAAGTTATTACTGAAACGATGAAGGAGTAAAACATGGCAGACAGGATCAAAGTGGGCGTAATCGGCCCCGGCAATATCGGATCTGATCTGATGTACAAGATCTTCCGAAGCAAGCATCTGGAAATGGCCATGATGGCGGGTATCGTTGAGTCCGAGGGTATCAAGAGAGCCAGAGGCTTCGGAGTACCTACGACAATCGAGGGAGTCGACGGACTTATAAAGGACGGAGACAAGGACATCAAAATAGTCTTCGATGCCACAAGCGCTGCGGCGCATCTCAAATTCAACGGACCTAAGCTCAAGGAGAACGGTATTATCTCGATAGACCTGACTCCGGCGGCCATAGGACCGTACTGCGTGCCGCTCGTCAATCTCGATAAGCTGGCCGATGAGCAGGATATCAACATGGTTACCTGCGGCGGACAGGCTACAATCCCTATCGTATATGCGGTATCGAGAGTTGCCGGTGCAGACTATGCGGAAATCATTTCATGCATATCCAGCAAGAGCGCGGGACCGGGCACCAGAGCCAACATGGACGAATTTACAGAGACAACAAGCAAGGCCATCGAAGTGGTAGGCGGAGCCAAGAAGGGTAAGGCCATAATCGTGCTCAACCCTGCAGAGCCTCCTCTGATGATGACCAACACCATCCACGTAAGAGTTAAAGACAAGAGCGTACCGTTCAAGAAGATCGAAAAATCTATACTCGACATGGTAGAAGACCTCAAGTCTTATGTACCGGGTTATCGCCTGAGAGTGCCTCCTACAATGGATGGAGACAAAGTAACTACAATCGCACAGGTCGAGGGACAGGCGGACTTCCTGCCGGCCTACTCGGGCAACCTCGACATCATCAACTCAGCGGCCGTTGCGGCAGCCGAGAGGATAGCTGAGAGAATGCTTGCGGAAGGAGGTAACAAGTAATGAAAAACAGAAGAGTAAGACTTGTAGATACCACACTCCGCGACGGCAGCCACGCTGTCAGGCACAGCTATACATCGAGACAGGTTGCCAAGATAGCAGCAGGACTCGACAAGAGCGGAATTGAACTCATCGAGATTACACACGGCGACGGACTCGGCGGTTCGAGTTTCAACTACGGATTCTCGGGCACGAGCGAACTCAAGCTTATTGAGGCTGCAGCTAAGAATGTTGAGAAAGCAAAGATTGCAGTACTGCTTCTTCCGGGCATCGGAACAATTGCCGATCTCAAGAAGGCCAATAAAGCAGGTGCTAAGGCAGTCAGAGTTGCGACCCACGTAACTGAGGCTGACGTATCTGCAGAGCATATCTATGCAGCCAAGGATCTCGGCATGATGGCAGTAGGCTTTCTGATGATGGTGCACATGGCACCTGTAGAGAGAATCGTCGAAGAAGCGAAGAAGATGGAAAGCTACGGAGCTGACTACATCAATATGGCAGACTCGGCAGGCTATCTCCTCCCGGAGGATGTGGCAGCAAGAATCGATGCAGTATCGAGAGCAGTCAAGATTCCTGTAGGCTTCCACGCTCATAACAACATGGGACTTGCCGTAGCTAACTCACTCGCAGCAGTAGAAGCAGGCGCGTCATATGTAGATGCAACCTTAAGAGGACTCGGCGCAGGCTCGGGTAACACACAGCTCGAAGTTCTGGCGGGCGTTCTGAAGAGGTCCGGAGTGGATACGGGAGACGTTGACTTCTACGGACTCATGGATGTAGCGGCAGAGTGTGTTGACCCAATCATGCAGAGACCTCAGGTCATCGACAACGGATCATTCATGCTCGGTTATGCAGGCGTATATTCAAGTTTCCTGCTCCACGTATATGACGCAGCCAAGAAGTACAAGCTCGATCCGAGAGACATACTCGTAGAACTCGGAAGACGCGGCATGGTAGGCGGTCAGGAAGACATGATCATCGACGTTGCTTATCAGCTTTCGCAGAAGAAATAAGAAAGTCTGAGGTGCGTGATGAAGTATACGATCAAAGACGCCGTTTCAGGAAACGAGTACATTTGCAGAGATGATGAGAGCATCTTCAGAGCCATGCACAAATCGGGCCGCAGCATATTCAAAGGCGGCTGCGAAGGCGGAGGATGCGGCATCTGCAAAGTGAAGATCCTCGAGGGAGAATACGTAAAGTTCAAGAACATGAGCAGAGCTCATGTGTCGGAAGACGAGGAAGCGCAGGACATAGTTCTTGCATGTTGTGTCAAACCTCTCGGCAGCATACTGCTGACGAAGGAAATATAAAAACGATCCTTATTTAAAACGATATTATAAAAGGAGGAAAAAGTATGGCTATTACCAAAACTATCAGACCTGGACTGATCCAGATGAGGGTAACAGACCTCAAAGCTTCCGTTGAGTTCTATCAGAATATTCTGGGACTGGACATCGTAGGTCAGACATCGGACGGACGTGTAATGATGAAAACATACGATGAGTTCGATCATCACTCAGTAGTTCTAAAGCAGGCTCCTGAATCCGGCTTTGACTATGTCGCATTCAAGGTAGTTGATGAGCAGACTCTCGAAGAGCTTAAGGCTGCAACAGAGGCATTCGGTTATCCGGTAGATGTTTCCACAGATGAGCAGCCGGGATTCGGTAAGAGATACGGATTCACACTCTGCACAGGCCACAGAATCGAGCTGTATGCAGACGTAGAACTTGCTGACAAGATTCCTATGCTCAAGAACCCTGATCCATGGGTAGATATGCCACGCGGAATGAAGGCTCAGAGATTTGACCATCTCCTGCTTTACGGACCAAACATCGCTGAGGCTGAGAGATATTTCAAGGAAGTTCTCGGAATGTTCGCTCCTGAGTTCTGCAATACTCCGGACGGAAAGAGATTCGCAGTATGGCTGACAGGCGGCAACAAGGCTCACGACATCGCGTTCGTAGAGTATGAGAGACCTAACACCATCCACCACCATGCTTTCTATCTCGAAGACTGGAATGCAATCGGAAATGCTGCTGACTACATCGGTAAGTACAGAGTAAAGAGAGACGTAGGTCCTACAAGACACGCTATCACACGTGGCCAGACGATCTACTTCTTCGAGCCATCCGGCAACAGAATCGAGACTTATGCAGGCGGCTATGCAGCTTATCCTGATAATCCGCAGCGTGAGTGGGATATCGAAGAAATCGGCAGAGGCCTCTTCTACTATGAAGGAGAGCTCTTCCCATCATTCCTCGAGATTGTTACTTAATAAAAGTAATAGGGAAAAACGAAATCAGAACTTAGATGTAATCTCCCTTACATTAACAGGCCCCGGGCTCGCCCCGGGGCAGTTCTTTTTTAAGTGGCGGGTGCAGACGCAGTCCTTCAGTGACGCTCGCGCTCAAGACTCGGCGAAAATAGTGTATAATAAAAAAGCTAGTAACGGAGGTGCAAATGTCTTCTTTAAACGCTACGCCCTCGGGTGAAAGAGTGCATATAGGATTTTTCGGCAGGAGAAATGCCGGCAAGTCGAGCCTGGTCAATGCAGTGACAGGTCAGAAGCTTGCCGTGGTTTCGGATGTGCCGGGTACCACGACGGATCCGATCAGCAAGGCCATGGAGATACTTCCGCTCGGGCCTGTAGTCATAATCGATACACCGGGCTTCGACGATGAGGGATCCCTGGGAGAGCTTCGCGTTGAGCAGACCAGGAAGATGCTGGTCAAGACGGATATAGCAGTGCTCGTAGTCGATTCTATTGAGGGGATTAAGGAGAGCGATATCGAACTCGCGAAGCTCTTTTCCGAGAGGAGAATTCCATATGTTCTGGTGCTAAATAAGAGCGATCTTTCGGATGATTATGTGCCGACTGCGCTTGAAACTCTGGGAGATGAATTAAGCGGAGCTATAGCTCCGACAGCCGTGCTCGATGCCAGTGCAAAGACGGGAGAGGGCATTAATGACCTCAAGAATGCGATTGCAAAGATAAATCCTGATGAAGAGGGCTTTCCGATTGTCAGGGATAAGATAAAAGCCGGAGACATAGTGCTCCTGGTGGTGCCTATTGATGAGGCCGCGCCTAAGGGCAGGCTCATACTTCCGCAGCAGCAGACCATCAGAGACATACTCGATGCCGGAGGAAGCGCTGTAGTTGTAAAGGATACGGAGCTCGAAGAGACGCTTGCAAAACTTGAAGGGAAGGCACGTCCGGCCCTTGTTATCACAGACAGCCAGGTGTTCGGAAAAGTCATGCGCATGGTACCTGAGGATATGCTTTTGACATCTTTTTCAATACTCATGGCCAGGCACAAAGGTCTTCTGGATGAGGCCGTCAGAGGAATAGCAGCCATAGATAATCTTAAGGACGGAGATAAGGTGCTCATAGCGGAGGGATGCACCCACCACAGGCAGTGCGGAGATATTGGCTCCGTAAAGATTCCTAAATGGCTGAGTGATTATACAAAAAAGGAACTCGTGTATGAGACGGTCAGCGGCACAGAGTATCCGTCAGATCTTTCCGAGTATGCCCTGGTGGTTCACTGCGGAGGCTGCATGCTGAATGAAAAGGAAGTTATGCACAGGACGCGTGAGGCCGCATCGCAGGGCATTCCTATTACAAACTATGGCACGCTTATAGCTCATCTCAACGGCATCTTAGAGAGAAGCCTTGAGGTTTTCCAAGGTAATAATTAAAAGAGAAGTCAGTTTAGATGAAGATAATCATAATACGACATGCAAAAGATAAAGTTGATGAAGCTCCCATAGCGATTGAGACGGCCAAGGGCCTCTTCGGAGAAGATGCGACTATTAAGAGCAGTGATTTTCTTGCGGAGACGGATGCGTCTTCGGAAACAAAGGCCGAGGGTCTTAAGAGGGCGGATGCTGCGCGCACAATTGCCTGCTCTCAAATCCGAGATGTGAAAGAGGACAGGAGCTGGCTCGTATGGAACGCAGCGCCATATTCTGATAGAATATGAAAGGTATTGTAATAAAAAGAGAGGGAACATTGGATGAGAAAGTATAAATGCAAATACGACATAGAATTCCAGGATCTAAGGGAGATCATGGATTTTGTTGTGGAAAAATACGGCAACAACACTGCGTTCATCTATAAGAATGAAGATAAGACTCAGAAGATAGAGATTACTTACAGGAAGTTCAGAGATGATATAGATGCGGTTGGTGCGTATCTTATCAGCAAGGGCCTTAAGGACAAGAGAATTGTGGTAATCGGGCCTAACACATATACATGGCTTGTGGCTTACTATGCGACCGTAATCAATGTAGGTGTAGTAATCCCTCTGGACAAAGGGCTTCCTGAAGAGGAAATCGCAAACTCCCTCGTCAAGTGTAAGGCCGACGCCATCATTTATGATGACAGCCTTGACATGGATTTCGAGAACATAATAAAAAAGGATGGAATTGCGGTCACTACGCTTATTCCTATGAGCGATTTCAGCCAAGAGAAAATACCTAGCTTTTCACCGTTGGTTAAACAGTATAAGCCTGAATTCAAGGTGATTGACAAGCACGCCGCTGACATCATTCTCTTTACATCCGGCACTTCGGCAACTGCCAAGGCAGCTCAGCTGACTCAGCGCAATATCGCATCAACTATAGCCGCGATGAGAAAGGTGGAGCCGATTTACGAGGATGATGTGGAGATGATACTTCTGCCTCTGCACCACGCTTTCGGAAACCAGGGCGTTTTGATGTTCATCAGCAACGGCGCTACAAATGTATTTTGCAGCGGCCTTAAATATGTACAGAAGGAGCTCAAGGAGTACGGCGTAACAGCGTTCTTCTGCGTGCCTCTCATCATAGAATCGATGATTAACAAGGTGCTCAAGACTGCAGAGAAGGAAGGCAAACTCGCCAAGCTCGAAAACGGGCGCAAGATTGCAAGAGCTCTTTTGAAAGTCGGTATAGATGTAAGGCGGAGGCTCTTTAAAGAGGTTATTGACGGTCTGGGAGGAAAGCTCAGATTTCTTATCAGCGGTGCTGCGGCGCTCAATCCTGAGATACTGCAGTATGCTACCGACTTCGGCATCCTCACCGTGCAGGGATACGGCCTTACCGAGACGGCACCGACGATTGCATCGGAGAGCTATTTCTACAGAAAACCGGGCTCGGTCGGACATGCTATGCCTGGAGTTGAGATTAAGATTAATGAGCCGGATGAGGACGGCATCGGTGAACTCTTTGCCAGAGGTCCGAACATCATGCTCGGATATCTCGATGATGAAGAGGCCAATAAGGAAGTCTTCGTAGACGGATGGTTTAACACGGGTGACCTCGCACGTATCGACGAGGAAGATTATGTATTCCTGACAGGACGCAAGAAGAATGTAATAGTTCTGAAGAACGGTAAGAACATATATCCGGAGGAAATAGAGGCTCTGATCGATAGGATTCCTTATGTCAGCGAGAATGTCGTGATGGGTGAGGAAGAAGGAGAAGGCTACAGGCTCGTGGCTCATGTGGTATATGATATCGAGGCTGATGCGGTCAAAGGCAAGAGCACAGATGAGGTGCAGGCTATGGCCGATGCCGACATAGAGAAGATTAATGAGGAGATGCCGGCTTTCAAGCGCATCAAACAGGTTTATCTCAGAACGGAACCGTTCGAAAAGACCACGACTCAGAAGATTAAACGTCGCACTGTTGCGAAAAACTAATAAAAATGAGCGGCTGTCTCAATCAGCCGCTCGTATCATCTTATCTGACTTTTAAATCGGGTTCGATTGCTTCAAAGACCGGTAGTATGCCGGTCTTTTCAGGTGTTTGGGCAGGAAGCTGCCAGAAATCATGGGCACAGTAATTATTACCCTCAACGATGGCAGGACCGTCAGGTGTTATTCCGATATCCCAGCCGACGTAGCGAACCTGAGGCACAACTTTTGCAGCCTCCTTTGCGAGCTCGCAGGCTTCGTTGAACATAGGCACCTGATGACCTTCAATCTTTTCTCCCGTCATCGGGTGGGTCTCATAAACGATACCCATGGAACCGTCACCACTGACTCCCGGTGAGCAGATCTTTCCTGTTTCGAGATCGACACGACAGCCAAATCCGTAATTGTCGACAACTCGTCCGTTCAATCCGAACTTCTGGGTTGCAAATATTACATGAGGAACTCCTGCTTTATCCACGACAGTGATTATACGCAGGCAGTTCATGGCGTTCGGATAGATCTTGGCGTTATCCGGATGCTGCTCGAGAACTTCCTCGATGAGACCGGTTTCTTCTTTTTCAAGTTCTTCGTAGAGCTGGTCGAAGCTCTCATAATCTTCGACATTCTTTATGAGACAACCGTGTCCGCATGAGCCGTCGAGTGGCTTGCAGAAGAGCCTCTTGTGTTTATCTGCAAAGGCTTTTACTTCTTCGCGGCTGGACATGTGGAAATTAATGAAGTCGCGTTTTACAAAATCTCTGAAAAGCTTGTTGAAAATCTCTTTGTCGTCAAAAAGCTCCTCGTATGCATCATCGTTAAAATGACTTATGAGCTTTTTGTTGCGCAGTCTGGTGAGGAAGGTATCCCTTTGTTCATCACTTAAATCCCAGAAACCGAATGTAAGATAGTCGAAATAACCTGCGCCGTATTTTCTGGCACATTTAATCATATCCTTGGTAATTTCCGATTTGCTCATACCGGAGAATTTCTGAGTTCTGTCCAGAACCTCCTTGTATTTTTGTGGTCTCATACCGCTGAGCACCCTTAAAACATAGCCGGGCTTAAGCAATTTGTTTCCTCCTCGTTCTTAGAGCTTCTACCATATTGGTAATAACAAATCATAAAAACAGTCAGATAATTTTACCATATATGCCAAAATCATGGTATTATTTTGACTTGCTCGTGGTAATATGTTCTAGAAGGAGATGAGAGAAAATGGAATTTACCGCTAATGAGAATAAAAACGTCAGAATAGAAACTTCAAGCGGCGCCTACGACCGCTGTGCGATACATACGCATTTCATTGAAATCGGAGAAGATTACAACGAGCTTGTCGAAAGATACGTCAAGCCGCTTTGGCAGGAAGGAGATATGCTTGCCAGTGCGGAGAAAATCATATCCCTGTGCCAAAATAACGTCGTGTATAAAAAGGATGTGAAAGTATCCGGACTTGCCAGATTTCTGAGCCGCTTTGCGACCCAGCATAATTCGGCCGGAATCGGTGTCGGTGACGTGTATAAGATGCAGTATGCGATAGACCAATGCGGAGGCGCCAAGGTTTTGTGTGCTGCTGTATGTGCGGGATTCGGAAAACTCGTCGGAAGAAAAGGGATATTCTATGAGATGGTAGGAGATGAGATTACCGGACTGGACGGGTTTTATCCGGATGTATTTCCTATCTACGGGGAATTCGGAATTCCGCTGCCGGAAAACCCTGTCGGTGTCTGCAATGAAATAAAAGAAAAGACAGGTATTTCCACGTTTATTATCGATGCTAACGATTTTACATGTGACATACTGGGTAAGAGTGATGATATAGAGCTCAGCGATAAGGAGCTTGAGGAAATAGTAAAAGATAATCCGGCCGGTCAGGAAGACCAGTGCACACCGTTTATTCTTATAAGAAAAAGCAATTATTGAGATATGCGGCCGTAGCCGTAGATGACAGGGTTGGATTTTTCGTATGACTTGATACGGCAAAGATCAGAAGAATTGCCTTCGATGGTAAAAATCTTGTCACCTTCAACGGCGCTGACGATGCCGACATGATCTTGGACACCGTCCTGCTCCCAGTCGAAGAAAACCAGATCTCCCGCTGCAGGAGCTTCTTCTGCATCAGGCTGGTACCACTGATCGCGGTATCTGAACCAGCCGATTCCGTCATCAACCATGGCAAATTTAGGAGCTTTTTCGTTATCGATATAATCCAGCTCGTTCTCGCACCATGATACAAAGCATGCGCACCAATCGACTCTCTCGTCGAAATCGAACCAAGACCAAAAGACCTTACCGCCTTTATTTCCGATTTGATCCTTTGCAATATTGACAATCGGAACATCTGCAGTGACGGACACGGGATCTTTATTGTAGATATCATACGCTTTGCTGCCTATGAGTTTGCCGAGACCAAAGCCGAGGGCTGCGACTATTAAAACAGCAAGTGTCGCGGAGATAATGCGTCTCCTTCTCATCTTGCGTTTTTTTTCTTTTATTATTTGTCTGCGTATGTATTCTTCGTTATAGCTGTCCATGGCTTAAATATACATCATTAGACAAGCAGGGACAAATGCTATATGATAGAAAAGAAATGAAAACTAAGAAGAAAAACGTAAAGTTAATATTCTTTTTCATCCTGCTTTTGGCGATTTTTGTTGCTGTTGCAACTCTTGTAGCGAAGCAAACTTTTACCGAGAAAAAGGCGGGTGAATCGCTGAATGAGATAGATTATTACTCCATGCAGACCTACAGCAATGCAAATGTAAAACTGGTCACGGATGCTCTTAAGGCGGGAAAAGCCGATAAACTGAAGGGGAAGATGAAAAATACGGAAGGCATAGATTCCGTCATGGAATATGCCGACTGGAGCAAGGCAGATTTCAAGCATGCAACGAATCTCGGTGCGGGCAGTCTCAGCGTCAAGCCGGATGCAAATGGCCTCATGGATGTGAACGAGAGACTCTTTGTGGATATCGATGGTACACAATATGTGCTCTTTGTCGAAACCCTGACTTCTAGATGGGGGAGGGACAACGAAGGCATAAGTGCTATCGCTGCAACCGATTTCGAGCATTTTGAAGCACTTAATTACGGATGGAACGGTGAGCCGGACGATGAGAGTGTTCTCGCGGGTTCGCTTTTCTGGACGAGCAATCAGCAGAGTGAGGAGCCTGCAAAGACCGAAGAGCCTTCACCGGCTGAAGGAGCAGAGAAAAAAGAAGAGGCAGCAGAGTAAATCTTCTGATGGGAGAGTTTAAAGTTGTAAGCGAATACCAGCCGACCGGCGATCAGCCACAGGCGATTAAAAAGATTGCGGACGGAATACTTGCGGGAGACGAGGCGCAGACACTCATGGGCGTCACGGGCTCCGGCAAGACTTTTACTATGGCCAAAATTATAGAGGCCGTGCAAAAGCCGACCTTGGTCATCTCGCACAATAAGACTCTCGCGGCTCAGCTCCACGGAGAGTTCAAGGAGTTCTTCCCGAACAATGCCGTAGAGTACTTCGTATCCTACTACGATTACTACCAGCCGGAAGCATACGTGCCGTCGACGGATATGTATATAGAAAAGGATGCGGATATCAACGATGAGATAGATAAGCTGAGGCACTCTGCAACAGCGGCGCAGCTCGAGAGGCGCGATGTCATAATAGTCGCATCTGTGTCGTGCATATACGGACTCGGTAGTCCAAATTCTTATAGGAATCAGCTCATAAGCCTGAGGCCGGGAATGGAAATGGACCGCATGAGCCTGATGAGAAAGCTCACGGAAATACAATACAACAGAAATGATATGGACTTCGCAAGAGGAAGCTTTCGTGCTCGCGGAGACATTGTGGATATCTATCCTGCAGGCGGTGAGAGCGCAGTCAGAGTCGAGATGTTCGGAGATGAGATAGAAAGCATCAAGGAGATAGATCCGATGACGGGAGAGGTGACGGGTGTACGCTCTCACATATCCATCTTCCCGGCAAGCCACTACATAACAAGCAAGGAAGACATGCAGATGGCTGTCGCATCCATCAGAGAAGAGCTTGCAGATAGGCTCGACTGGTTCCGTGCAAACGGCAAACTCCTTGAGGCTGAGCGTCTCGAGCAGCGCACCAATTACGATATAGAGATGATGCTGGAAATCGGAACCTGCAAGGGGATAGAGAACTATTCCAGACACATCAATTTCCTGAAACCGGGAGAAAGACCGTATACGCTTCTTGATTACTTCCCGGACGGAGACTTCCTAACGATAATCGATGAGTCGCATGCGATGCTCCCGCAGCTTCGTGCGATGTACAACGGAGATCATTCCAGAAAGGAATCGCTGGTGGAATATGGATTTCGCCTGCCGTCCGCCTTTGATAACAGGCCGCTTAAATTCGATGAGTTTAATGAACTCACCGGACAAACGGTCTATGTTTCAGCAACGCCTGCTGATTATGAGCTGAAAAAATCAGGAGGTGTCACGGCAGAGCAGCTGATAAGACCTACCGGCCTTTTGGATCCGGTGATTGAAGTCAGACCTGTAGAGGGTCAAATCGATGATTTGATAGGAGAGATATACAAGGTAGCGGATAAGGGAGAGCGCGTTCTTGTCACGACTCTTACAAAGAGGATGGCAGAAGACCTTACCAAGTTCCTGCAAGGAGAGGGCATCAAGGTCAGATATCTGCACTCCGAGATAGACAATTTTGAGAGACTGGAGATTATACGTGACCTCAGAATGGGAAAGTTCGATGTCCTGGTCGGTATCAATCTCTTAAGAGAGGGCCTCGACCTTCCGGAGGTTTCGCTTATAGCCATACTCGATGCGGATAAGGAGGGTTTCCTGAGGACAGAGACATCCCTCATACAGACGGTAGGCCGAGCTGCCCGTAATGCGGACGGACGAGTCATCATGTATGCGGATCACGTGAGCAAGGCCATGAAAGTCTGCATAGATGAGACTGCAAGGCGACGCGCTGTACAAGACGAGTACAATAAGTCGCACGGCATAGAGCCTAAGACCATAGTAAAGCCTATACGTGAGATTGCCAGGGCTACTAGCGAGTACGAGGGTGAGCGTGACTACAAGGATGCTAAATCCATGACAGCTAAAGAGCTTAGAGACACCATACGCGAGGTGGAAAAGAACATGAAGGAAGCCGCCAAGCAGCTCGACTTCGAGCGCGCGGCAGAGCTCCGAGATGTACTCTTTGAACTCCGCGCGAGTAAGAGATCCTGACTCCATTTTCGTATTGCTCTTTAAAAATTAAGATAGTAGAATAGCCTTCATGGACAAGCAGATAGTAATAAAGGGTGCAAGGGAGCACAATCTTAAAAATATAGATGTAAGCATACCGAGGGACAAGATGGTGGTGCTGACCGGACTGTCGGGTTCGGGCAAATCTTCGCTTGCCTTCGACACAATTTACGCAGAGGGACAGAAGAAATACGTGGAGTCCCTCTCTTCTTATGCGCGCCAATTCCTGGGTCTTATGAAGAAGCCGGACGTGCAGCTGATTGAAGGCCTATCTCCTGCGATAAGCATCGATCAGAAGACCACTAACAAGAATCCGAGGTCGACTGTCGGTACAGTCACGGAAATTTACGACTACCTCAGACTTCTCTATGCGAGGATAGGTATTCCTCACTGCCCGATCTGCGGACGCGTCATAGAGAGCCAGAGCATAGACAGCATTATCGAAAACATCCAAAGCCATGAAGAAGGTACTAGACTCACGGTTTTCGGTCCGGTTATTCGAGGCAGGAAGGGTGAGCACAAGAACATCATCGACAGAATCCGCCGCGACGGATATACAAGAGTCAGAGTCGACGGTGAGATGAAGAGGCTCGATGAGGATGAGATAAAGCTTGAAAAGAATAATAAGCACAATATAGATATAGTCATCGACAGGATAGTTCTGCGCGAGGATAACAGGAGTCGTATCGCAGAGGCGCTTGAACTTGCCATCAAGGAAGGCGAGGGAATTTGCAATGTGCTCTTCCAACCGCCAAATAAGGATGATGAGACTGCGCCTCGCGGCGGAGCATCCAAAGATAAAAGAGAAGAAGAGCATACTTATTCCACTATGCTATCCTGCCCTGAGCACGGAATCAGCATGGAGGAAATGGAGCCTCGCATGTTCTCGTTCAACGCGCCGTATGGAGCATGTGAATGCTGCAGTGGTCTCGGCTTTACTCTTCGTATAACAGATGAGGCGGTCATAACCGACCCTAATAAAAGCCTGCTTGATGGTGCAATCAGCAATGTGTTCTCATCACTCGATACCATGGGCTGGTACAGACACATGCTGAATCGTCTTGCCATAGACCATGGCACGGATCTCAGTCTTCCGATGAAGGATCAGCCGCCTGAATTTATAGATGAGCTGCTGCACGGAACAGGAACGCGCAAGATCAAATATACATACACCAGCAAGAACGGTAGAGTCTCGCACATGAACCATACATTCGAGGGAGTATTACCAAACCTCGAGCGTCGCTGGGGAGAGACGGGCTCTGACTATATTAAAGATAAGATAGGCGAACTCATGACCGAAGAGGAGTGTCCGGTATGTCACGGTAAGAAACTTAAAGATACAGTCCTCGCTGTCACGGTCGGCGGCAAGAATATCATCGATCTTACCGACCTTTCGGTAGTGCAGGCTATAGACTTCTTCGAGAAACTCGATGACAAGCTTACTGACAGAGAAAAGAAGATAAGCGAGATGGTGGTCAGGGAGATCAAGTCCAGGCTGAGATTTTTGAAGGATGTCGGTCTCGGATATCTGACGCTTTCCAGGACCGCGGGAACTCTATCGGGAGGAGAGTCCCAGAGAATCCGTCTGGCCACTCAGATAGGTTCGGGCCTGGTCGGAGTGCTCTACATACTCGATGAGCCTTCGATAGGCCTTCACCAAAGGGATAATGACAAGCTCCTTGCATCACTGAGGAGTCTCACGGATATGGGCAACACCCTCATCATAGTCGAGCACGACGAGGACACCATGTATGCGGCGGATCATATCGTAGATATCGGACCTGGCGCAGGCGTCAACGGAGGAGAGCTGGTTTGCCAAGGTACGGTGGAGGATATAAAGAAGTGCAAGAAATCCGTCACTGGGCAGTTCCTTTCGGGCAAGAGGCATATCGATGTGCCGCCATATCGTCGCACAGGTAATGGACTTTATCTTGAAATCCTCGGAGCGGCAGAGAATAATCTGAAGAACATAGACGTAAAGATACCTGCGGGAAAACTCGTTTTGGTAACAGGTGTTTCTGGTTCGGGCAAGTCGAGTCTCATAAACGAAATCCTCTACAAGGGAGTCTCGCGCATTACCAACAAGAGTCAGCAGAAACCGGGTAAGTTCCGCGAGATAAAAGGCATCGAGAACTTCGACAAGGTAATCAACATAGACCAGTCGCCTATAGGTAAGACGCCGAGGTCCAATCCTGCGACCTATACGGGAATGTTTACACACATAAGGAATCTCTTTTCAGAGATGCCTGAGGCCAAGGTCAGGGGATACAAGCAGGGAAGGTTCAGCTTTAACGTTAAGGGCGGACGCTGCGATCACTGCAACGGTGACGGCATCATCAAGGTGGAGATGAACTTCCTGCCTGATGTATTCGTTCCTTGCGAGGTCTGCGGAGGCGCCAGATACAATCATGAGACTCTCGAGGTTAAATATAAAGGAAAGAATATTTCGGATGTGCTGAACATGACGGTGCACGAGGCGCTATCCTTCTTCGAGAACCAGCCGAGCATAATGAGGTATCTCAGAACGCTTGATGATGTCGGACTCGGATACATCAGCCTCGGACAGCCTTCGACACAGCTCTCGGGCGGTGAGGCACAAAGGATAAAGCTTGCCACGGAGCTTTCCAAGAGGAGCACGGGCAGGACGCTGTATATACTCGACGAGCCTACGACCGGACTCCACTTTGCGGATGTAGAGAAGCTGCTCTACGTTCTCAATCGCCTGGTGGATGAGGGAAATACTGTTGTTGTAATCGAACACAACCTCGATGTCATAAAGCAGGCCGATCACATAATAGACCTCGGACCTGAGGGCGGTGACAACGGAGGCCAAATAATATCCGAAGGAACGCCTGAGGAAGTCGCCAAGGACAAGAAGTCGTATACGGGGCAATATCTGAAACGTATGCTGTAAAAAAGGACTTGTTGTTGAAACGGTGTTTAGAAGATATAATAAAGAGGATAATTAATCCTTAGCGGGACAGGGGATGTAAAAAATGGAAAAATCAAAGGTATATTTCACGGATTTCAGGACGGAACTCGGTGTGAGCCTGACTGAGAAGCTGCAAAAGCTTATAAAAAAGGCCGGGGTAGAAAGCATCGATATGAACGAACAGTTCGTTGCAATCAAAATGCATTTCGGTGAGCTCGGCAATTTGGCTTTCCTGAGGCCGAATTATGCAAAGGCCGTGGCAGATGTCGTCAAGGAATGCGGAGGAAGACCGTTTCTTACGGATTGCAACACGCTGTATCCGGGAAGCAGAAAGCACGCACTCGAGCACCTGGACTGCGCGAACATTAACGGCTTTAACACAATCTCGACAGGTTGTCAGATAATTATCGGAGACGGTCTCAAAGGCACTGATGATATAGCAGTTCCGATTCCTAACGGAGAAGTCAAAAAAGAAGCATATATAGGCCGAGCTGTTATGGATGCGGATATATTCATATCGCTGAGCCACTTCAAAGGACACGAGCAGGCAGGATTCGGCGGAGCCATCAAGAATATAGGCATGGGCTGCGGAAGCCGTGCGGGTAAGATGCAGCAGCACGACGGCGGCAAACCTATTGTTTATGAAGAGGTATGCGTGGGTTGCCAAAAGTGTGCCAGAGAGTGCGGGTCAAGCGCCATCAGCTACAAGAACAAGAAGGCGTGGATCGATCCAGACAAGTGCGTGGGCTGCGGTCGCTGCATAGGAGCATGCGCGTTTAGTGCTATAGAAAACGAGCAATGGGATGCGCTCGGACAGCTCGGAAAGAAGATGGCGGAGTACACAGCAGCTGTTCTTCACGGAAGACCACACTTCCATATAAGCCTTATTACCGATGTGTCGCCTAACTGCGATTGCCACAGCGAAAACGATGCACCAATAATTCCGGACATCGGAATGCTCGCATCATTCGATCCAGTTGCACTGGATATGGCCTGCGTAGACCTCTGCGAGAAAGAAGAGCCTATAAGAAACAGCCAGCTCGGTGAGAATATGGCTTACGAACACTTCCATGATCACGGGGATATATGGCGCAACAACCAGCCGGATTCATCCTGGAGAGAAACCTTGGAGCACGCTGAGAAGATCGGAGTCGGCACTAGGGAGTATGAGCTGATCACGATGAAATAAAAATGCCAAAATAATGCATTTAGAAGTCGCCCGGGGAGCCGGGCGACTTCTTTTTAAGGCTGGTTTAAGTCTCGAATGGTATATAATGTGCCATAAGGGAGAATAAAACAGATGAGAGTATTACTTGCAGAAGATGAAATCGCACTGGCCAAGGCGATAGTAAAGATATTTGAAAAGAGCAATTATTCAATCGATGCGGTCCACAACGGAGAGGATGCGCTTGATTATCTTGAGGCGGGTAATTATGACTGCGCCGTGCTGGATATAATGATGCCTAAAGTTGACGGTATTACAGTTCTTAAGAGACTTCGTGAGAGCGGCAGTGATTTGCCGGTATGCATGCTGACTGCCAAGGCTGAGATAGATGATAAAGTCCTCGGCCTCGACAGCGGTGCCAACTACTATCTGACCAAGCCTTTCGATGCCAAGGAGCTTCTTGCTGCAGTCAGGGCAATTACGAGGTCAGGTCACGAGGTTGACAGCAAGCTTACATACGGAGACCTAATTCTCGACAGGAACAACTTTGAACTATCGACAACGCATGCAGATGTGCAGCTTGCCAACAAGGAATTTCAGATGATGGAGATGCTGATGTCCAATCCTGACCACGTTATATCCGTAGAGACCTTTATGGATCACATCTGGGGATACGACACCGAGACAGAGAGCAATGTGGTATGGGTTTATGTATCGTACCTGCGAAAGAAACTCACTGCACTGAAGAGCAAAGTAAAAATCAAGGCTCTCAGAAATGCAGGATACTCACTTTATATCGAGGAGTAGAGAGATATAAGTCACATGAAAAACGAGACACCGATAATCCGAAAACTGAGAAGAAGATTCATAGCGCTTGCCATGGCTTCTCTTGTGGTGCTTCTCTCACTTATAGTGACAGGCATGAACATCATCAACTACAACGAAGTCGTCAGAGATGCCGATGAAAGGATTGAGGTAATCGAAGAGAACACCGGACGAATGAAGTTTTTCGGAGAAGATGATTTCGAAAACTTTGGTGATGTCGAGGAATTCCTCTTCGGACGGGGAGGAAGGCGTGGCCCGTTCATGACCAGAGACGAGGCGGAGGAGTCGAGATTTTTTACAGTTGTGATGGATGAGAGCAATAATGTCGTTCGAGTTAATATTGACAGGATATCCGCCGTCGATGCAAGCGATGCTGCAGAGTATGCAGTTCAGGCTGCGGACTCCGGGAAAGAGTCGGGCTTTATAGACGATTTCAGATATCATATAAGTAAAAGCAGCACCTATAAGACAATTATTTTCCTCGACTGCGGCAGGGTACTGGATTCGTACAGAGATTTCCTTAGGGCCAGCATCCTGATGTCGCTTCTGGGACTTCTCATAGTCTTTGCCGTAATAGTTTATTTCTCCGGCCGCATTGTAAAACCTGTGGCCGAAAGCTATGAAAAGCAAAAGAGGTTCATTACGGATGCGGGTCATGAGATGAAGACACCATTGGCTATTATCAAGGCCAATCTTGACGTCATTGAGATGGATCCGGATAGCACCGAAGAGTGCCTGGAGGATATTGGCGAACAGGTGGATAGGTTGTCTACTCTGACGGAGGACCTAGTTTATCTTTCGCGCATGGAGGAAGCGGGAGAGAGTCTGGTTATGACTGAGGTTCCGCTTTCGGATATAGTAAGCGAGACGGCAGAGTCATTTGATGCTCTTGCAAACGAGCGCGGGAAGATTATCGAAAAAGATATAGAGCCGATGATTTCGGTTGAGGGCAGTAATAAGGAACTTGAAAAACTCGTGTCGATACTTGTCGAAAATGCCGTGAAGTATTCATCGGAAGAGGATCCTATAAACCTAAGTCTGAAGCGTGACGGAAGAGATGCGGTTCTGAGGATTTCAAACAAGACATATGAAGAGGTAAGCAATGAAGATCTTGCACATGTCTTTGAGAGGTTCTATAGAAATGACAGCTCGAGGAGTTCTGTCACCGGCGGTTACGGAATAGGATTATCCATGGCAGCTGCCATAGTAAACGCTCACAAAGGGCGCATCACGGCAAACACCACGGACGGAACTGACTTTATAGTTTCTGTTGCGATCCCGCAGGTTGGATAAGTTACCTGAGAGATTTGAGTATTAGGGCAGATGCTATGCCGACGAGTATGCCGGCCGCGATTCCGCTGAAAAGCAAGACAGGGAAATAGAAGAAAATGCGTAGGTCCTCTATGAGGGCGGACGCGACCAGCAATTGGCCGAGATTATGCAGTACTCCTGCGGCCATGCTGACACCGACCACTGAAAAGAGGTCGGTTTTTTTGAGCCATATCATTCCTAGCAGGCTCAAAAGCGCGCCCGCCAGAGAGTAAAGCATGCCGAACAGGCCGTTGAATAAAAGGCCTGCGATTACTATTCGTATGACGCTGACCGCTACAGCATCATGCCAACCGAACTTGTAAAGAGCTATTACCGTAACTATGTTGGCGATGCCCAGTTTGATGCCCGGGACGGCCGGACTGTATGGTATAATTGCCTCGATGTACGAGAAGATAAGCGCCAGGGCTGCCATCAGTGCAACTCTTGCGATAAAGGATGAGCTTAGACGGCTCTGTCTGCTGCCGGACGCAGGGCGTCCGCTAGGAGGTGATGCTGTCATATCCACCTCCTTCTCCGCCTTCAATACTTACAATCAAGCGGTTCGGCAGACACACGATGTTCTCGCCCGGATGCGAGATGCTGCCGTGTCTCACACAGACCTGATTCTTGCATGAGGCTTCACTTACACAGACGCTTCCGCTGTCAATTATTACTATATTATATAAATCGCGATGCTCACTACCGGCAGAGCCTTCCTTGGGTTGCTGCGGAGCCGGCACTACTATGGTCTTCTTTTCGCTCAGAGGATAGCTGGCATAAACCGAGCCACCCGACTTGATTACAACTTTGGCGCCTGCGCCGGCATCGCCTCCTTGCATTGCAAGAACAGCCGAGGCCGCAAGGCCCAGCGCTACCAGCACTATTAACAAGATGATATCTGCTTTTCGAATGAATTCTTTCATATGCGATAAGTGCAAAGCTGTGGCTCTGCTTGCTTTGATTGCCGTTTTGATTATAGCACAGACGGGCTGCTCCAAAGGCGCATCTTCCGCGGAGCCTGTCGTAGGCGAAGAGTATAAGCTCGACACCATATGCACGGTATCAGTATATGAAATGAAGGATAGTGAAGGTAATCCAACGTCGGCTTCAGAGATGCAGGAAGAGGCTCAGGCCGTGATTGATGATGCATTCAAACTCTGCGATGAGCTGGAACACAAGCTCAGCCGCACCATCGCATCTTCGGATATTGCAAAGATAAACGAGGCCGGCGGTGAGTGGACTTCCGTCAGCAACGAAACTATGGAGCTGATACAAAAGGGGATTGAGTATTCTGAGCTTTCGAACGGTGCATTTGATATTACAGTCGGCGGCATCACTGAGCTCTGGGACTTCCATGCTGCAGAAGGTGAGGAAAATCTTCCGGATGCGGATGATCTCGCAAAGGCAGCAGAGCATGTGGATTATCGAAAGATTGAAATAGACGGGGACAGAATCCGACTTACGGGTTCCGAGTCGAAGATAGACCTCGGAGGAATTGCCAAGGGATATATAGGGGACAAGATGACGGAGCTCCTCGAAAGTGCCGGCGTTACCTCAGCCATTATTAATCTCGGAGGTAATGTTATCTGCATAGGCGGAAAGACTGACGAAGAGGATTTCGTGATAGGAGTCGAGGCGCCGTTCAGCGACCGCACTGAGATAGTTGGAAAAGTAAATTCCAGAGACAAGACCCTGGTTACCTCCGGCATCTACGAGCGCAAGATGGAGATAGACGGTAAGATATATCACCATATACTTAACAGCGAGACGGGATGGCCGGTTGAGACCGATCTCGATGCCGTGACCTTAATTGCAGACAAGGGACGCTCCGCAGACATAGATGCGCTGAGCACGATTTGTCTTATCAAAGGTGCTGAGGAAGGGAAGGTCCTCATAGAAGAGACCGATGGCATCGAAGCTGTCTTCATCAAAAGCGACGGAAACATCGAAACCAGTTCCGGTACTGAATTTGAAGCAAGCAAATAATATAAAGGAAAAGGAATAAATAATGAAAAACGTACTTGTAGTAAACGATGATGGTATTGACGCAAAGGGAATCAGAATGCTTATCGAAGCGCTGACGCCTCTCGCGGACGTTTACGTGGTGGCACCCGCTACAGAGCAGAGCGGCAAGAGCCAGTCAATCACATTCCAAAGAACCATCACTGCAGAGAAAAGAGACATAAAAGGAGCGGCAGCGGCATACGCTATCGACGGTACTCCGACGGATTGTGCCAAGTGGGGGATAGGCTTTTTCGAAAGGGAAGACCTCAGGCTTGATTATGTCATCAGCGGCATCAACCTAGGATACAATGCGGGACTCGCTGCCTACTATTCCGGCACCATATCTGCGGCCAGAGAAGCTGCGCTGAACGGATATAAATCCATAGCGCTTTCCGCCGGATCGCACAAAGCAGACAAATTCGAATATCTCCTATCAATGCTGCCGATGTTATTTGATATGGCCGATAAACTCAGCCCGGGCGTAATCCTAAATGTAAACGTTCCGAATCTTCCGGCAGATCAAATAAAAGGATATATGATACTCGAGGCGGCACCGTTCGGATACGGAGAAAAGTACATCTTCGCAAAGGCGGGAGAGGTATTTAAGATAAGGGATACAGCAGGAGTTGCATCTTTCTCAGATTTTGCACGCGGTGGTGCCGTCGAAAGCGATGAATATCAGATGGTGGGAGTGCCCGGCAGGAAGGGTGACGAGCTCAGATACGATATGGATGCCAATGCGCTTGGCTATGCGGCAATCTCCCCTATACCGACATCACTTTCCGACAGAGTATCTCTCGCAAAGCTTCAAAATGCATATGCGGAAGATAAGCTGCTGGCGGTAATAGTTGATGCTCAGGTCGATGTGCTTGATGAACTTGATAAGAGAGAGGAGTTCGCCGTGCGGCTGTCAGCACTGGCACATTGCATGGACAGGATGGACATACCGATGATGCTGACTGAGTGCTACGGGAAGGGAGAACTTATAAACGGCATAAAGGAGCACGGCTCACGCGCTGAAATTGCAGAGCGCATGGAGCCTGATGCATGGCTGTCAGCCGATCTCGGCAAATACACGGCCCTAATCGATGCCGGACGTATATTGATAGCCGGAGCTGAGACTCACATAGCGCTTCTTCAAACCGCCCTCGGCTTTGTCGAAAGAGGTTACGAAGTGACAGTGTTGGAGGACTGCTGCGCATCGGCAGATCCGAAGGAACACAGGAGGGCCGTAAAGGAACTCAAGGACGCAGGCTGCCGCATTACGAGCTTCGAAACGGAGATCATGAGGCTTGCAAATGAGGCAAGTCAGCAGGTCAGAGCATCTATTGAAAGGATAATCAAAGCAAATAGGCCGATTTGATAATTAATTGACAAAGATCGTTTGAACACTAATCCTTCAAATGCTTGAGATTTCAAGTGTTTGAAGGAATTTAAATTAGACCGTTTTGGTCTAGAAAAAGTTGACTAAGTCCCTTAAATAAGGCTATAATCTTCGTGTCTATTATTTTTAATCGATAGATTTTACAAGGAGGATATTATTATGAAAAAGTATCTTGCATTGTTGTTATCGCTGATTCTCATGCTTAGCGTTCTCGCAGCATGCGGCGGCGGTGGCGGCGGCGAAGAAAGTGCCGATTCCGGTGACGGCGGCGAAGGCGGCGTTCAGGTAGGTATCGTACTTCCTACAAAGGATGAGCCACGTTGGCTGCAGGACGAGGCATCGTTCACAACAGCACTTGAGAGCGCAGGATTCACATCCGAGGTTATGTTCTCACAGGGCAGCACAGCTACAGAGCTTTCGAACGTAGAGTCACTCGTTGAAAAGGGTGTAAAGGTTCTCGTAATCTGCGCTCACGACGGTGATGCTGCGGGTGCGGCTGTACAGGCTGCTAAGGATGCAGGCGTTACTGTAGTATGCTATGACCGTCTGATCACAGGAACAGATGCGGTAGACTACTATGTAACATTCGATTCATTCGCAGTAGGAGTTGCTCAGGGCCAGTACCTGATCGATGCATACAAGGATAAGAAGGATGTTCCTCTGTATCTCTACTCCGGAAATGTTACAGACAACAACGCATTCATCTTCTTCTCAGGCGCTTGGTCAGTACTGAACAAGGCTGTAGCAGACGGTCAGTTCGTAGTACAGAACTGCGACGCTATTGCTGACTATGCCGGCAAGGAGCTCGACGCAACAGCTGATCACGAAGCACTTGCTAAGATTCTCGGTACAATCAACACTGAGTGGGATTTCGCAAAGGCCAAGACTCTTGCAGAGGCTAACCTCCAGTCCGGCCAGAAGGGTGAGGTTGCTATCCTCGCACCTAACGATGGTACAGGAAGAGCTATCGCTGATGCATTCAGTGCAGATGCTGATGTTACTAAGTATGTTGTAACAGGTCAGGACGCTGAGCTTGCTTCCCTCAAGTACATCCAGGACGGCAAGCAGAGCATGACAGTATGGAAGAACACTGCTACACTTGCACAGACAACATGTGACATGGTAAGTGAGATTCTCGGCGGTGGTACACCTAAGACAGATGCTACATACAACAACAAGAATAAGGACGTTCCGTCCGTACAGGCTGAGATTATCGTAGTTGACAAGGCTAAGCTTGAAGAGCTCATCGCAAACGGAGACTTCAACCAGGCAGATATCGACAGCGCTAAATAATCAGTAGAATTTGCATGCAGACCGGCTTTGCGCGCAGCGCAGAGCCGGTCGTTTAACATTATGAACTAGGAGAAACTCATGGGTAATGAATATATTCTTGAAATGAGAAATATCACCAAGGAGTTCCCTGCCGTAAAAGCTCTCGACAACGTTAACTTTAAAGTTAGGAAGGGTGAGATTCACTGCCTTGTCGGAGAGAATGGGGCCGGGAAATCTACCTTGATGAAGGTATTGTCCGGGGTGTGGAAATACGGTACATATTCCGGAGATATAGTCTATGAGGGTGAAGTTCAGCAGTTCCACAATATTGCAGACAGTGAAGCCAAAGGCATTGCTATCATTTATCAGGAACTCGCTCTCTTTCCTGAACTGCCTATATATGAGAATATTTACTTCGGCCATGAGATCATGAGCGGAAAGACCGTAGACTGGAATGAGACAATTATTGAGTCCAGAGAAATGCTCAAAAAAGTACGTCTGGATGTGGATCCGTCGCTTCCGGTCAAACGCCTGAACACAGGTAATCAGCAGCTGGTCGAGATTGCGAAAGCTCTCTCCAAGAACTGCAGACTTATCATATTCGACGAACCGACTTCTTCTCTGAACGAGGACGATTCCCAGAACCTCCTCGATATCATGAGAGAACTCAGAGACAGCGGTATTACATGTATCATGATTTCACACAAATTGCGTGAAGTAACCGCTATTGCAGATACCATTACGGTACTGCGAGACGGTGCAACCATCTGCTCACTTGATGCTAAGACCGACGATATCTCGGAGGCCAATATCATCAGGCATATGGTAGGCCGAAGTTTGGATAACGTATATCCTAAGCGCCCCGATCACGAATTCGGAGATGTTGCTTTTGAGATAAAGAACCTGACCGTTGAAGATCCGAACACGGGCAGAGAGATTCTGCACAACGTAAACCTCAACGTCAGAAAAGGTGAGATTGTAGGATTGCAGGGCCTGATGGGTGCCGGCCGTACGGAATGCGCACTCTCGGTATTCGGAAATCCGTACAACTACAAGATAAAATCCGGAACCGTAGTCATCGACGGAAAAGAGACTTTCTTTAAGAGCCCGAGTGACGCAATCAAGCACGGCCTTGCATACGTCACTGAGGACAGAAAGGGTAACGGGCTGGTCCTGATTCAGGACATCAGATACAATACCACTCTGGCCAATCTCGAAGCTCTGACGGAAGGCCTGGTAATCGATGAAAACAAAGAAGTTGTGGTGGCCAATAAATACAAGGACAGCATTAATATCAAAGCTCCTTCCATCGCACAAAAAGTCGGCAATCTCTCGGGAGGTAATCAGCAAAAGGTTCAGATTGCCAAGTGGCTGTTCGTAGAGCCTAAGGTGCTGATACTCGACGAGCCTACCAGAGGAATCGACGTAGGCGCCAAGTACGAGATTTACTCACTCATGAACAAGATGGTAGAAGACGGCATGAGCATCATCATGATCTCATCCGAACTGCCTGAGGTGCTCGGAATGTCCGACAGACTCTACGTAATGAGTGAGGGATATATCACCGGTGAACTCGGTATAGAGGAAGCCACCGAAGAGAAGGTCATGGCTATGGCCATCAAAGGAAACTAAGGAAGGAGAAATACAATGGAAAACACAAAAAAATCCATAGGACAGGAAATAGTCCAGCTCCTTAAAGACAACATCAAAACATATATGATGTATATTGCGCTGGTAGTCATCATGCTGGTGTTCCAGATATGGTCAGGCGGCATGTTCTTTAAGGCATCCAATATATCAAATCTGTTCAACCAGGCAGCGTACGTAGGCATACTCGCTATAGGAATGACGCTCATCCTGATCCTGAAGCACATCGACCTTTCGGTAGGTTATGTGGCAGGTTTTGCAGGAGCCATCGCGGCCATCCTGATGCAGTCGTACGGAGTCAACCAGTGGCTGGCTATTCTGATTGTGCTGGCTGTAGGATTTGTAATCGGACTCTATCAGGGTACTCTGGTTATGAGAGTAGGCGTTCCGGCCTTCGTAACCACACTGGCGGGCATGTTCATATTCAGAGGAATGCTCTCGCTCTCACTCGCTAAGTCCGGAACCATCGTAGTTACACAGCCGGGATTCATCGCTCTTTGCCAGGGATTCATTCCGGATATCACAAAGAACGAGAACTTCCACGTGCTGACCATGCTGATCGGCGTGCTGGCTGTAATCGGAGTTATCTGGGCTCAGCTGAGAAAGCGTCGCACCAGACAGAAATACAACTTCGAAGTTGTTTCAGCCCCTATCTTTATAGGCGGACTGGTGCTCGCATCGGCAGTTATTCTGCTCATTTTCTACGTGCTCGCTGAGTACAAGGGTCTGCCTTGGAGTTCTGTAATCGTAGGTGTAATCCTCGCGATATACACATTCATGCTCGACAAGACCAAACTGGGCAGATACATCTACGGTATCGGAGGTAACGATCAGGCTGCCGAGCTCTCCGGAGTAGACGTTAAAAAGGTAACTCAGATTGCCTTCATCTCAATGTCCACACTGGCAGCTCTTGCAGGTATCATGTACACATCGAGACTTTCATCCGCTACACCGCAGGCAGGTCTCGGATTCGAGCTCGATGCTATCGCATCTTCGTACATCGGCGGTACTGCAGTATCCGGTGGTGTTGGTAAGGTCACCAACGCCATCATCGGTACATTCGTAATCATGTCACTCACAAACGGCATGAACCTGATGTCGGTAGATATCTCTTATCAGTACATCGTTAAGGGTATCATCTTCATCATCGCCGTAGCCTTCGACGTAAGGACTCGCGGCAAGTAAGCTTTCCATCGGATTATACGGCGTTGCCGTAATGACGGAAAGCTTGATCTCCGTCGGCTACGCTCCTGCGATAGAAGCTTTCCTTCGGAGGATACGGCGTTGCCGTAATGACGGAAAGCTTGATCTCCGTCGGCTACGCTCCTGCGATAGAAGCTTTCCTTCGGAGGATACGGCGTTGCCGTAATGACGGAAAGCTTGATCTCCGTCGGCTACGCTCCTGCGATAGAAGCTTTCCTTCGGAGGATACGGCGTTGCCGTAATGACGGAAAGCTTGAACTACGTC
>Ga0256406_1001758_pt1 | contig 33496 bp, 31 predicted proteins | sample RumenRJG_03DNA_FD_185986 | JGI IMG/M metagenome (GOLD analysis project Ga0256406, IMG submission 185986) | Bovine rumen microbial communities from Lethbridge, Alberta, Canada - RJG_03 | ecosystem: Host-associated > Mammals > Digestive system > Stomach > Rumen | place: Canada: Alberta | collected...
CGGGTCGCCCGGTGAAGGCGAGGAAGAAGGGCGTGAAGGGAGCGAAGAGCGTTGCTGCCTAGGCTAGCCCCTTGTCACACAAACTACCGAAGCCTCGAAAATCGCGGCTCTGGTGCCAAAACGGCGCCGGAGCCGCGATTTCGTACGCACTTGCTGCCAAAACCCTCGCTCTGGCGTCAGCGGCCGAGAAGCCCCTCCAGGTACGTCGCGAAGCCGCTCTCGGCGTTTGTCTCCGTCACATGGTCCGCCTCGCCGAGAAGAGCCCCGCACGCGTTGCCCACGGCCACACCGTCGCCTGCAGCGCGAATCATCTCGAGGTCGTTGGGCGAGTCGCCAAACGCCACACTGCTCGTGCGCGCAATGCCCAGCTCATCGCAGAGCCACGCCAGCGCCGAGCCCTTCGACGCCCGCGCGTCCACCACCTCAATCGCGCTGCCGTAGGAGCCCGTGTGCCGCAACGTGGGGTCCTGCTCGACGGCCAGGCGCGCTGCGGAGGCCACCTCGCCTGCCCCGGGACCCACGCCCCAGCACATGCCCACGCGCTCGACCGTGCGCGCATCGCAAATCACGCGCTCGAGCGGCTTGTCCACCAGCGTGCGCGACGCCCGCATGTAGGCGGTCTGCGTCGCCGAGAGCCCCAGGCCCCCAATGCGCTCCCAGCTAGCACGATCGGTGAGCACGCGCCCGTCGGCAAAGACCTCGAAGGTCATGCGGTCGAGAAGCCCGCGCACGCGCGAAAGCAGCGCCAACGCTCGCTCGGCGCCCAGGCTCTGGTCGAGAAGGACCTTCTCGGACGCAGCCTCAATCACCACAGAACCGTCCGAGGGCACGCCATAGTGCGTCGCCGGATGGCAGCGCACCTCAGGTGGGATGGCGTGCCAGGCGCGCCCCGTACAGGGCACAAACTCGATGCCCTCCTCCACCAGGCGGTCGAGCATGGCCATGTTGCGTGGCAGCAGCGACTTGTCTGGTGCAAGGAAGGTGTCGTCCATGTCCGAGAAGACAATGCGCGGATACACGCGGCCTTCCGACGCGGCAGCACCTGACGCTGCAACGCGCACGTCGCTACCGGGCATCTGCCGCGCCCCCCGCGCCGGCGCCCTTCTCGGCAGCCGCGCCCTTCTCGTCCGCCGCGTCCTCCCCCGCAGCGGAGGCGTCACGCTCCGCCAGCGGCGCGTAGTCACGCATGTCGAAGACCGAGCGATAGGCCGGCCGAATGATGCGGCCCGCGCCATAGAGCTCCTCCATGCGATGCGCCGCCCAGCCAGCAACGCGCGCCATCGCGAAGATGGGCGTGTAGAGGTCCTTGGGCACGCCCAGCATGGAGTAGACGAAGCCAGTGTACATGTCGATGTTCGCGCAGAGCGGCTTCTTTGTGCCCTTGACGTCGCGCATGACCTCGGGGCCCAGGCGCTCGATGCTCTCGATGAGGTTGAGCTTCTCCTCCGTGCCCTTCTGGCGCGCAAGCTTGCGCGCATAGCGCTTGACCAGCTGCGCGCGGGGGTCGGAGAGCGTGTAGACCGCATGGCCCAGGCCGTAGATGAGCCCGGTCTGGTCGAATGCCTCGCCACGGACGATCTTCTCGAGATAGCCCGCCATCTCATCGTCGTTGGACCAGTCCGCGACATGGGAGCCAATGTCATCGATCATCTGGCCAACCTTGAAGTTGGCGCCGCCGTGCTTGGGACCCTTGAGCGAGCCCAGCGCCGCCGCGTAGGCCGAGTAGGCATCGGTCCCCGAGGACGAGAGCACGCGCGTGGTGAAGGTGGAGTTGTTGCCGCCACCGTGCTCGACGTGGAGCATGAGCATCACGTCGAGCATCATGGCCTCCTCGTGCGTGAAGCCCTCGTCGCCACGGAGCACGTCAAGCACCGTCTCGGCCATCGAGAAGCCCTCGCGGGCGGGTGGCACCACCAGGCGGTCCTCGTTCATGGCAGCCACGCTTGCGGCATGCGCCACGGCCGCCGTGCGTGGCCAGCGGCCAAGAAGCGAGAGGGCCACGTCAATCTCGTGCTCGGGCGAGGTGTCGTCCGGCATGGGATCGAAGGCGTAGAGCAAGAGCGTCGCGCGCTGCAGCACGTTCATGATCGAGTGGCTGTAGGTGGTACGGGGGAAGATCGAGAGGTAGCCGTCAGGCAGCTGCCTGCGCGAGTCGATGCGGGCGCGGAAGTCGTCCAACTCGGCGGTGGTAGGCAGGTGCCCCGTGATAACGAGGTACGCCACCTCCTCGTAGCCAAAGCGGTCCTCGCTCTGCGGCCCCGTCACCAGGTCCTCGATGTGGTAGCCGCGAAGGATGAGGTCGCCCTTGTCGGGCACGACCTTGCCGTTCTCCTTGGTGTAACCGTGGACGTTCGAGATGGTGGTGAGACCAACGAGCACGCCGGAACCGTCGGCGTTGCGCAGGCCGCGCTTCACGTCGTAGCGACCGTAGAGGTCGCCGTCCAGGACGTCGGCGTCCTTGTAGCCGTTGTAGAGGCCATCGGAGACAGCGGGGCGCCCAAGCGCCTTTGAGGGCATGGGGTAGGCATCTGCCACGTGAGTCATGGCAGACGTGTCGAGCGTCGAGAGGATGGGGCCAAGAGCAGCGTTCCTGCTGCGGTTTGACTTGAAGAGGGGCATGGCCTAACACCTTTCCCGCCGTCCCGCACCGCGAGACGGACGCGCCGAAGACCGTTGGCTTGCGCTGAGAAGAGCTACAGGCGGTACATGTAACGGAAGACTTCCTCACGCTGGATGCGAATCTGGACACCCAGGCGCTCCGAGAGCGCGTCAAGAGCACCCTTGAGCTCGGAGAAGTCTGTCTTGACCTCGGCCAGGTCCACGAGCATGGTCATCGTGAACGTGCCTTGGAGGATGGTCTGCGAGATGTCGAGGATGTTGGCAGAACGCTCGGAGAGCTCGGTGGACACTGCTGCAACGATGCCCGGGCGGTCATGACCCAGGACGGTGATGATCGCGCGGTTCTGGTCTGTCTCGTCTGCGGTGGGCACGAATCCTCCTTGGTCGAAGCCAGTTAGAGCTGTGCAGCTCATTCTACCCGAGACAAGCGAGAAGCCGACGCACGGCCGAGAATGGCAACGTAGCGGAAAGAATGTGGTTGGGCGCGCCCATCCCTAGCGAAATCGCTTTCGCTCAAGCTGTTTCTAGTAATCTCATTTCGCAGATCGTCAGGATATGCATCAGACACCCTACGCACCTGTCGCAAATAGGCTTTCAAACCATTCACGGCAGGATTTTCCCTTGCCCGCAGTGACGCGTTCTATGTTTCCTCTGACAAGAAAAACGAATGAGCTGCACAGCCGATCCATCTCCTCCGGTTGATGGGAGGAGATGGCGACCCCAGAGCCTTGAGCTACCATCCAACGAACGCACTTCTCGGCACATTCCGCCTTTATCGGGTCAAGCGCATTTAGGGGTTCATCGAGAAGGACGAAGGACGCACCCGAGATGCACGCCATCGCCAGTGACGCTTGCCTAGCCATTCCCTGGGAGAGCGTTCGGCACGGCTTATCCATAAATGACTCCATGCCGAGCATTTCAATGACGTCCGTGACATTCTTCGTAGCATTCCACAGGGTTTTAACAGCTTCGAGATGAAATCTAGTGCTCATGTGAGGATACATGTTGCGCATATCGCTCGGGGAATAGTAGACGCGAAGAGCATATGCGACTTCGTCTGTAACTCTCGTCCCTCCAATACTAAGCTCCCCCTCGCACATTCGCCTCGTATCGCCTGCCAACACCTCCAGGAGCGTCGTCTTTCCTGATCCATTTGGAGCAACTATTCCGGTGATCGATTTACAAGGAATGCTGAGGGATACATTCGAGAGCAAAACATTTCGGCCATACGCAATCGTGGCATCAGAAAGAGACACTCCAGTCCCCGTAGACGTGCAGCCTTGCTTCCTCATCACATACTGTCTGAGATACAGCCCCCCAGCCGAAATGAATAGGGCGAGAATGGTCCAGCCAACGAGCACCATGAGTCCATTGGTTGGTTGCAGAGAATACGAAGGCGTTAGGTCAATATTTGGAAATGCGCCGCAACTCCCGGCAACCACCCATGGACAAAAATACGAGAAGGGAAGAAATTCAAGGATTGGACCCCAGATCGAATTCGCCGAGTAGTAGTTTGGCGCGCTCGAGATGAGCGAAAGTGCAAGCGTTACGCCAGGTCCAACCAATGCGTTCTTTGAGAGCGCGGAGATGCAGACGCCGACAACAACCAGAAAGAGCCAGGTGAAAGCCATCAGGCCAAGCGTCCATAAGGCCGATTCGCCCACTCCCATCTCGACAATTTGCCCTCCTCGTAGAAATACGATCGGATAACTGGCATTCCCAAAACCTCGAACGACAGTCGCAATGAGGAAGGAGGGGGCAATGACGGCGCATAGGCCAATCAGACTTAGCACCACGCCCACCAAGCACCTGGAGAGCAGTGATGTTCCTGCTGGAATGGTTGCAGACCCCAGAAGTTTTCGCCTGTCAGTTGCAGAAGAGATGCAGAACGCAATAGCGATAGCCGGTATTGAGAGGGCAAACTGGGGCAGTGTGCTTGGAGCCACAGTAAACAGTAGGATGCCAGGTAGTTGGTTGGAGTAATCATAGCCTGTAGAACCATCCACCATTGCCATGGCGTCTGCATATTCTTTTTTCGCCGCCTCCTCTAGAGAGCTTGTCCCCACAAGTGACCCAGAGGAAGACTGCGCCTCATCAATGGCGTAGATATTCGACAGCGCACGATAAAAATCGTGATTCGTCTCAGCATTTAGGGCCAAGTCCATGTACTCAACCCTCGCCCGCATACTCTCGACAAGATCGTCTGGTGCCCCATCAAACGATCCGCTTGAGATGCTTTGTGAGAGTGACTCGTAGTTCATCCTCAGGGTCAGCTTTAATAGCTCGGGACCGTACAGGGGATACGGCAGGAAAGCGCACAGCGAGAGAAGCACGGCAAGCGCGCCAAACGTAATCCAGGCAATTGGCTCACGGGCAACGACCTTTAGGAGCAGCCTAGAGTAAGACATCTCATCCCCCCAGCCCTCGCAAGGTTTCTGAATTATAGGATAGAGGGGATCCAAGCCGGACGAGAGTGTGGCGTGGGGCTTTCGGCGAGCGGGCTAGTTACCCTAGTTCTCCTCCTCCGCAGCGTCGAGCGCACCCTGGAAGAGCGCCTGGACGTCCTCGGGCGTGGTGTCGAGCGCGACAGAGAGCTCCTGGAGCGAGCGAGCCGTTGCCAGCTTGAGAATGCGATCGAAGGCCACGGGCGGCTTCTTGTTACGGGACTTGACCTCGTCGATGCGCTCGCGGAAGGTCTTCACGATGCGCACGGAGTCCTGGCAGCTGCCACGACGAATCTCGTCCTTAAAGTGCTGCTCCTCGAGGGTGCCGCTGTGCTCCGAGTAGGACTCCACCTCCATGGTGGGGTACTCGTCGATAATTGCACGGGCCTCCTCGGCCGAGAGAACCGGACGCAGGCGGGACTCGCTGGAGACGGGATAGCTAATGCGCATGGGATGGCGCTCACCCACGGGCATGAGCTGGTAGCAGGGGTTGGGGCCATCCGTCACATCCTCGACACGACACACACCCTGGCCTGGATGGACAACGTACTCACCAATCTCATACATGCGGAAGCTCCTTTCACATGTATATGATTATAGCACGATAACGACGTTTTCCATACCGTTTGGATATATGCCCTTGCCATGCGGAGCAAAGCACACTATCTTGATTGGTTTATTTCGTTGCAGCGTGAGTGCAGCGCGGGTTCCATTGTCCCTACGCCAATCCCAACTCCCCCATCGCAGCCGTGCGCTCAGCCAATGCCGTCGCACTAAGCCGACGGCCCTGCCTTAGAGCACGTCCCTAGTCGACCATCGTGATGGAGGAAATGACGGGCTGGTCCTCCTTGGGGAGAATCCCATTGGAGTCTCCCTTGTCGGCCGTTGCTTCCACGATGGCGTCGACCACGTCCATGCCGTCCGTCACGTTGCCAAAGGCTGCGTACTGGCCGTTAAGCGAGGCGGCAGTCTTCTGCACGATGAAGAACTGCGAGCTGGCCGAGTTGTAGTCCGACGAGCGCGCCATCGAGATGGTGCCACGCACGTGGGCGATGTCGTTCTTAACCCCGTTGGCCGAGAACTCGCCCTTGATGGTCGTGTCTGAGCCGCCCGTGCCGTCGCCTTTGGGGTCCCCGCCCTGGATCATGAAGTCGCGCACCACGCGGTGGAAGGTAAGGCCATTGTAGAAGCCCTGCTCGACCAGGCCGGCGAAGTTCGAGACGGTGATGGGCGCTACGTCGGCATTGAGGGCAACCGAGATGGTGCCGTAGTCGGCGACCTCGATGGTCGCGTGGTGGACGCCCGAGGCGTAGGGACCCGTGGGCTGGTCGCCGGCATCGCTGCTCGCAGAAGCGTCCGAGGAGGACGAAGACGAGGAGGCACTGGCGCTGGAGCTGGCACTGGCGCTCCCCTCCCCGCCCGCGCTTGAGGAGCTCCCACAGGCGGCAAGCGAGAATGACGCCGCAGCAAGCGCCAGCCCCATGAAGCCGCGCCTGGTGATGGCCGCGGCAGCCGTATGCGCGTTGTTCTCGTCAGTCATATTCCACTCCACGAGACAAAGGGACAGTCCCTCTGTCTCATTCCGTCAGTCATATTCCACTCCATGTGAGACAAAGGGACTGTCCCTTTGTCTCATTGGCAGCAGGCGGCAACCCAGGTAAGGAGGTTGTCATTGGCCGTGCCCGAACGCTCGGCCATCACGTGGCCCTGACCCCACACGGGCACGTAGGCAACATCCTCGACGCCGCTAAAGTGGCGCAGTGCCAGCACGAGGTTTGCCGAGGTGGCAAGCGAGGTCGTTGTGTCAAAGACACCCTCGTTCACGCGCCAGTGCGGCGCCACCGCACCCGTGCCGTAGCCGCTGTAGGTGCCGCTCAGGAAGTAGAGCGGGTTGAACATCGAGACGCGTGTGGCGATGTCCGAATCGAGGGAGTCGGTCTTCTCGAGGTCGTCCTGCCAGGCCGTGGCATAGGACTCGTCCCAGCCCTCAAGCGAGGCATAGGCGTCGGCGTTTGCCGCCACACGCTCTCCCAGCGTCTCGTCAAAGTGCAGGGTGCTCTCCTCGCCAATGCCAAAGAGCTGGTTGGTCTTCGTGGAGCGGTCGACGGCGTCGAAGGCGGGAACCGAAAGCTCCGCAGGGCGCAGATGCATCGAGAAGTCGCGCAGGCTCGAGATCGAGACCGTCTGGCGGCTCACGTTGTAGTTGATCCACCAGTAGTCGGAGTTGAGCGCTGCAAAGTAGTTCTGCACCGTGTCGTAGATGGTGGACTGCACCTGCGTGGTGCCCGTGGGCAGCGCCGTAGTGGTCGTGCTGGCCGCCGAGCCGTCCGCCGAGCCCGCAGCGTCCGTGGTGCCGTCCGTCTGCGCCTCCGCCGAGGAGGACTGGGCTTCCTGCTTTGCCGCAGCAACGGCAGCCTCGGTCGCACGCGTGGTCGCGAGGTTGGGGTCACCGGGGAAGCTTGGGTCGTCGATGCGCTGTGGCGTGTACGTGTACGGGAACGTGGTGTCCGAGACGAAGTTCGTCGCCGACTCGTCCAGGATCGAGAGGAGCTGGCTCGCATAGGAGCCGAGCGCGTAGACGCCGCCCTCAGACTCGTCGAGTGTGAGCTGGGCGTCGTCGGAGTCGCGCAGGTCCATAGCGTTGATGTAGCTCGCGTAGTCTGCGGCGAGCCCCTGCGAGAGCGAGCCCGTCCACGTGCCTTCCGCACGGTTGCCGGCGGTCGAGAACTGGCCCATCGACCACTCGTAGGAGGCGTCTGCCGTGTCGAACGAGGTGGCGGGGCACCACGACGCGCTGCCAAAGACGGCGTCAGAGACGGCGTTGCCCTCGGCGTCGTGCGTGATCGCGCCAATGGAGTCCAGGTAGGGCTTGTAAGTCTCGGCATCTCCCGCAGAGCCGAGAAGCGCGCTCACGCCGCCGCCGGCAGAGAAGCCGAACGAGAAGACCCGGGAGGTGTCGCAGGGCAGCGCGTCCTTGTTGTAGCGCAGGTAGCGGATGGCCGCCTTGAGGTCGACCACGGGCCAGGGGGCGCCACCGGGATAGAGGTCGGTGGAGCCGGTAGAAGAATCGTAGCCGGCGCTCCTTCCGCGGAAGCCCGCATAGACGTAGACGCAGCCGGCATCGAGGAAGGTGCCCAGGCCGTCGTAGCCGTACTTGGTGGGGCTCGCCTGCGGGGAGAGCGTGCCGCTGTTGATGGGGAGAAGGACCGGCGCCGTGGACGGGGTGAAGCCGCCCACCACGGCCTTCTCGTTCACGGTGCAGGAGTAGGTCTCGCCCTTCTTCTCGGCCGTGAAGAACTTGCCGGGCACGAAGATGGCCAGGGACTCGTAGGCGGTCGTGGCGGGCTTCAAGCAGTACGTGAGGCCGAGCTGGTAGTAGACGTCGTTGTCCTTGTCGTACTTCCAGGCGGAGGTGTCGAGCGCCAGGCTCTTGAACTCGCCCAGGTCAACGTTGTCGGAGGGCGGCGCCACGGTGTCCGAGGAGGTCTGGTCGGAGCTGGTGTCTTGCTGCTGGCGCGTGGGTGCGCCGCAGGCAGCAAGGCCCACGCTCGCCGCACCTGCCGATGCAAGCTCGAGGAATTCCCTTCTTGTCCAGCCCATCTCAGACCCCCTAAAAGAGTGACGGGCCGCAGCGCGGCCCGGAAAGCGTTAGCGAGAGGTGCGGCGCCTACTTGGCAGCCTTGCCCTTGTTCTTGGCGTCGTTGTACTTGTCGTCACGGCGGTCCGCCCCCCAGAAGCAGCAGGAGTACATGCCGGGACCAACGTGGCAGCCGATGGTCGGGCCGATGGTGGAGCGGTAGACCTCGAGCGAGTGCTCGGAGGGCTTGAGCATGCGCGCGAGAGAGTCGCCGTCGGCCACGCAGTCCGCGTCACCGATCGCCACCACGTGTCCGAGGTAGGACGAGTCGTGGAAGTCCTCGTAGAACTCGGCCATCTTGCGCATGGCCTTCCTGCGGCCGCGCGCCATGCCCATGATCGCCAGCGAGCCATCGAGGTTGAAGGTGAGGAGCGGCTTCACGTCGAGAAGCCCGCCCACCACGGCGACGGACTTGGGGATGCGCCCGCCGCGGTGGAGCGCGTCGAGGTTGTCCACCATGAAGATGGTGTGCGCGTGGAAGCGCGCCTCCTCGGCCCAGGAGACCAGCTCCTCGGCAGTAATGCCCTCGTCGCGCTTCTTGATGGCGGCGTGGAGAAGGAGGTTCTGCGTGGTGGAGCCGATGAGGCAGTCAATCACGTAGATGGGCGTGGGGAGCGTGCCGCCGTGCTTCTCGCGCACGCGGTCAAGCGCCGTGACGGCGCCATTGTACGCGCCGGAGATGCCGCTGGAAAGGGCAAAGTGGACCGTGGGGACGCCGGATGCGACGGCCTTCTCGAAGGCCTCCTCGTAGACCATCTGCGATGGCTGCGAGGTCATGGGGCAGGCGCCGTTCTCGATGGCGGAGTAGAACTCGTGGGCCGAGCGCGACTGGAAGAGGTCGTCGACGCCGGAGAGGCCGCCGTCCGGCTTGCCCGCCTCGGTATAGGTGAACGAGAGGCACGTGATGCCTGCCTGCTCGACCTCCTCGGGAGAAAAGTCGCAGCACGAGTCCGTCATGATGTTGCACTTGGTCGCCATGTGGTCTCCTCGGTCGCCCTTGTTGTCCGGGTAGTATTGTAAGCGTACCCGTACGCGCGAGCCGTTGCACAGGCAACAACCACGATAAATGGGGAGCCGGGGGACGGCGTTGCGGGGCGAGAGCATGCGTTGAGGGAGGGGCCATGTTCGCGAGAAGGAACAGGGACGAGCAGGGCGGCGACGGCGCGGCCAGCGGCGCAGCGACCGGCGGTGGCACCCTGGCCGGCGAGGGTGTGCGACGCATTCACGTGCGCTTCGTGGGACAGGTGCAGGGCGTGGGCTTTAGGTGGACCAGCCAGCGCGTTGCCTTTGACCTCGGGCTCACCGGCTGGGTGAGAAACGAGCCGGACGGCTCGGTGAGCATGGAACTCCAGGGGCAAGACGATGCCGTCTCCACGTTCTTCACGCGACTCCTCGAGAGCTACCGGCGCTTCCCCATCAGCTACACCATCGACGCCAAGGAGGACATCCCGCCCGTGCCGGACGAGACCGAGTTCTCCGTGCGCCTCTAGGCGACAGCATGGCAGCGATCGAGACGACGCTCTTCTCGCTAGACGCCATTGCCGCGTCGGGGCAGGTCTTCACGTGGCGACGGGTCGAGGACGGATGGCTCGTGGCCAGCGGAGAAAGGCGGTGTCTGCTCTCGCAGGAGGGCGATGCCGAGAAGGGCGTTGTCTTCGTACGGCGGGCGGATGGGAGCGACGTTGACGCCGACGAGCTTGCCTATTGGCGCCACTACCTCGCGCTGGACGTTGACTACGAGAAGATCCTGGACGAGCTTGCCATGCCCACGGAGGTCATGGAGGTTGGCGCCGGCATACGGGTGCTCGCACAGGACTGGTGGGACACGGCCGTGAGCTTCGTTGTGTCGCAGAACTCAAACATCGTGCGCATCCAGCGGACGATGGATGCCCTGCTCGACGCAGGCGGCGGGTGCGTACCCGGGCCGCGCGAGCTGGGGGACCTTCTCGCCGACGACGCGTTTGCGACCGGCCTCAAGCTGGGGTACCGAAGGCCCTACCTGGAGGCGCTTGCGGGGCGAGCGATGGAGTGGCATCCTTCTCGGCTTGACCAGCGGGCCGTTTCGCTCGAGGAGTCCATGGCCGAACTTGAGGAGAGCCCCGGCATTGGGCCCAAGGTCGCAAGCTGCATCTGCCTCTTTGGGCTAGGGTACCTTGAGGCAGTGCCGCGCGACACCTGGATCAGGCGGGCGGAGCGCGAGCATCGCGTTGCGTGGGACGCGCGGTGGGGCGGAATCCAGCAGCAGTTTGTATTCGCGTGGATGCGCGAGAAGGGGCGTGGGAAATGAAGGTCGTCAACATCCTGGAGATTGCCGATGTGAACGAGGCCTTGCTCAACGCAGGGGTGCCGGCGCGCGTGCGCCTGCGCGACGCGTGCGGAGGGCAGGCGCTCTGGGTGGAGGTGAGCCGCGAGGCGGTGGCCGAGAAGGACGACGCCGCCGTTCTTGCGGCGGCGCGCGAGGTCGTTGGCTCCTACTTTGCCGGGCGCGCTAAGCCCGTTGCGTTCGACGATGACGGGAAGTCCTTCCGCCTGGCGTAGGGGCTGACGGATGCTCAGAAATACCGACCTACGGCTTGCAGAAGCGGGAGTGGGAGCGGGGCGGCGTCTCCTCGCCGCACATGCCGGGTACAGCGCCGTGGTAACTGGGCGCTATGTAACCCAACCGTGCCTGGCCTCACAGTTTAACTTTTACTCTTCTGGTCCGCTATGCCAGTCGGGAGCGTGGCGGGGCGACAACGTTGCATCGAACTCGTCCTCGTTACATTAATTTGGGCCGCTCTGCATCGAACTGCCCTTCGTTACATGAGGTTTCGGACACACCTCAAGTAGTGGCTGTTCGCAGTCCTTGCAAAAGCCCAGGTAGATTTGTAAATCAATAGCATAACTACCTGGGAAATCGAATCCAATCCCTAAAAAGGCATGTAACGAAGGGCAGTTCGATGCAACCACGAGAAATATAGTGTAACCAAGGGCGGTTCGATGCAGTCCTAGGGAAGGACGGATTCCCAAGGCAAACCAATTCTTCGCTTCCCGCCCGATGATTTTCTCAACATCGCAAAGATTGTCGTTGACCTTTTCTCCGGGTTTGGTATAGTAAACGAGCTTGCAAGAGCAAGCCTTTGGCTGGGTAGCTCAGTTGGTAGAGCAGGGGACTGAAAATCCCCGTGTCAGGGGTTCGACTCCCTTCCCCGCCACCAGTAAACACGCAGGTCAGGGCACTAGTTGCTCTGGCCTGCTTTATTATGCGATCCACAGTGCAATCCGTTTGCGGTTTAAAGGGCTGAGCAGCGATTTGCCCCACACCTGCACGGCATACTGGCAAAGTCGAGCTTATATGTGACAACCAAGGTTGGTTGAGAGCCGTTCATTCTGTGGCCAGGCTTGCAGGAGTAACCAGAAACTCTGCAAAGCAATAATTCATCCTTAGCAGCAGGAGTCTTTGGAGCAAAATAATATGATTCAGATGCTTAGGGAAGTATGAGAGGTGGTCGGTCGTGGACGCAGAGGGTAATCTTACAGCGGTAGAGCTCTTTGCTGGTGCCGGTGGCCTCCTCCTTGGGACTTCGCTTGCAGGTTTCCGACACCTTGCTGCTGCTGAATGGGAGCACAACTGCTGCAACACGCTGAGGCTTAACCAGAAGAATGGTTATCCACTCATTGACCCGGACATGCGCATCATTGAGGGAGACGTGCGCTCCGTTGATTGGTCTTTTCTCCCTCGTGACATCGATTTGCTTGCAGGAGGACCTCCTTGCCAGCCATTTTCCCTTGGGGGGCTTTCAAAGGGAGTAACCGACCGTCGCGACATGTTTCCGGCATTCACCTCCGTCCTCGCACTCCTCAGACCGCGTGCGTTTATTTGCGAGAACGTAAAAGGACTCACCCGGGAATCATTTCATCAATACTACGAGTACATTCTTCTTCGCCTGCAGCACCCTTCGCTAATAAAGCGCGAGGGAGAGACCTGGGAGCAGCATGCAATTCGGCTTTCTCGTACCCACACGAGCGCGGACCACGAAGCCGTGCGCTACGAAGTCATTCCAACCGTAGTAGATGCCGCAAGCTACGGTGTGCCCCAGCACCGAAACCGAGTCATCATTGTTGGTTTCCGTTCCGATGTCGAGGCTTCATGGGCCTTTCCCCAGCCAACCCATGGGAACGGGCTGCTTCCATGGGTCACCCTCGGCGAGGCTATTGATAACGTTCCGAATCTAAATAACGAACAAAGGGGAGGACAGGCGCGCTCATACCCTGGCCACACTGGTTCAGTCCTCGACAAACCAAGCAAAACCATTAAAGCGGGTGTTCACGGAGTTCCCGGCGGAGAGAATACAATTCGCTATGCAGATGGTTCGCTACGTTACCTTACTGTCCGCGAAGCCGCTCGCGTCCAGACCTTCCCGGATGGCTATGAGTTTACTGGTGCATGGAGCGAGGGAATGCGTCAGATAGGCAACGCTGTACCGGTAGAGCTCAGTCGAATCGTTGCATCCTCCGTTGCGTGCGCGCTGCGCGAGGACACAGCCAGGAAAAGTATGACTACTGACTATGCAAACACAGCAGAGAGGACAAGGGCATATGAAGCCGCGCACATATAACCCACTGGATTATGCCTCACTTTCCGAGACGTTGGCTCGCGAGCTTATGGCTTCCGAGCTTATGCCACTCGCTGATGTCGAAAAATTCTATGGCGACGGAGTTTATGCCCTTTTCTACTGCGGAGATTTTCCTGCCTATTCCGAGATGTCTGATATCAACTTTGCCAACCCAGGCACACTTCCAATATACATTGGTAAGGCAGGACCCAAGACCCTCACTGGCAACGAGCTCAATCCAAACGTAGTAGACACGCCACAAGCTGGTACGAGACTTTTCGATCGCGTCGCAAATGACCATCGCAAGTCTATCGAATCTGCAACGAACATCGAAGTCTCGGAGTTCCAGTGCCGGATGCTCGTTCTTAATGCTGTCTGGGTTCCGTTAACTGAGTCCGCGCTCATTGCACGTTACGTTCCCATCTGGAACTCCATTGTCCCAGGATTTGGCAACCATGCGCCTGGAAAGGGGCGAATTGCCGGCAAGGTTTCTCGCTGGGATATACTTCATCCCGGACGTGGTCGCGAGACCGCAACAACTCCAGCAGCTACCTACGAACAACTGTGTGACGAAGTCGAGGAAGCTATTCGCGAGCGCATTCGGATTCTCGGGCTTTAATGCACGAACTGCTCTTTCGAAGGCAGACCGGATTGTTAGATCCGGTCTGCCCCAAGCTCACCTAACCCGCCCTGTCGCGAGCTACTCCTGGACGCGACGGCGACGACGCGTGGCCACGCCGAGAACGGCAAGGCCCGAGAGGCCCAGAGCCACGGGAAGTCCGGGGTCATTTGCGTCGGCGGTTCTAGGCACAGAGGCGCTTGTCGCCGCAGCGAAGTGCTTGGGCACATACGTGCCAGCTGGCTTTGTCTCCCCCGCCGGCTGCGCCATGGCCTTCTCGATAGCAACAGCCATCTGGGCATCCTGCAGCCGTCCGTTGGCCGCCTCAAGCTCCTCCTGAGCCTCGTCGAGACCGGCCTGCGCGTCGTCGACGGTAACCTGCAGCTCGTTCGCCTTGGTCGCGTGGGCCTTGATTGCCTCAAGGTCGTCGGCATACTCGCTGGCAAGCGCCTTGACCTCGTCGAGATCGCTCTGGTAATCGCGCATGTCCGCGATGTCTGGGTCGAGTACCGAGGGGTCGGCGAGAACGGCATCTGCCGCAGACAGCTTGGCAAGTCTCGAGGCGAGAGCGGCGAGCGCCTTTGCCCGAGCAGCAGCCGTTGCAGCAGCGTTATCGAGGCCCGGCTGGGTGGCACCAAGCTCGTCGGCCTCACCCGCAAGCTGCGTCGCCTTCTTGCGAAGCGCGTCTGCCTTCTCCTGCGCGCTGTCATACGCATCACGGAACGCCTGTGCGCTGTCGTAAGCGGACTTTGCCTCGTCGCATGCAGCAGTTGCCTTTTCGAGAGCCGCGCCGGCGTCGGATGCCTTCTTGGTGGAGTCGTCGGCACGAGAAGCCGCATCGGCATAGGCGTTGGCCGCCGCCTGGGCAGTCTGCGTGTCATCCTGGAGTTTCTTCTGAGCAGATGCGAGCGCGTCGTTCGCCTTCTGGACTCGCTCGACCGCGGCGTCACGGCGTGACTTGGCTGCGTTGTAGGCCTGGAGCTTCTCGTTGTAGTTGGCCTTGGCAGCATCGTACGCAGCGTTGGACTTGCCGGAGGCATCCTGCGCGGCAGCCGCGTCTGCCTTGGCCTTTGCTAGCACAGCATTTGCGTCTGCCAGGCGCGAGGCGGAGGCATCGGCGGCAGCCTTTGCGTCCTCATACGCTGCCTTGGCGTCCTTCTCGACAGCGGCATTGGCATCGCGCGTGGCAATGGCATCTGCGAGCGCCTTCTCGGCGGCGGCAAGGTTGTCCTTTGCCTGCTGGAGACCGCTGGTCGCCGCATCGTAGGCCTTCTGGGCCTGGGCTGTGTTGGCTGCGGCGCTCTCGTAGGCCGCCTGCTTGGCGGAACAGTCCTTCTGCGCGGAGGCGAGCTTGTCCTTGGCAGCCGAGAGGTCGCTCTGGGCAGCCGTCACAGCTGCGTCTGCAGCGTCCTTCTCGCTGTCTGCAGTCTGCTTTGCAGACGTCGCGTTAGTCACAGCATCCGCGGCGTCCTTTGCCTCGGTCTGGGCGGTCGCGAGCGCAGTCTTGAGGTTAGCCAGCGCGTCCTTGGCCTCGTTGAGCTTGGCGAGAGCGTCGGCCTTGTCATGCGTCGAGCGCTTGGCCTCGTCCATCAGCGCGCGGTACTCGTCAACGGAGCGGATGGTGTCGTCGGCGTTGGACATGCTTGCAGAGTAATAAGGCGAGTCGATATACCCCATCCCGAGCGCATCGGTCTCCCCTCTGAGGTAGGAAATCGGGCTTGCGCCGAAACCTGCAACCCCTAGGTCAACATCCGGCTTGATGATGTTGAGATAGTGGCCAACCCCCTCGCAGAAGCTCGCATCGCCTTCCTTGGTGTTCGCGCTGCAATAGACATACAGATCGTACGTGCTCAAAGACTGCCAGTTGGAGGGCAGAGTGTAGCTTTTGCCCTCGAAGGTAAACGAGCCGCCATTAGGCACCTTTGCCTTGGCCTCGTACCAGAGGTTCTGCTCTCCCATCCAGCCGTCTAGCTGCCATTTGGTAAGGTCCCCATTGACGGGAGTGCCGTAGGGGTCGTCGTAGCCCCAAGCCAGGTTGCGTCCGGCTGCCTTCGAGACAGCCGAGTGCCCCACGATTTCCCCTCTCCCGTCATTAAGGTCCGCCTCGACGGCCTGGTCTGCCATGAGCTTGCCGGAGACCTTGAGGGTAGAGAGGCCATAGGCATTCCTAATCTTGTTAAGCTCGTCGATGAGGTCGAGCGAGCGAGAAATCATGTCGTAGGCAGCCGTCTTGCCATCCACAACATCCGCGCCAAACTGCGAACCGTACTCCTTGATGGCCTCCTGCTTGCGCTGAGAGTAGGTGCCCGCAGAGTACCTGTCGAGAAACTCGACGGCCGTGAGCGCCTTCTTGTCCTCGGGCAGCTTGTCGTATGCGGTCTGGGCATCCTTCACTGCCTGCTCCGCTGCTGCAACGGCAGCCTGGGCATCGGTGACTGCCTGGTCCTTCTCAGCCTTGGTTGCGTTGGCGTTGGCTAGCGTCTTGGACGCGGCATCGACCTTGCCCTGCGCGTCGGCGGCAGCCTTCTGGGCGTCGGAGAGCGTCTTGCTTGCGTTGTCCACGACCTTTTGAGCGGCATCCTCAGACGTCTTTGCAGCGTCGGCGGCAGCCTTGGCGGCATCCTCAGCCTTCTGGGCGTTGTCGAGGTTGGGCTTGACGTTTGGGTCGGTGGCCTTGTCAAGCACCTCCTAGGCAGCGTCCTTCTGTGCCTGGGCGTCCTTCACGGCCTGCTCGGATGTGGCGGACTTGCCCTGCGCATCGTCGTAGGAAGACTTGGCATCCTTCTCGTTAGCAACATCCGTGGCATGCTCTGCAGCGAGCTTGTCCGCGGCGTCCTGAGCGGACTTCTGCGCCGCCTCGGCAGCGCTCTTCTCGGCGTCTTTTGCGGCGGCAGTATCCCCGGCGTTGGCCTGCGCCTTCTGGGCGTCGCTAACCTCTCCGACAAGGGCGTCGACGTCGGACTGCGCTGGCGCATCGGCTTCTGCCTTGTTGGCAGCCTTCTGCTCCGCCTCGGCATCGGAAACGGCAGCCTGGTCGTTCTTGACGGCCTGGTCCGCAGCTTCCTTGGCTGCCTTGGCGGCATCGGCCGCTTTCTGGTCCTGGCTGGCCGCCTTGTCGGCAGCGTCCTTGCTGGCCTGCGCCTTGTCCAGGTTAGACTTGGCCGTGTCAGCAGCGGACTGCTTGCCGGAAAGCTCCTCGTCAGAGGGGTTGGTTGCGGCAGCGTCTGCAGCGGTCTTCTCGGCATCCTTTGCCTGCGCGTCTGCGTCGGCGGCTGCCTTCTGGGCGTCGGATGCGACGGACCTGTTGTCAGCTGCTGCCTTGGCGGCATCGTCCGCAGCCTTCTGGGCATCCTGGGCCTTCTGCTGAGAATCGCCCTCTACGTTTGCCAGGCCCTCCGAGGCGGAGTCCTGCTCCTGCTTCTGCGACGTCTTGGCATCCGAGACTGCCTGCTGGGCCTTCTCGACCTTGTCTTGTGCGTTGGCAACGTCCTTCTCGGCCTGAGCCTGCTGCTCTGCGGGAGTCTTGGTGGAGGAGGTCTGGACGGCAGGGGCCTCTTCTGTTGCGGTGCCATTGGCGGTGGTCTCCTCGGCAAGTGCCGGGGTCACGCCCATCGACGCGGCGAGCACGCCTGCGGTTACCGCAACACGCGCGCCGTTGAATGCGCACAGCGAACCCTTATCTAGCTGCTGGTTCATGTGCTTGGGTGTCCCGTGTGTGCGTGCCATGATCGCCCTTCCCGCCATCCAGGTGGCTCAGGTGGACGGTGGGCACGCCTTGGTACGGCATCAAATGTCTGAAGATAAATTGACAATATTGGTGTTAGGCGCACATTTTTGGGTGGTCAAGTAACGGAACGGCAACTAAACACATGACACAGCGAGAAGGATACCGAGACGGAAAAACGACCCGCGACGCGTAAGCGCCACGGGCCGCAATTCTCGCCGTTCAATCGCCGGCCAAGCGCCGGCGCCTTCCCTACTCCGCCAGCTTAGCCACGATGGCAGCCGCGAGGGCGTCGATCTGCTCGAGCGCGCCTTCGTCCACCGCAGAGGTCACATGCACCTCGGGGTCGAGCACCTCCATGCCCTTCATGCGCTGGATGGCGTCGAGCATGAGCGAGCCCGCCTGCGGCGCCCACGAGCCGTTGTAGATCACGCCGACGGTGCGGTTCTTCATCGCGTGGGCGTTGAGGTCCTCGAGGAGCTCGCGCATGCCGTCGAAGATGCCCATGTTGTACGTGGCAGACGCAAAGACGAGCACCGGCGAGCGGAACGCCTGCGAGACCATCTCGGAGACCGGGGTCTTGGAGACGTCGTAGACGCGGACGTCGTGCACACCCGCCTCGGCGAGCTTGGTCGAGAGGATGTCCGCAGCGTTGGCGGTCCCGCCGTAGATGGAGCCGTAGAAGATGGCAACGGACTTGTCCTCGGGCGCGTAGGCGGCCCACTTCTGGTAGCGGGAGAGGATCTGGTCGAAGTCGCGGCGCCAGATGTGCGCGTGCAGCGGCGCAATCTCCTTGATGTCGAGCTTGGAGGCCTTCTTGAGCAGCGACGTCACCTGCAGGCCGTACTTGCCCACGATGTTGGTGTAGTAGCGGCGCGCCTCGTCCGCCCAGTCGCGCTCCCAGTCGACCTCGTCGGCAAAGATGGCGCCGCCCATTGCCCCAAACGCTCCAAAGGCGTCTGCCGAGAAGAGCGTGCCCGTGAGCTGGTCAAAGCTCACCATGACCTCCGGCCAGTGCACCATGGGTGCCAGGACGAACTGCAGAGTGTGACGGCCGAGGGAGAGGGTATCTCCCTCCTTGACCTTGATGGCGTGGGGCTCGGGGTCAAAGCCGTGGAACTGGCGGACGAGGTCAAAGGCCTTGGGAGTGCCAACGAGCTTGAGGTCGGGCCACCTGCGGACAAGGTCGGGGATGACGGCGCAGTGGTCGGGCTCCATGTGGTCGATCACCAGGTAGTCCAGGGGACGGCCGCCGAGGACGTGGGCGAGGTTCTCCTCGAACTGGCGCGAGACCGCCTCGTCGACGCCGTCGAGCAGGCAGGTCTTCTCGTCGAGGATGAGGTAGTTGTTGTAGGACATGCCGCTAGGCACGGGATAGGTATTCTCGAACAGCTGAATCCTGCGGTCAGAGGCACCCAGCCACCAGGTGTCCTCGCAAATCATGCGCACGTTGTACATTGCTCTCCCTTCGCCCGCCTCCGGGCTGCGCGGGCGCGGCGGCCCGCCAATCTGCCATGTCCACGCCGAACGCCCCGCATGATGCGCCGGGGCGTTCGCCTTGAGGTTCCGCATTCCGCACTGATGATATGCGATTCGGGTGCCTCCGCGTCCCAGAGGCAACGAGAACCGCAAAGGCGACGGGGACGGGTGGCCCAGGGGGACGTTGCCTGGCCCAGATGCCCCGGAGGTTGCGGCCGTCCTTACTGCTCTGCCGCCGATTCTGCGGGCAGGCTAGAACGCGCCTCCTCCGCCTCCGCCGCCAAAGCCGCCGCCTCCGCCGGAGGAGAAGCCTCCTCCCCCGCCGCTACCGCTGGCGTCGACCGAGTTGGCGATTGCAGCCACCGAGGCGTCGTGAATGGCGCCTCCAAAGACGTCCGCAGGAGAGCCCATCCCGGAGTGGCCCATGTAGTACCAGGAGTACACCGGCATGAAGCTCGGATCGTCGAGGAGCTCCGGCATGACAACCTTGAGCTGCTCGATGACCTTGTCCGCAACCCCAAGGGCCACCGCCATCACCAGCAGGCGGTTCCAGAGGATGACGTCGGTTGGCACTGCCTCGTCGAGGCGGGTGAACTCCTGCAGCCAGCGCTTGAGGGCGAGGACCTTGGCCTTGGTCTCGATGGCCGACGCGCTGATGTCCTTGAAGAACTTGCCGCTCACCAGGAAGAGGGACAGGGCTCCGCATGCGCCGCAGATTGCCGCAACGCCTAGCGCGAGAAGGATGTCACCTTCGAACATGATGCCGACGACAAACACCTCCAGGAACGCGGCAAGGACGGAGAGCGACCCAAGCAGGATGGCAACGCCGCGCCCAGCGCCCTTGAGAGATCCGTTCCCGGAGAAGCGCCGCAGGTACTCCGCATTGATTGACGACTGCCAGGACTTATAGGCGTCAGAGTACGCCTCGGGCGCGGACTTCGCGTACTTCTTGATAACGGAGAAGTAGAGGGCTGGTTCGTCACCAGCGTACGAGGGGTCGTTGGGTCGCGAGATCTTGCGGGCCAGGTGCCGGAAGAGGAAGTTGACCGCAGCGACGTCCGCATGACGGGCAGACTCGCGCTCTGCGGGCGTGCCGAGAGCGCTCTCCGGTATGGGGCCCACGAGGGACGCGCGGTAGTCCTCGACCTCCTTCGACCCGAGCACCTTCTTCTTGCTCAGCTTGACCTTGTCGAGCTGAACGACATGCTCGTCCGTAAGGCGCATGAGCGAGGCGGTAAGGCCCTCTGGCCCAGGGTCCTCCCCCGTGGCGAGCATGGCGAGAACCACGGGGTGATCGCCCGTGGGCACGTCACGGAAGTACTTGTCGTCAAACTTGGCCGTATGGGTTGCCTTGTAGCGGCGCCTGGCGATGAGCGCGGCGACTATTGCCGCCACGGCGACGGCAAGGCAGATGCCCGTGACCCCGTACATTGCCGCGCGCGCTGCCGCACGGCGCGCGTTTGCGTCATCGGCGTTCTTCTGCTCCTCGGCGAGAATGGAGCTGAGCTTCTCGCCCGAGGTCTCGGGGCACTCGGAAATCCAGCTTGCCGGGAACGTGATGCGCGCCTCGGCAAACTCGCTCGAGCCAACGCCCGGGACGGTGTAGACGATGTCGTTCCCGTCGAACGCAAGGCTCGCGTCGAGGGGACCGTGTCCCCAGGCGCGTACGTTGTCCCCACCCACGACGGACTCGCCGCTCGGCACCGGCAGATGGATGGTGCAGGTGACGTTTTGCGACTCGACGTCCCAACCGTCCGAGACGAACTTCCAGTACAGCTCGCCCGTGTCAGACCAACGCGTGGCGATGCCGTCGGCATAGTACGAGACATAGAAGTGCGCCGTCGTGTCGCTCTGGGCAGAGTAGAGCTTGATCTGCAGGTAGGAGCCATAGTCTGTAATGGAGTAGGTCTCGTTTGCACCCGCCGAGGACTCGGTGAAGGACCTGGCCTGGCCACCCTCCACGATACCGGCGTCAAGAACCTGGACGCTCACCGTGCGACCGTTGGTGCCGTTCTCCCCCTTGGGAATCTTCCAGTACACGCCATGGAAGTCTCCGTCGAAGTCAAAGGCGCGCACCTCGGTCACGGTAAGGCCGCCCGACGTATCCAGCGTTGCGTCGATGTTTGTCTGGTCCATGCTGTAGTCGTCCGCCCGCGCCGGAGAGGCGCCAAAGGCGAGTCCTACGAGCAGGGTCAGCAACGAAAGGACGACGAGCAAGGGCCGGTAACGCCTTTGCGCACGAACGGGGTGCCGGTCTCTCATAGAATCCCCCAATGCATGGTTGTGGAAGATCATGTGGCATCTCTCTCCCAGAATACCAGAGCGCAAGTCACCCCTCAGCCAATACGGGAGTGACGAAGGCGCCGCAAACGGAGACCGTCCATCCAAGCGGGACGAGAACCTCTCCTCTCACCTCCCTCCCAGAGAACAGCGCCGGATTGGTTGCCCCGAGGTCAAGCACGCGCATGCCCTGCTCGTCCACCTTCGCAGGAAGGATTCTCACGTGCGATCGGGAGACGGCACGGGAGTGGAGCACAACGTCACTGGTTGGGTCACGGCCGACGACAAGCCCCTCCTCGGGGATGGGAAGCCTCACGTCCAAAGACGGCGTTCGAACCCAGCAGAGGACCTTGTGACGAGACGAGATGGAATCCGACGTGGAATTCGTACCCACACCAGGCTGCGTTCCAACCCCAGAAGCCCCGCCAGAGGAGGCGGAAAGGTCGAGCGTGCCGTCCTCCCATCCCGGCTCCGCAGGCGGTAGCCCCGCATCCCACTGGAACGGCTCGTCCTCCCTGAGCCCAGGCAGCCCGGAATCCTGAGAAGCAGGATCCTCGCCGCCTTTGGCCAGGCCTTCGTTCTCCTCGGTTCCCGCACCGGAACGCTCGGGCGGGAACTCGTAGAGGCACCCGTAACAGACACGCATGTCGGAGAAGAGCTCCTCTCCGCAACGGGGACAGACCTTAGTTTGGTACGCGCTCATGACCCCACCACCTCCCCCACAGGCTCAAGAAGACCAGCAACCGGCTGTGCCATCCGCCCTGGGACCACCGAGAGCGAGACCACGCGCAAAGCCTCTCCGACGATCGGCCATGGGCAGGGGCTCTCGGGACGCTCGAAGGCGCAGAACGCCTCGGCATGAGAGAGCACTCGTCCCGGCGGCAACCCCCGGATGGAGACGAGGACCTCCCCATGCCGTCCCACGAGGGTGACATCGATGGGATACGCCATCCCATACGTGTGGATTGACCCGCACCTCATCAGCACGACGGGAGCAGCTGAGGGGCTCGTGCCGAGAAGTCCCACGAGCCTCTCCACCCACGTGGTGAGGACCTTGAATCCCAGCGGTGGCGAGTCCTGCTCGACATTCGGGCTCTCTATCTCGACGCGCATCCACCTCATCAGACCACCACCCCCGGTCGGTACCTATCGATGACAAGGGTCCTCTCGTGCCTCAGCTCGAGCGGAGCAACGTACGTGATGCCAGGGAGACGTAGCTCCCTTGGCCACGGCCTGAAGACCATCGTGCAGGTGTAGCGGGTGAGCAAGGGCGCAACAGAGAGCAGCTCGCCCTCCTCCGCCGAGACCCTCTCCGCCGTCACCTCCACGTCGCAGCGCGCCTCGCGGCCGAGCGCCGAGCGAAGCGCCGCCTCCACCGCAGCAACCGAGGCGACCACGCTCTGCTCGCCTGCGGGAGAGACCCCCTCGGCAATGATCTCGTCGAGGCTCAACCGGTCAAACGCTGCGCAGGCGTCAACGAACTCCATGAGGTTCGCTACGACGAGGGCAACCGCAATGACCACGGGCACGAGAATGGCAAGCTCCACCGTCATCTGCCCAGACTGTCCATGCGGCACCCCAAGGCGCGGTGGTCCATGACGCGCGCTTCTTCCGCCGACGCTCATGAGGCCTCCAAGAGGTCGTCGAGCCTGATGGTGAGAGGAATCGAGATGTCCGTCCCCGGAACCGAGAGCTCCGCCAAAGTGATCTCCCCATAGCCGAGGGAGTCCGCAGCCCATATCCCGAGCGTCTTTGCGAGGTCATGCGAGCTGGAGCCAGGGGGAAGTGCCTCCACCATCTGCCGCACCTTTCCCGCCGCGTCATAGCCAGACTTGTCGAGCACGCGACTCCATCCCACGAGCACGGGCTTCATGAGCCTCATGTCCACGGGTTCGAATCCACAGGCTGCAACCGTCTCCTTGATCTTTCCGCGAAGCCATGCGCCCACCGTCCCTCCGAAGACCCCGTCGAGACCGTCGAGAAAGTCCGTCACCGACCCAGACACAGACTCGTACCTCGAGCCGTATCCCACGAGCAGGCGTCCCCAGAGCTCGCAGACCCCATCGAGGGCGCCGCCCAGGACAGACCCGTTTCCCTCGGAGGTCACGCCATCGAAGAAGCTCGCAAGGACGTTGTTCTCCGCAGTGGAATCGTCAGGCGCCAGAGCCGCAGCCGATACCGCGGCCCCAGGTGGCAGCTCTCCGGAAGCCAGGAAGGACGCCGTAAGCTCTGCGGGGACAGTCGTGCTCGCGCTTCTCGAGACGACGGCGACGCATCCCCACGCACCGGGAGGGCAGATGCGGGGCCGCACCACCGAGAGCTGGTCGATGGCGCGCTCGAAGGAGCCCCTGGCGTCGTCTGCCTTGTCGTGCAGGCTCTTCTCGGCATCCGCCTGCTGGTTGCGCGCCGCCTCGTAGTCCTCCGAAGCCTCGACGATCTCGCGCCAGTAGTGCTCGAAGCCGTTAGAGGTGGACGTTGACGCCGCTGCAACCGACCCCATGGCAGCAAGGTCCATTCCGCAGGTCTCGCACCTTACCACCTCCCCCTCGTCGAGGTCCTTGAGAGACGCTCGACCAGCATTGGGACCTGTCGCCGCGGGACAGGAGAGCGAGGCGTGAAGCACGGTCCCCGAGGCCTCCTCGCTGCATGGCCAGAGTTCATCCGTATAGAGGGAGCATGCCATGGTCTCCTCGGCATTATGGGGAAGGCCAGGCAGGTCGATCTCGACCGAACCGTCCTCGTGCTCCGCGTAGGTCCCGCTGCGCACCTGGCCAAGCGCGTAGGCATAGAATGCCGCGCGAGCAGCGGAATTGGTGAGCTCGTCAGTCGATGCCCCCTGTGGTCTCTCCCGCGCCGAGCGAGCGGCATAGTACGCCCTCGCGCGCAGGAGGGGCGCGCCAAAGCTCCACCCCTCCACATTCGGGTAGTGGGGGTTGCTCGTCCCGCTTAGGCCCGCGAGCGATGAGGCTCGCTCCTCGAGGCAGTAGGGCGCGCTTCCGCAATCTGCCATCCAGCCTCTGAGGCGCGCCTCGTCCGCGAGCACCTTGGCATTCTCCACCTGGCTCGCAAGGTCCCGCAGCTCCTCGGCATCCTGTTCCATCTCCTCGGAAGACTGGTCCGTGGCGAGTGACGAGAAGTCCGACTGCGACTCCGTTGGAAACGGGACCGCACAGCCAACGTACGACAGGCCTTGGACTCGCGCGTTCTCCGCGACGCAAGCGGCAGAGTTAGCGACCACGACAGCAGGCAGCACCCTCTCGAGGCGCTCAAGCCCCTCCGCCGCGCTCCTGGCGAAATCCCGGCGGGCGTCGAGGACCTTCCTCCCAGCATCGCAGACGTCACCCCCAACAGAACTCGCCATGGGAATGCAGGAGAGGACGAGACCCGCTCCATACACCGTCACGCCAAGAAGGCCAAGACTTAGGACGCAGGCGTCCAGAACCTTCGCAATCGTGACGTATGCCGCAACGGAATTTGCCCCGGCAGTCGCTGCCGCATCCGCCACGGGCTGGACCTCGTACGAACGGGCCATCACCCACTCGGCGGACGCCGCGGCAAAGACGAGCGAGATGCTCACAAGCAACGCGACGGCAACAGCCACCGTGGTGTAGCCGCCCTCGTCGTCAACGAAGAGCGAGACGCCCCAAGCCAATCCGGCATGCCGTCCCCCCGGACCTGGCAACGCCCCGTCACCCCCACGAGGCAATCCAGTCATCGTAGTCACCCCCAACCCACTCAGAGCGCATCCCCCGCTCGACCTCCGCCGAGAGGAGCACGTCCCCACCGTCCATCTGACCAACCAACCCAGCGGTCACCCCTACCAAGGGCAACGGTCGAGCATGGCCTCGAACCGAGACGCGTACGCGAGCACCGTCGCTCTCGGCCTCGACCTCCCAGGCATCGGCCCCGCCCGCATGAAAGCAGGCGACGTCCGGAACCGCCCTCAGTCTCCTTCTCACGTAGCCGTCCACGAGGGAGCCCATCTCGTCCTGAGTCGCGGTTGTTGCGAGACGGGCCCCCTCTGCGGCTACCCCGCTCATGACCGCACGCGTGTACAGCAGCATCGCGGGCTGAAGGAGCAGCGCGAGCACGACCATCGCCACTGGAAGGAGAACAGCCGCCTCAACGGTCGACTGCCCCTTCTCGTCAAGGCCGGCAAACCGCCAGTGACAGCGACGCATCTCAGAACCCCAGAAGGTCCTGGAGCCACGAGACCGTTCCGCCCGATGCCTGATGCGACGCGGCCTCTGTTGCGAGATGCAAAATGGCCCCATCCCGCGTCGCGTGCCACATGAGCCCCAGAGCAGCCAGCATGGAGAGAAACGCCATGAGTACCAGCGCGTATTCAAGCGTTGACTGGCCGCTCTCATCACCTAGCCACCAAATCCGAGGGCGGCAAGCGACGCCGCCCACTCCGCGACGTCCATGTGCATGACCTTGGTCTCGATAGTCCCATCGTCCGTGCTTTGGACAAGGCAGACGTCGACCCATCCCGACCCCTCCACTACCATGCTCCAGACCCGACCAGACAGGTCGAGGTAACCAGACCTCACGAGAACGCAGTCATCGCGTCCCTCGTATTCGCGCACGAGAACGGCGGCCTCCTCCGGCACCCCAGAGAGGCCAGAAGACTCGAAGGCCTCTCCGCCGGGCTCCCCCTCTCCCGCAGACGTGCCCTTGTCCTCACTGCTCTTCGCGTCGCCAGAAGAACCCGTCATAGTTACGGAGACGGACGGCGACCCATCGGAGGTCTCCACGACCGGCGACCCATCGGAGACCTCCACGACTGGCGCCCTGCGGCCAGACAGCACTCCGGCCGCGATGGCAACAACGCACGCGACTACAACGAGGGCGAGAACGGCACGCGACAGGCTCACAGGGAGTTGATGCCGTTCGCTATCGCCTCCCACAGCTGCGAGACCCGCTCCCGGAACGCCACGATCGCCACGATCGCGATAACCACGAGCACCCCGACGAGAATCGCGTACTCCGTGGTGCCTTGACCGCTCTCCTCGCGAAGCACGTCTGACGCCGCCTTTCGAACCCGAAGACCAAACCTTGCCCATGCCATGTGACGCTCCTTTCCGTAAGACATACGCATTACCTTCCAAACGAAGCCACCGACGCTAGTAGCGGCCCCAGTATCGCCAGAAGCATTGCCGGAACGACCAGCACCCCAAGTGGGATGAGCATCTTGACCGGTGCCTTCTCGATTTCCTCCTCCACCTGCGCTCGCTGCTCGTCCCGTATCGCCCTCGCCTGCGCCTCGAGCGCCGACGCCAGGGGAGAGCCAAAGGCGAGCGACTCCGCCACGACGGTCGAAAAGCGCGCGAGTGCATCCACTCCCAGCTCGCGAGCCATGTCCTCGAGCGCCTCCTCCCTGCTCTTGACACCCATCCTCCAGCTGAGCATCGCCTCCGAGAACGCCCGTGCGAGCTCCGTCTGGTAGCGCTCGCAGTACAGCGACAACGAGGCGTCGAACGAGAGCCCCGCCGAAAGCCCGAGCGTGAGAACGTCAATGAGCGTTGGCATCTCGCGCAGGCAGGCAGACCTCCTCCTTGCGAGCCGGTCTTGCTCCCTAGCCCGACGCACCATCGGCAGCATGCCAAGCCGCGCCCACGCGGTGCCGAAAAGACGCTCGAGGTAATCCCCCCGCGCCATGTGCCGTGCGGAACCGGCACGTCCCCCGACGCTCGCCAGCAGACTCGCGAGAACCGCACACGAGGCGCTTGCCACAACCAGGACGGGACCGTCCATCAGAGCACCGCTCTCATGAGCCGCCTGATGACGAGAACCGCCAGCGCGTCGAGGGCGACGGCCAAAGCCACGCTGCCCAGGCCAACGGGGGAGAGAAGCCCGTGCTGAAAGTCCGGCGAGATGACGGCGAGCAGGGCAACCATGAGGAACGGCAGGCTGCACACGATGCGCGCCGAGAGCCTCACCTGGGCGGTCTTCACCTCGAGCTCGCGCTCGAACTCCCCCTGCCGCTCGACAAGGGCAGCAGACCGCGAAAGAAGGTCGCGCAACGGGCTGCCCGTCCTGTGAGAGATCACGAGCGCCGTGGTAAGGAGCCCCATGCCTGGCACATCGAGCTCAGAGGCCAAGGACTCGAGGGCATCCTCGGTCGACGCGCCGCAACGCAGGGCAAGCGATGCCGAGGCAAGGCCCGAGGCAACCGGACCGGTGCCATGGGACCCCACGTACGCAATCGCCTGCGCGAGGGTCTGGCCTGCCCCCATGGCCACGGCAAGCGTACGGAACACGCCTGGCATCTCTCCCGTAATCTCGCGCGCCCTCCGACGATCGCGCGAGGTCCGCCACGCCCCCAGCGCCACGCGCTCCGAGATGCAAAGGACGACCGCAGAGACTGGCGAGAGGAAGAGAACTCCTCCCACGCAGGCAATGCCCACTCCAAGCACGAGCAGGGCAGCGCAGGCGGACTCCCTTCGCAGGGCGGGACGCCCCTCATGGGGCAGCGCGGCAAGCGCGTCGGAAGCCTCTCTCCAGTCCCTGCTCCCAAGAAGCTCGGCGATCAGGCGGCTTCTCCCCAGCGATTCGAGCCTTCGGGCACCACGACGCTCGCACGACCGCAGCGCTCTCGAAGCCAGGGTTCTCGCTCCCCTCCCCCCGCTCGCGACAAGCACGCGCGACGCCGCGAAGCTGCAGGCGGCGGCCGCTAGCACAACGACGACCTCCATCGATCCACCTCGCTCTCGTCGAGAATCCCGTCATTCACCCCTTGTGCCAGGAACGCCGGCTCGCGAACGAGGCTCCAGCGCCTCTCCGCGATGTCGAACGAGACGCACTCGGCTAGGTCAACGGCCTTCTCATCCCTTGACCACCCAACCTCGTGAGTCGTAGTGATAAAGCGTGCGCCGTCCGGCGCCCTACGCGACATCACGATGAGGTCGAGCGCCGAGGCGATCTGCTCCTCAATGATGTCGGCGGGCAGGTCCATCCCAAAGCGTGCCATGAGAACCAAGCGCAGCACGGCCTCCTCTGCCGTACCCGCATGAAGCGTAGTCATGGAACCGTCGTGTCCGGTCGTCATGGCGGCAAGCATGTCCACGCACTCCTCACCGCGAACCTCCCCCACCACGATGCGGTCGGGCCGCATGCGCAGCGAGTTCTTGACCAGGTCGCGTATGGTCACCTCACCCGAGCCCTCAATCGAGGCTCCCCTGGCCTCAAGGCTCACCACATCCGGGTGCGCATCGAAGCGCAGCTCCGCCGAGTCCTCGATGGTCACGATCCGCTCCCCGGGGTCTATCTCGCAGGAGAGCGCGTTGAGGAGCGTTGTCTTCCCAGAGCCGGTGCCGCCAGCCACCGCAATGCCTCGCCGCGCTCTCACTGCCCAGCGAAGGAGCTGTGCATACCACCCTGGAAGCGAGCCCAGTTCTACCAGGGTCCCCAGCGATGTGATCCTGTTTGAGAACCGCCTGATGGTGACCACGGGGCCACCAATGGCAACGGAATCCGCCACGGCGTTCACACGGTCTCCGTTGGCAAGGCGCGCGTTCACGATGGGGCAGCTGCGGTCGAGCCTGCGGCCGAGTGGCGCGAGGATTCGATCGACCACGATCATGATCTGCTCGGGCGAGTCAAACACGGCGGGGGCCGAGAAGACCTCCCCATCGCGCTCGTAGAAGAGCGCGTCGCACCCGTTGATCATGATCTCGGAGACCCCCTCGTCCTCGAGGAGAGGCTGGATGGGGCCAAGCCCGCATATCTCGTCCGTCACCTGGCGAACGAGGCGGGCAAGGTCCTGCTCGGATAGTCCCTCGTAACCACCGGTGTTAATGATGGCGTCGCAGGTCACTGCCAAAGCCGTACGGGCCTGGGAGGCATCGCCTCCAGAAAGCATCGAGGCGATGGTCGCCAACCCAAGCCGCTCGACCAACGCGGCCTTGAGCCGTTGGCGCTGGAGTCGCAAGTCCCGCTCATCAGAAACGACGGTCCCTCGCCTAGCCTCCTCCTCACGGACCATCTCGAGCACAGACACCTAGACCGCCTCCCTCCTACGTCCGAACAACCCCCTTCGACGCGGGGCAAGCCCCTCGGCGGCGTGCTGCGCCGCCTCGGCCTCGGGGAGAACCCCGAGCTCCTGGAGGAGCTGCGCCAGGCAGGCCGCAACCGACTCCGCAAACGGCGACCCCACCTCCAAGAGGCCCGCGGCGTCCCCATACCCCAGGTAGTCCGCCACCTCGTCGCCACCCTCGAGCACGCTAAACGCACGGGCCGCCTCAAGGCCCACCTCGGCTCTTCCAAACGCCTGGTCCGTCCTGTCCCGGACGTTCACCCGGTTCTCCAAGCGAGCGATTCGCGTGCGCGCGACCCCCAGCCTCACCGCGAGTCCGCTCGTGCGCGATAAGGACGCCAGGGAGCCCGGCCTTCTGTCATGCACAAGGACGACCCGGTCGCTCTCGCGCACGGCAAGTGCCACCGCATCTGAGAAGGTCGGCGACGTGTCGACGAGAACGAGGTCGGTAGCACGTGCCAAGGCCGCAAGCAGCCCAGGCACGACCGCAGCCGCAAGCTCCGACGTCTCGGGGCGCTCGCAGGGACCCCACACGCGAATCCGCTCACCACAGGGCGCACCAAGCCTGGACAGCCGCTCCGGGCCCTCGAGGTCGCCCGTCGAGAGCCGCGAGAGGTCCGTCCCACGCGCAAGGCCCAGCGCCGCGTAGAGGTTCCCGCACGAGAGGTCAAGGTCAACGGCCTCCACCCGCATGCCCCACGAGGCCGCCGCAGCCGCGGCGCAGGCAACGACCGACGTCTTGCCCACGCCTCCCCTCCCCGAGCAGAACGTGAGCACGGGCGCCCGCACCCCAACGGACGCGCGCGACGGTCCCGGGGCCACCGATACGCGACCCCCGTCACATTCCGGCAGAAGCCCCGGAACCGAGGCGACGCCCTTCTCCGCAGACGGCGCGGAAACAACGCCATCCAGGTCAATGACGGTATCAACGCCTGCTCGCGCGGCACGCGAGCGCAGCGATCCAGAAGGGGACCTTAAGGCGAGCACGACCTTATCGGCATGGCCATCCCGAGCAACGGCCGCCGCAAGGTTCACGTCGGAGACCCCACTCGCGGTAAGGCCGATGAGCGCGGACCTCTCGCCACGCGCGGAGGCCACCATCCGCCGTCGAAGCTCCTCGGCATCCCGCGCGAACTCGCAATCCGCCTGAGGATCAAGCGTCCTGAGCGCCGCGGTCATGCAGTCGCGCTCTTCGACGGGGCAAAGGACGCTCCACGCATGTCCCATCACTCGCCCACCTCCTGGTCGACCTTCGTGGGCGCCGCAACCATTGCGGTGCCAGCAGGGTCGACGTCATCGGCGGGAAGGCCGAACCTCAGGCTCCCTTCGGTTGATGCTGCGAGAACCGAAGACACGTCGTCTGGCCCAAGCGCGACGGTCATGGCCTGGTTGCCCGAGGCGAGCGTCCTTGTCCCCTCGGGAATCGAGAGCACCACGACCTCCTGGGCAAGCACCGTTGCCGCCCCATCTGCAACGCGATAGGCAACGAGCCTGTCGCCCGTGGCAACGCCATCGCCCACCCCAAGCTTTTCGGCCATGGGAATTGAGACCGCGATCATCCCCGAAGGCACGTCGACCGACGCCCCCGTCTCCCTGAAATTGAGCTGGGTGACCGGAGCCCCAGACGCCACGGCGACCGTGACCTTCTTTCCCACGACCTCGTCCAGGTCCGTGACGGCACCCTCGGGCACGAGGTCCGAGACCCAGTCGCGCCTTGTGACATCGCCTGCGGACACGACCTGCCCCTCGTCAAGCTCGGTCGTAGCCACGACGAGACTCACCACCTCGCCGCCATAGCGCGTGAGCGTCTCCTGGCGACGCGTCTCCTCCTCGGCTCGCACGCTCTCCCCGTATGCCAGGCACAGCACGACGGCAAGCACGGCAAACGCACCAGAGAGCACAATCTTGAATCGACGTGACATGGCCTCCCCAATCTCCCAACTGCGATGAGCTGAGACCATTGTCCCGTGGGGGAAGCGCTGCTCCGCTGCCTCCCAAAGAAAGAGCTACCGGTTACTGACAGCTTTCTTGCAGGCTTCTGTCACATATGACTGTTATTGCGGGAATACCATCATGCCTTCTCGCGATTTCACGTTATCAGCCGACAGCGTCGAGAAGGCCCCCAAACGAGGCCCGCCGCACGTCTGCGCAGCGTGCGGGCCACGAAGCTCAATATGGAGGAATCGTGTACGTCCCTCGAGATTGCGGGTATCAAAGATTCGCTGTTCTGCAGGGGTCACCAGCGTCGCGCAGAAGTCCAACTTTCGGACAGCCGCTGCGCTACAGCACGATGTCGGGGTCAAGCGTCCGCGCACTCTCGCGCATCTCTGCAGCCAGCGCGACGTACGCATCGTATCGACGCCGAGAAATCTGACCCGCCGCGAGAAGCTCGCGCACCTGGCACCCCGGCTCGTGCGTGTGCGTGCAGTCGCAGAAGCGGCAGCCGCGTGCGGCATCTGCCACCTCAGGGAAAACCGCCGCAAGGCCGCGCTCGTGGCCAACGATCGGCAGGCTCCTCAGCCCTGGCTCGTCCACGATAACGCCACCCCCGGGAACCGACACCATGCGGCGCGCCACAGTGGTGTGGCGTCCCGCGTCATCCGATCCGCGCACGGCACCGGTCTCGAGCACATCGTGCCCGAGAAGGGCGTTGAGCAGCGTGGACTTGCCCGCACCGGACTCCCCTAGCACAATGGCGACGGTGCCCGCGGGAACAAGCGAGCGCACGGCAGCGGGACCCCAGGGAACTCCCAGGACGCCTGCGTCCTTCTCGGCACGCCCTGCCTCCACGCCTTCCGCCGAGGAGGCCATGACGAGCCTGCACTCCTCGCCCAGAACGTCCCGGACCGCAGCCACGTCCTCTGCCAGCACCGGGCTGGGAGCACGGTCGGCCTTGGTGAGAACAACGGCGACCTCGGCCCCACAGTCTCGCGCAATCACCGCGGAGCGCGCGATCCTCTCGCACGAGACGGGAACCGCTCCCAGCTGCTGGACGACGAGGACTACGTCCACGTTTGCGGCGAGCGTCTGCCGCTCCCCTCGCGAGCCGCCACGCCAACGGGCTATGTCGCTCTCACGAGGAAGAATCTGCAGGATGAGGCCCATGTCATGGCCGGCAGGCATGCGGGCGAGAACCCAGTCGCCCACGGCAACGCGGGAGTCGCCACCCTTGGTGATGTGCGCCGAGAACTCTGCGCGAAAGACCGCATCTGCGGTTGCCACCGCGGGAAAGCCACGGTCAAGGCGCACGACGCACCCGAGCGCCATCTCGTCAACGTCGCAGCCCAAGGCGCTGGCCGCCTGAGCCGCCGCCTCGCCGAAGGCGCTCCGCTGCCGCTCGGAGGGCGTGAGCTCTGCGAAGGCGGGAAGGTCCGCAAGAGAAGAAAGGGCCGGCAGACCCTGCTGGGACCTGCCGGCACTCGAGACACTGCGCTTGCGCGAACCCTTCTGGGAACCCCTCTTTGGTGCGCGCTTGCCCATGGACGTCTAGTTCCTGCCCTTCTCGACCGCGCGCATGATGGCCTTGTAGACCTCCACGAGCGGGATGATGGCTGCGGCAAGCAGCATCGCGATGCCGTACTCGTAGGCGCTGATCTCGGCAAAGTCGAAGGCCTGCGCGAGCGGGGTCTCGATGACCACGAAGGTGAGCACCAGCGAGATCGCGAAGGCGCCCCAGATCCACTTGTTCTGGGTGGGCAGCTTGAAGATGGACTGGCGACGGCTGCGCATGTTGAACGAGTGGAACATCTCGACCATTGAGAGCGTGAGGAACGCCATGGTCATGCCGTCGAGGCCCTTGTCGGCACCAGACAGCACGGCAGACAGCGGCACACCCTCGATGTTCAGGCCGATGAAGTACGAGATGAGCGTGAGGGCACCAATGAAGACGCCCTGGATGAGGCAGTCGAGGCCCATGCCGTTGGCGAAGATGCCGTCGTCGGCGTTGCGCGGCTCGCGCTCCATGATGTCGGGCTCGGCCTCCTCCATGGCCATGGCAAGGGCGGGGAAGCAGTCCGTGATGAGGTTGAGCCACAGGAGGTGCGTGGGCTCGAGGATCGTGA
>Ga0256406_1001759_pt1 | contig 33478 bp, 30 predicted proteins | sample RumenRJG_03DNA_FD_185986 | JGI IMG/M metagenome (GOLD analysis project Ga0256406, IMG submission 185986) | Bovine rumen microbial communities from Lethbridge, Alberta, Canada - RJG_03 | ecosystem: Host-associated > Mammals > Digestive system > Stomach > Rumen | place: Canada: Alberta | collected...
AAAAGGCCATGGCTGTCATCAGTCATGGCCTCATTTTGGCTTTACTCCCCCACGGTTGGATTCATCACTCCCCCACGGATTCCTCCATGGATTTTGACAAATCCCCTAGCGATTTTGGAGAGCCAAATGCAATTCCAGCTTCTTTTCATGTTGATTATTGGGCTGCGGAACTCGACACTGCATTGTCGGCAGCGGACTGAATGACACTGACATAATCGTTATACAGCTCATTCTTCTGATCACTGCTCAGCTGCACACTGCCGGCGGCGGCACTGATGCCATCAAGCAGGGAAACATGATAGCCGCTGAGAGCACCATCTTTCACTGCCACAACATCCGGTACAAAGAACGACTTGCTGCCGGAATCATCTGTGACAAAGGTTTCTGAGATCAGGGATGTCAGGGCATTGTAATCATCCTGCGTGTAGTCCGAATTGGTATCTACATAATAGACCGTCACAGAAAGGTTCATTGCGGCTTCATTAAGAACCGGTGCCGCGGTGACGCATTCTGTGCCGTCCGGCTTGGCAAAAAACAGAATGGCAGAACCACCCTGCTGGAAAATCTGCAGGGCCTGCGACATGGAAATTTCCCGGAAGGCATGGGCAGATGGATCACTCAGGCCATACGCTGTCATATCTGCTGCACTGCTGTCAATTGATACATTCTCGGTAATGGTAATAGGATTGGTTGATACAGTAGTGACGGCATCGGGATCCGTGTTGACAAACATGAACGCATAAACAAGCAGCGCTCCCGCTATCAGCATTTTCTTCATTTATCACATCTCCAGAAATTCAGTCAGAAATCTTTCTGACTTTGGTTGTCTCATAGAAACTGTCAATCTTCTCACGGGTAGCCAGGCCGCGTGAATAGACATTCGCACTGCCGCAGGATGCGCCAAACCGGAAAGAATCCACCGGTTCCCGGGAGCGCAGATAGTCCATCAGGAAGCCAGCCACCAGGGCATCACCTGTGCCCACTGTATTGACTGCTTTGCTTTCTCTCTGCAGGGCTGCGCCGTAGACGCCTTTATCACAGACAAGCAGGGCATCTCTGTTTTCAGAAAGAATCAGCACATTCTGCACGCCATCGTCATGGAGCTGACGGCCTGCTTTGATTAATGCCGCTTCATCATCCAAAGGAAAATCCACCATGCTGGAAAGCTCCGCCGGGGTTGTCTTGATCATAAACAGGCCAGCGCCGAGCATATCCTTCATCAGGCGCGGATCCGTATCCATGCATACTCTGACCTTCTCCCTGACGGCGTCCTGCAGCATTTTCTTGACATCTTCCACAAGATAATCCTGCGTATTGCCAGCCAGAACAAGATAATCCCCCTCACTCAGGCGGGATACCTTGCCCATCAGATTCTGCATATCCACATCCGTGATGTAAGGACCCGTCGCATTGATATCCGTGCTTTCATCCTGATTGCGCAGCTTGACGTTGATGCGTGTATGACCTTCCGTATAGGTGAAATTCGGACGGATGAATTCATACTTGGCAAGCAAATCGATGTAGAAGTCCTTGGTGAAACCGCCGATGAAACCAAAGGCACGGGTTGGAATGCCAAGGTTATTGAGGACAATGGACACATTGATGCCCTTGCCGCCGGCTTCATAATATTCCAGCTGCGAACGGTTGAGCTTTCCTGGCTGCAGCTGACGGTCACCTTCCATGAAATAATCCAAAGATGGATTCAGTGTACATGTACAGATCATTTTCTCATCTCCCCAGTCCGCCTGACAATCTGTTCAATCAGCTGGCTGGACTGTTCCAACTGCTCCACAACACAGTATTCATAACGGCCATGGCAGTTGCCGCCGCCATTGCCAAGATTCGGACACGGCACACCCATGAAGGTCAGATTGGAACCATCTGTGCCGCCGCGGATACTCTCATTGACCGGTGTCAGGCCAAGATCTTTCAATGAAGCAACAGCAATTTCTGAAACCTCAGGATGCTTGACAAGCACTTCCTTCATATTGTGATAGGTATCGCTGATCTCTACTGTAATCACCTGCCGCTTATATGCATCATTGATATAGTCAGCTGCCTGCTGCATCAGCTTCTTCATCTGCTCAAAATCACTTGTTTCATGAGCACGGATCAGATATTCTGCCTCAGCAGAATCCACGTCACCATGCATTCTGTGCAGATGGAAGAACGGTTCGCGTCCTTCCGTGTGCTCTGGTCTTTCATATGCCGGCAGAAGATTGTGATAATCAACGCACACATTCAGGGCATTCACCATCTTGTTTTTGGCAGAACCCGGATGAATGGAAACGCCTGTGCATTTGACAACAGCAGATGCTGCATTGAAGGTCTCATCCGAATAGACACTGATATCGCCGCCATCCATGGTGTAGGCAAAATCAGCACCGAATTTCTTCACATCAAAATGTTCCGTGCCCCTGCCCACTTCTTCATCCGGTGTAAAGGCAACAGCAATGCGGCCATGCTTTACTTCAGGATGAGAAACAAGATACTGCAGTGCTTCCATAATAGAGGTGATGCCTGCTTTGTCATCTGCGCCAAGCAGGGTTGTGCCATCTGTCACCACCAGTGTCTTTCCCTTCAGTGATGCCATCTCCGGGAAGTCAGCAATGTGTGTGATGACGCCATTGCCAAGATCAATATCATTTCCATCATAGTTTTCAATCACATGCGGATTGACGCCAGTGCCGCTGTAATCCGGTGCTGTATCCATATGGGCAATAAAGCCGACACATGGACTTTCATGGTCCAGATTGCTTTCCAGATGTGCATAGATATAGCACGTATCATCCAGACTGGCATCCTGAATTCCCATGTCCTGCAGTTCTTTCAGCAATACCTTTGCCAGATCAAACTGCTTCTTTGTGGAAGGAGATGTCTGACTGTCTGGATCAGACTGTGTATCAATTCTGCAATAGCGAATCAATCTTTCTAGTGCGCTCATCTGTTTACCTCTTTTCTTTCAGTTCCATTTGTGAAAATGTACAGTCGAAACGGGAATCCTGCGGGCTGCAGGCATAGATGCCAATGCGGATCGGACCATTGCGTTCTTCCATTCTGAACTGTCTGACATCCGAATATACCCTGCCATTGAAGCTGTACTGAATCCGTACCGCCCCGGCCCTGTACCATACACGATAATACATCCAGCGGATCGCTGTGCCAATCTCACGGCAGGAACGGTCGCCATATTTGCCATGAAATACGATCACATCCAGCTCATCGAGCTCTTCATTGCGCCGCTTCGTGCAGCAGACCGCTTTCCGTCTGGAACCGTTGTACAGCAGAATGCCGCACTGGTCAAACTTGCCCTGATATGAAAAATCGACGCGGACAGTAAACATGAAATAGCCATCCGGTTTCAAAGACAGCTCTACTGCCTCTGCCCCGTGCCGGTGCCCCCGCAGGTCTGTATACGGTTCTGTTTCCAGAATCACACAGTCCCTTCTGACAATATAGCGTTCCGGCTTCCGGATCCATTTCAACTGATTCGCGTCAATTTTCGTCATGTATCTATTTTACTCAGATTTTGTGTCTGACATCCATATCAACATTCTCATAACTTGTTGCAGTCAGAGAATCATGGATCGTTGTTGCTTTGTTAGCCATGTTCTCGCGCATCATTCTGCCCTTGACCTGAGCAGGCTGAGAAATGACGGCCGGGCCGGCAATACAGCCGCCCACACATGCCATGCCTTCCAGAATATCTGCCTTGAAGCGCTTGAACTTGATCAGGTTCAGCTGCTGTTTGCACTCCATACCGCCATTAGCCAGCACGGAAGTAACAGGCTTATCATACTCCATTTCCTTCAAAGCTTCTACAACCGCAGCCGCAACGCCGCCGCTGGCAGCGAAGTTTCTGCCATAGTTGGATGCTGTCAGCTTCTCATCACCCTGAATCTCATCCAGGTCTACACCCTTGGCCGCAAACATTGCCATCAGCTCTTCAAAGGTCAATACATAGTCAACTGCACTGACTTCCTGCATTGCTTCCTGCTTCTTGGCAACACACGGACCGATAAAGACGACCTGACAGCCAGGATGATCCTTCTTCAGTTTACGTGCCGTAGCCATCATCGGTGTAACTGTCGTACTCTTGTTTTCCTTGTACTGCTCCGGGAAGTGAATCATCAACATATTGACAAAGCCAGGGCAGCAGGATGTTGTCAGAGGAAGACCGGCTTCCTTGTGCTTGATCAGCTCCTCAGCTTCATTATGGGCAACCGCATCAGCACCACTCGCAACTTCCACGCACTTGGTAAAGCCAAGCATCTCAATACCCTTGAAGATCACCGGCAGGCTGGCTGCTTCAAACTGACCCTGGATGGAAGGTGCCACAATCGCATACGTCTCTACTTTCTCATTCAGCAGATGAATGACCTGTGATACCCAGCTCATATCCGAGATCGCGCCAAACGGACATGCCTTCAGGCAGGCACCGCAGTTGATGCAGCGGTCCTCGTCAATCTGACAGATTTTGGCATCATTCCAGGAAATTGCCTGTACCGGGCAGTGCGCATAGCATGGACGTTCCGTAACAACAATCGCATTGTACGGGCAGGCACGTGCACAGGCACCGCACTCCTTGCACTTGGAATGGTCAATCACCGAGCGGTGGGCACCCATGGAAATGGCACCGAAGTTGCAGGCAGCCAGGCATGCCTTCTTCATACATTTACGGCAGTTATCTGTTACCTGAATCTTCTGGATGGTACAGCCGTCACATGCCGCATCAATGACCTGCACGATCTGTTTCGGCTTGTAGATTTCAGAATCATTTGCCATCTTGCCAAGGGCCAGACGTACTCTCTGCCGCAGAACTTCTCTTTCCTTATACACACAGCAGCGGAACCGCTCTCCCCCAAGCGAGACAAGCTGACGTGCAAAGGCATTCACCTTTTCCTCTGCCAGTTCTCCCTCAAAAGCTTCTCTTGCCACCTCTGTCAAGACATCAAACTTGAACAGATTGGCATCACTTGTCAGCATACTGAACATAATCCGTTGTTCTCCTTTTTCTCAATCCCTTAAATATAACAATATGATATCTCAGCGGTAATACTGAACGCCATACTCTACTTTGGCAAGATCACTGTCCGGAATCAGCTTCTTCAGAATCTCACGGGCAAACTCCAGCGAAGCACTCATGCCGCGGCCGGTCACAACATTGCCGTCCGCAACAGCCGGCGCCATCATGAACTTGCCGCCAAAGCTCTCATCATGAAAGCTCGGGAAGCATGTATAGTATTTATCCTTCAGAATACCCAGGTGTCCCAGCACGGAAGGCGCTGCACAGATTGCACAGGTCAGCTTTCCTGCCTTGTAATGGGCAAGCACCGCCGCTTTAACGGTATCACTCTTGTCAAGATTGGCTGTGCCAACCTTGCCGCCGGGCAAAACTACGACATCATATGTACTGACATCCACATCTTTCAGCAGAAGATCCGCACTGACATCCACGCCATGAGAACCATGCACCGTGAAACGATCACTGATTGAAACCATATCTGTATGGATTCCTGCTCTTCTCAGCAGATCCACTGTTACCAGAGCTTCACACTCTTCAAAACCATCAGCCAGAAATACAAGACTCTTCATTTCAGCCTCCTTGTGAAAATTATACCATGTTAGTATACACTCCACCACCCATAAAAAGAAGAGCCGGGGCTGTCCGACTCTCCTTCTCTTCATTCCGCTTCACAATATCCTGTCAGTTTCTATTTCAGCTTCTTTGCATTTCATGCTTATGATGGCACAACCGATTCTCTTTCATCTTGCCCATCTGCTTACATATACAGGATTCCTGATGTGTTTTGTTTTCCTGTTCGCTTTTGTTCAGCCATTGCTGACCACTGAAAGGCAGATCATGTCATGTTTTACCTACTGCCGCTGCTGTTGCAATTGCGGCGCTCATGAACTTTTCCTTTTTCCTCACTGCCAGCTCATGTTCCAAGAGACTTACCCTATACACAGGGCACCCTGAACAGCTTTTTCATGTCTGCGGATTGTTTCCAGTGACTTCGCTCTGCGCTTCCATCAGGCTTTGACAGAAATATCAGAAGTCAGAATTGAATGCTTTGTTATTTGCAGGTTTCTATGACCTGCCTCCATAAATTCCTGGTTTCATTGGATACCTCCCGGCTCTCATTCGGTTGGCTCTTTCTCTTTGCACTTATATAATAGCTGTCCGCGGTATCATTACCAGTCTTGTATTTCAAATTTATTTCAGCTATATTGTCTATGTTAGGGCTTACATAAACTTAATCTGCATTTTCCATTAACTGACGATAATTATAAACGGCACCAAACATTCTGGCATTGGAATGAAAGTCTGATTCTACAACCTCCGGCTCCCAGATGTTATGATACGGCACGTTTTCAAAGCGTCTGTGTACAGCTTCCTGGATTAATTTCAGAAAGACAGGCTCAGAAATATTGCCGCCGATGACGATCCTGGAGGAATCGATGACACACTGGATGTTGTACAAATAGGAGGCCAGCCCGTCGCAATACGTATTTACTCCACGCAGGACATCCGGGTCGTTCTGCTGCAGCCGCATCATGATCCGGATCACATTCATATCATCACGTCCGGTTGCCTCATTGACACACTGCGCCAGGGCATCCACACCGCTTGTCTGTGAAAAAATACCATTTTTGCCATAGCGGTCCTGGTAGTCTGCACGCATATAGGAAAATTCGCCAGCTGCGTAATGGGCGCCATCACACAGTTTGCCATCCATAATCACCGCACCGCCAATGCCGCCGCCAAGAATCATGACCATCATGCCATTGCGGATTCCCTTGAGGGCACCATAGCCGATTTCAGCCATGGCTGCTGCCTTGGCATCGTTGGCAATGACAGTCTTCAAGCCGGTCAGTTCCTTTACTTCTTCCGCATAGTCCATATTATGAACCCAGCGGAAAACGCCGCCAGAGTAGGCAATGCCTTTTTTACGGTCAATGACACCAGGCATCGTGATGGAGATTCCATCCACCTGATCTTTGTATCTGGCTGCCACATCACAAAGAGGTTCAAACAACTCTTCTTTGCATGACATGCCAAAGGTCATGCGGCCGCTGTCCATCAGATCCAGGCACTGCGAGACAATGCCATAGCGGAACGTGCCATTGTCAATATCAAAACATAAATATTTCTTCACGAAGCTTCCTCCGTTGGCTCCCTGCCATATCAAAAAATGCCAAATACTCTGTTTCTTATTATATGCCTGCAGACTGTCTTTGCAAAATAACAGAAAAACAGGACATCTCTGCCCTGTGATCTGTTACTTGGAATTTTCTTCCTGTGCATCGAGCTTGCCAAGTGCACGATAGTGACGGCGTCTGTCAATCTCCGTCAGATACTTCTTGCGGACACGGATATCTGTCGGCGTGACTTCGACAAGTTCATCATCATTGATGAACTCAACCGCACCTTCCAATGTCAGAATGCGCGGCGGAACAAGCTTCATGGCTTCATCATTTCCGGTAGAACGCACAGCTGTCATCTTCTTATTCTTGATCGGATTGACGCCCATATCCATATTCTTGCTGGAAACACCGATGATCATGCCTTCATAGACCGGTGTCTGAGCACCAATGAACAGCTGGCCTCTTTCCTGAATATTCCAGAGCGCATAGGTCATGGCATTTCCGGTTTCTGTTGAAATCAGAGCACCGTTTTCACGCTGCGGGATTTCACCCTTCCATGGCTCATAGTCCGCAAGACGCTGCACAATCGTACCTTCGCCATGCGTCATATTAATGAAGTCACTGCGGAAACCAATCAGGCCTCTGGTAGGAACCATATACGTAATACGTGTATACGTACCGATCTCTTCCATGTCATTCAGAACACCTTTACGCACATTCAAGGCGGAGATTACAGCACCGGAATATTCTGTCGGTACATCAATGACAACTTCCTCAACCGGCTCGCACTGTACGCCATCAATTTTCTTGAGAATAACCTGCGGACGGGATACTGCAACTTCATATCCCTCACGGCGCATCTGTTCCAACAGAACCGTCAGATGCAGCTCACCACGGCCGGATACCTTGAAGGTATCTGTGGAATCGGTGTCTTCCACTTTCAGGCCGACATTGACTTCCAGTTCCTTTTCCAGTCTTTCACGGATATTGCGGGAAGTCACATACTTACCGGACTGACCTGCAAACGGTGAGTCATTGACCATGAAGTTCATGGACAGAGTCGGCTCTTCAATCTTGATGGCAGGCATTGGATCAGGCGCGCCAACCGGGCACAGCGTATCACCGATGTTGATATCAGGAATACCGGAGATCATGCAGATTTCACCGCACTGGATCTCATCAACAGAAATACGGCTCAGTCCCTTATAGACAAAGATCTGGTTTGTCTTGCCCTGATGAATCGTACCATTGGCATTGCACACTTCATATGGTGTGGCAGCCTTCAGAGTACCCTTGTAAATACGGCCGATGCCAAGTCTGCCAATATAGTCATCATAAGCCAGTGCACAAATCTGCATCTGTACCGGCTCATCCATCAGGTTCGGATACGGCTGGGTATGATGAATGATCGTCTCAAACAGCGGCACGATATCATTGTTGGTATCCTTGTCCCAGTCATAGCGGACAATACCTTCTCTTGCCACGCCATACAGGATCGGGAAGTCCAGCTGATCATCCGTCGCATTCAGCTCCAGGAACAGATCATAAACTTCATCAATAACCTCGGTTGCACGCTGGTCTGCTTTATCCATCTTATTGATCAGCAGGATCGGACGCAGGCCGATCTCCAGAGACTTGCTCAGAACGAAACGGGTCTGCGGCATCGGTCCTTCGGCACTGTCAACCAGCAGGATGACCGTATCCACGGTACGCATGATACGCTCAACTTCGGAAGAGAAATCCGCATGGCCTGGTGTATCGACAATGTTGATCTTATAGTCCTTATACGTAACCGAGCAGTTTTTGGAATAAATCGTGATGCCGCGCTCACGCTCCAGATCATTGGAGTCCATGATGCAGTCCACAACCTTCTCGTTGTCCTTGAAGACATGGCTCTGCTTGAGGAACGCATTGACAAGCGTACTCTTGCCTGCGTCGACGTGGGCAATCACTGCAATATTGATAATCTTCTGATAATCCATATGCTCACCTCATTCTTAATCTCGAAACGTGTCTATTATATTGAGTTGGTCTGCATAAATCAACTGCACTGCCAGCAGATGCGCGCACATAAAAAGCACCGGATTTCCGGTGCTTTGCGCCTTATTTCTGATCAGCGTCAATTGCATTGGCAGCTGTGCGTCCAGAGACAAAGATCTCAACAATCGCATTGCCGCCCAGACGGTTGCCGCCATGGATGCCGCCCGTGACCTCACCAGCTGCATACAGACCCTTGATGACATTACCCTTTTCATCCAGGACATGGCGTTCATCATCAATTGTCAAGCCACCCATTGTATGGTGTGTGCTCGGTGCCAGCAGGCGGACCTTGAGCTGTACGCCATCCAGTGTATAAGTATCTTCCTTGTAGTTGCCGTTTTCATCCTTTTCGGCATTGCCGATCAGTGCTGTCCAGCCGGTCTTTTCCGGATCCAAGTCTTCACCCTTGTTCTCCATCAGTGCCTTGTCATAAGCCAGAATGGTTTCCTTGACCTGCTCACCAGTGCAGTCAAAGCCAAGCTCTTTGAACAGATCGTCAAGCTGATCAACGGTGCGGGTGTACTGACGGTTTTCCACGTCACTGTTCCACAGCGTCAGGTCACTGTCCTTCGGTGTGCCATATGGATACGGGCCAGGAATTGCCTGCGATGCATTGGCAATTTCAATGACAGTGCCCTGCGCGCCATCATAGCTGACACCATTTTCAAACTCGCCAAGAGACAATACATCACGTTCACTTGTCTCATTGACATAGCGGGTGCCATCCTTCGGATTCAGATAGATCGCATAGTTGCCGCCGCCAAAGGCCAGGTTGCCATTGTCGACCCAGGAGATCGGCATCATCTGTGTCCAGCCCATGCCGGTCGTGCCGGCACCAACTTCTGTACCCATGTCAATGCCATCACCAACCAGTGAAGAACGGTTGGTTGTCTTTGTGGAAGAAGTAATATCGCCATCAGCCCAGTATTCGTTGGTATCCATGACACGCTGGATATTGGCTGCATAGCCGCCGGTTGCCAGAACAACGCCCTTGTTGGCATGCAGGGTGACTTCCGTACCGTCATACATCTTTGCCTTGACACCTGTGACAGCACCATCATCTGTCAGCAGAGATTCCGCTTTGGTTCGCGTCATGATTGCATTGTCAGCCGCATTGGCCACCGTATTGAGAAGTGTATTCTTCGTGGTTGCAATGTACGTGTTGAAGACGCTCTTGCCCTTGGTGTTGCTGCCATCAGGATCCGCCGTACCATCGCCATCCAGGTCACAGCCAAGGAAGTCGTTTTCACGGTTCCACAGTGCACCGACAATGGTTGGCTGCACAGATTCATCAAACAGAGCCCCCTGGTCTTCCAGCCAGCCCTTGAGATCCTGGCCGCCTTCAATGAACTGAGAAACCAGCTTGTAATCGCCATAGATCCACTTTGTGTGGTCAGCATTCGGACGCAAGCCGCCATAGTATGTCTGGAAGATATGCAGATTGACTGTGGAGAACAGTGTCAGATCGCCTTCATTAACCCCGGCATCCAGCTTGGGCTGTGCCCAGTCAAGATATGCCTGAATCTCTTTCTTCAGCGCCTTGAGTGTATCCAGATATTCCGCATGGACACCTGCCTGGCTGAGGCTGTCAATATCACCAGCCACAAAGTCATGGTCCTTGAAGTAGCTTTCATCAAACGGTTCCTCACTCCAGTTCAGAATGGTCTTGAGAACCTTGATGTTGCCATTGGCCATCTTGACCTTGTCATAGGTCTGGCCCTTGTACTCACCGGTTGTGGCATCCGGATTGCTTTCATCCCAGCACAGATACTTCTGCACAGACTGGAACTGGCCGCCGGATGCGATGGTGTTGCCGCCGATTTCGGCATTCTCTTCGATCACGGCAACAGAATCACCATTCTGGGCTGCCTGCACAGCTGCGGCCATACCGGCACCGCCGGCACCAACGACAACGACATCGTATGTCTTTTCAATCGGATCCTGTGCCTCATGCACAACCGTATTGCTTTCAAAGCCATCCTGGTCCGATGCCTTTGCCTGCTTTGCCGCATCTGCCAGTGCTTCCTTGACACCCTTGGAAGTAAAAGTGGCACCAGACACACTGTCAATACCGGAGCCATTGGCTTCCTTTGCATCCGCAAACAGAATGTCATATGCAGGTGTGCCAATATGATTTGTCTCCTTGGAACTCTTGATCACAATGTCCGTAATGCCATCTTCACTGAACGTGACATCCAGCTGGATCGGTCCATTATAACCGGTGCCTTCACCAGTATAGGTACCGGCAGTATACGTAACCGGTACATTTTCATGCTTTGCGGCAACTGCATAGTCATCCGGATTCAAACCTGCATTCTTCAATGCATCCTTGACCGCATTCATGATTGCATTGGATGTAACGGTGGCACCAGACACTGCGTCCACATTCGGTGTCCCGGCATCCACAATCTCCTGCGGCACCTTTTCCAGAGCCGGATCGGCAATCCCTTTGGTCTCCTGCTGATCCGTCACTTCAACATTGGTAATCTCCCCGTTTTTCAGTGTGACTTCAACCGTCACATCCCCATTTTTACCTTCGGCAGTCCCCTTGAACGTGCCGCTCTTTTTTCCACATCCGGTCAAAGACCCTAACAGAAGTGCTGTGCACAGCAGCATTGTGCCACTGCGAAAACATCTTTTTGTGTTCATCTTTCCTCCCATAACTTGAACATTTCCGGATTTGTTCACTATGATTATTAAAAACCCTGTACCTGATACAGAGTCAATCACTTTTGTGAATTATTTCGTAAGTGGGGGGGTGTTTCTATGTATATTCATGAACTGGCAGAACTGACCAATACCAATCCCGAAACGATCCGGATGTACCGTAAGAAAGGCCTGCTGCATCCATCCAGACAGGAAAACGGTTATTACGATTATTCCATGGCAGACTTTGCGTCTCTCATGCACCTGCGCAAACTGCGTGAATATACAATGTCACTCAATGATATCGACCAAGCTCTTTCTGAATCCAATCCCCTGAAGCTGCTGGACAGTTTCAGCCAGAAGGAGCAGGCAATCAAAGAACAGATTGCCGAGCTGCAGGAAAAAATCCGTTTTCTGGAACTGGAAAAGCGGCATATCTGCGAAACCATGAGTGAAGGCTTTGACAGCGTACAGATCATGCAGTCTGTTGACACCAAGATTGACTTCTATCCGCCCTTCCAGGAAGCTGCCTCAACTCTGCTGTCACTGCACTATCTGACCACAACGATCTGCCTGTATATACCAAAAGAGATTCTGAATGGTCCTATCATAGACAAAGAGATTCCCCTGCAGGCAGGTATCGGCACCTACAAATACATGCTTAAAGATGATGCAGACATACCGGAAAAGGCTGTGGTGATTCCCAACGGCAGGTGCATTTCCCAGTTGATTTCCCTGCAGGATCTGACCCGCATCAATATTCTTTCCCTGGCACCGATGATGGCCTATGCCAGAACAAACAAGACACCTTTTCTGTCTGATACCACAGCCTACCTTGCTGCAGTCAATTACCAGCAGGACAAACCGGTCTATACATTCCGGCTGCGTGCCTGCATAGAAAAAAATGATATCCGTGATCCGGATACCAGGATTTCTCAGAACTGATTTTCAACGCCAAGCAGTTTTGCATTGACAAGACGTGTAAACAAAGAGACAAGCGGGCCCAGCAGGAAGGTACATACAAGTGTGCCGATGCCGATCAGGCCGCCGGAAAGCCATGCCACAAGTGCACACATGGCATCTGTGAATACCCGGCAGCCAAAATATGGCAGATGCAGATGATCGCGCAGACCGATTGCTGCATAATCATACGGAGCAATACCTTCGTTGGATGCCTGGTATAAAGAAGAACCGTAGCAGGTAACCACCACCGCCGCAAGCATGATCACAATCTTTACCGAAAATGTCTGCGGCAAAGAGAAAGCAGCTGTCAGCATATTGTAAAAGAAGGTCACCATATAGCCAAGCAGGCCGCCATTGACCAGAGTTCCCCAGCCAATGTACTGTTTTCCAGCAAGGAACTCCACCACCAGCAGCACAATATTTACCAGTAGCTGCCAGTTGCCAAGCTGCCAGCCGATCTTATTTGAAATGGCAATGTTCATAGCAGTATATGCATCATTGCCTGTCAATGAAAAACGGAATACAGCAATGCCCAGTGCCAGAATCACATTGCCTGCAAGCATACCGGTAATTTTCCGGCCGTGATTTTCTTTGTTCATTTTGAATCACTCACAGACTTTCTATCTCTATGATATCTCAGTTCATGACAAGATGAAAAAAAATCCGGAACGAATTCCGGATCAATCATGGAGCGCGTGAGCAGAATTGAACTGCCGTGTCCACCTTGGCAAGGTGGCGTTCTACCATTGAACTACACGCGCACAATAGAGGCGGTTCTGACGAGATTCGAACTCGCGATCTTCTCCGTGACAGGGAGACGAGATAAGCCACTACTCCACAGAACCAGTATGGCGAGGAAAGAGGGATTTGAACCCTCGCGCCGGTTTCCCGACCTATGCCCTTAGCAGGGGCACCTCTTCGGCCTCTTGAGTATTTCCTCAATATCTGCCAAGCGCATATTGTGTTGCTCTTTTTTAGCGCTCATTCATATTACCATGGGGTATAATTGAAAGCAACTCTTTTTTTCTTTTTTGCAGAATTTTCTGCATTTTCATCTCTGATCACCTGATATCATACAACAGAAAACATTACTGCATAAGCCTGTTTTCAGCTGCCTGCATCCAATATAATCAAGCCAGAAGACACAGAAAGGATTCCTCATGTCAAAAAAGAAATTCATTGTCTATATCATTGCGTTTGTGATCTGTTATTTCCTGCTCAACGGCATCCTGCTTGCTGCAACCGGCAAAGCAGGACCAGAGTGGATTGCGTATGCGATTAACAGTTTCATGAAATAAAAAGCTGGAGATTGCCAGGCTTCAATCAGCCCTGGCTGTCTCCAGCTTCTTTGTCTGTACATCATAGAAAGTCACAAGATCTTTGACATATCTGTTAAAGACTTCATCATTTGCCGCAAAGATTTCATGACGTGAATCATACTGCACAAGGGATGTGTTGGCAGAACGCATCTTGAAGATCTGCTCACCTTCATTCAGCACCATCGTATCCCGGCTTGCCTGACAGATCAGTACCGGAACTCGTACCTTTCCGGCATTCTGAAGTGCCTTCTCAGAGCCCTGCTTGGCAGCTCTTGCCCAGCCATAGGTACCGCCCCAGGTCTGATAATCCGGATCTGCCTGGCGCTGATGGAACTGATAGGCATAGCGCTTTTCACTGTCACAGGAAGAATTGGCAGGATTATACTTGCCCGTCCAGGCATGCTGGCCAGGTGCGTAGTCATCATCCAGATGTTTGACTTTGGCATAAACGGATAAAGCATCTACAGCCGGTTCCGGCAGCTTGCCAAAGTTCATTTCCAGCATAGGTGAAGAAAGAATGGCACAGGCAAAATCATCCGGATGTTCTTCCAGTTCCAGGGCTCCGGCAGCACCGCCCATGGAATGGGCAAACAGAAATCTCGGCAGGGCAGGATACTGCTTCCTGATCCAGTTGACATAGGCGTGGATGTCACCGGCATACTCTTCAAAGGAGCCTACTGTAACTCTTTTATCCGCGAAGCAGCGGCGGTTGGACGATTTGCCATGTCCACGCAGTTCCAGAAAGAACGGTGCATATCCCGCTGCATAGAAATGCTGAAACAGTTCATGGTATTTGCCAAAGAAACCGCAGAAACCATGTACCATGACAATCACAGCTTTGGCACGGTCTGGAATGGCATGATACGTATTCAGACTGGTTCCATCAAAAGAGGAAATCTCCTGTTGGATGGCATGCCGGGCAATCCAGGGGGCAGTCTTCTCTTCCAGCTCGCTCATGCATGTTCCTCAAAGAAGATTCTGGCTTTGTCAGGATAATTGGTAATGACGGCATCTGCCTTCATCTTGTCACAATATGCCCACAGCGTTTCATCATTAACGGTCCAGACATTGACGGCCATGCCAAGCTGATGTGCCTTTTCTACTGCATCCTGATAGCGCAGATTGTAAACCGCAGGATGAATGGCATTCATGCCATACTTGTGAGCATATTCCGGCATATCAATCGGGCCATCCTCATACAGGAAGGCTACTTTTGCATTGGGATCCAGCTGTCTGACCTTCAAGGCAGAATAGTGATTGAAGGAAGAATAGATGACACGGTCCTGGAACCCATTGGCCTTGACCATTTCAATGATTTCTTCTTCAATGCCTTCATAATCAAAGATGCCGGTCTTGAGTTCAATATTGATCATCAGATTTGTCGGTTTCAGCAGATCAAACACTTCCTGCATCAGGGGAATATCCGCATGGCCTGCCTCAGGATGGGTCTTGTTGAAATTGAAGGTGCGCAGCTGCGCAAAGGTATAATCTTTCACCCAGCCAGTACCATTGGAAGTTCTGTCTATGTTTTCATCATGGATGACAACGATCTTCTTGTCCTTTGTATACTGGATATCCAGCTCCACGCCATCGGCGTGCTGCTTTGCGGCAAGGTCAAATGACAGTAATGTGTTCTCCGGCATATAGCCGCTGGCACCGCGGTGCGCCCAGATCTGATGTTTCATTGTTTATCCTTCTTTCTTTTTAAAAAGAGAAACGTCACTTCTGACGAATCTCCAGTCCAGCTTCCTGTGGGATCACTTCATGCACACACATTGCATGTTTGTCATCTGCCACAGCAAACGTAAATTCACAATTGGTGCCAACACCCCAGCTGCCATGTGCATCTATGGCAATCAAAGACATCGGCTGGGCATAGCCATTGCGTCTGATCAAAGAATCATGAAGCTCTTTGACAGCCTGCTCCGCAGCACTCTGCACCGGCAGGCCAGCCTTCATAGCTGCCACTACTGCATAGCTCAGAGCACCCTTAGCAATCTCTTCACCCATGCCGGTAGCCGCAGCGGCACCAACTTCACTGTCCGCATAATAGCCAACGCCTGGCATCGGCGTATCACCAACACGGCCCGGTTCCTTCATGAAAAGACCGGATGTTGAAGTCGTTGCACAGATCGTACCCTTCTGGTCCAGGGCCAGGAAGCAGACCGTATCGTGGCCGTCATAGGCTTTTAATGCTTCCACTTTCTTCTTCTCGAAGATTTCCTGTGCCTCCGGGGTCAGATTGTTGCGCTTTTCAAAACCATGTTCTTCTGCATACAGTGCTGCCCCTGCTCCGGTACGGAAATTATTGGCATCTCCATCCGCAAGCGACTGGGCAACAGCAGCCGGAGAACGAAACCCCTCCAGTGCCGATACAGCACCAAAATGCAGCGTGTCACCATCCATATAGCCGGCATCCATGGCAATATGTCCATCTTTGCCAGGCAGTCCGCCATAGCCGACGGAATGAAATTCCGGATTATCCTCAACATCCTGCACACCGGCAAGTGTTGCCTGCTTTGCCGTACCGTTTTTTGCAAGAAGATCAGCAGCTTTGACAGCACCCTGTGCTGCCATTTCCCAGGTACCAATCACACACCAAGTCATATTCGTTCACCGGTTGAACGCATCAGGCAGATCGTTCTCGAGAAGAATCGTATCCTCTCTTGAAGCATTTGCCCACACCCAGTTAAATGCCTCCTTTTCCTTTGCCAATACTACCACATGGCTCATATCAAAATCCACATCCTGCAGGCCAGCCAGAATCGGTTTTGTCTGCGCTTCACCTACCAGTACAACCCAGTCCGCCTTGCCCTTCATCTTCTGGCCAAAGCTGCGGTTGATTTCATCCTGCTTTGCGCCCAGATCAATCATGCCAGGGGTCACAATGATCCGCTTGCCCGGCATCATGCCAAGTACTTCCAGTGCCATAGCGCTGCCGCTTGGATTGGCATTGAACGCATCATCGATGAAGCGGAAGCCATTGATCCGCTTCAGTTCCAGGCGGTGTTCCACCTGTTTCATATTCTTACAGCCTGCGGCAATGGCCTCCCACGATACATTGAGATAGCGTGCACATGCCGCTGCCGCCAGAATATTCAGAATATTCAGCTCACCCAGCAGTTTTGTCTGCACGGGAATGCGCTCATTCCCATGCACAATCACAAACGAAGAACCAGAAGCGGAATAGGAAATATCTTCGGCATGATAATCTGCCTGCTGGCAGGCAATGCCATAGCTGATGACTTTGACCGGATTTGCAATGTGATAATTCCGGATGAATTCATTGTCATAGTTCAGGATTGCCACGCCATCAGCTGGCAGCTTTTCAGCCATCTGCATCTTTTCTTTGATGATGTTTTCCTGGCTGCCAAATGTATTGAGGTGCTGCGGTCCAATGGATGTCACAACACCGATGGAAGGATGCACAAAATTCATCAGTTCGGTAATATCGCCAACATGGTCTGCACCCATTTCGCACACAAATACCTGATGGATCGGTTTGAGCATTTCCCGGATCGTGCGGGTGATGCCCATCGGCGTATTGTAGGAAGCCGGTGTCATCAGTGTGTTGTACTTCTCAGACAGCACTGCCTGCATGATATTCTTGGTGGTTGTCTTACCGTAAGAACCGGTAATGCCGATCTTGATCAGACCGGTATGGCTGTTGAGAATCTGTTTTGCATCATTGAGATAGGACTGCTGTACGCCATGTTCAATCGGTGCAGTTATCCATCCCACTGCAAACAGCAGAATCCAGGGCAGGAAATAGCCAGCCGCTATCATCAGTCCATAGCTGAAACATGCTGGTACAAAAGCCAGAATCAGCCAGAGGGCAAGTACTTCCAGGATCACCAGCACAGCGATCTGCCGTTTGACTCTTGCCGTGACGACAAGCGGCTTGATGTACTGTTTTCCCTTTTCCATTGCCCGATGGTACAGTGCCATGACAATCTGCACGCATACAAATGGCCAGATCGTCACTTGAAACAGTGAAACCACAATAGAAATCAATACGATGGCAAGCGGAATAATACAGGATGAGACCTGATCATGCACAGATGTACGGATCCATTTGGCAAACCTTCCATTTTCATAGCGGTTCTGCTGATACATATGCAGGGCATGCCTGGAAGGAATCCAGAGTGCCCACATGGTCAAAGCAAACAAAAGAAGTTTCGTGATCATGCATTTTCCTCTTTCAAAAAGATATCCAGTACGGCATTGAAGCGCTGCGGCTGATGCCAGTAAGCCCAATGGTCATCATGTTCAAAGACAGCCAGGCCGGCATCCGGCATCTTCTTTGCCATTTCCTGTCCCATCCATAACGGCACAGCCGTGTCATTTTCACCCCATACAAGCAGCACCGGGCATGTCACATCTTTCAATACCGGTGTGACATCATCATTGACGACTTTCACAAACGTGGGTTTCATGATGCCCTTGGCATTGCGGTAATCCTCAGAACCGGCTGATGCCTGCAACTGGCGCAGCTTTTCTTCATTGTGGGTTGCCTTAAGAAACCATTTGCCTGCTTTATAAGCAGATACACGGATCTTTGCGTCCAAAGACTGCCTGGGACGGATGCCGGCAGCCCCGGTCAGACACATCTTTTTGACATCGTGGTGCTTTGCCGCATACCGGATCGCCACCCGGCAGCCAAAGGAATGGGCAATAATCACCGGATTTGCAATGTGATTCTGCTCCACAAAATCTTCAAAGAATTCCGTATATTCCGGTACACCCCAGGCGCAATCAGGCAGATCAGACTGGCCGTGTCCCGGGAAATCCAGACTGTAGACATGATAGCGGTCCTTGAAGTGCTCCATGATCAGCCCCATCATTTCCTTGTTCTGTCCCCAGCCATGCAGCAGAACCATATCCGGTCCTTCTCCAGCTTCTATATATGCCGTTTTCACATTGCGGCATGTACACCACTTCACCTCAGTGCTCATGGCTTTTCCTCCTGTCCCCCGCTGTTATGCGTTTCTTTCTTCTTTCTTCTGGATGGCTTTCTGCCTTCCCGCCATACCCGGAAGCACACGCCGCCCGGCAGGTTTTCTGCATCCACATGATAGCCATATGTTGTGACCACCTTATAGACGATGGAAAGGCCAAGACCGAAGCGGCCATTGGTCCCCTTCTCATACGGCCTAAAGATTCTCTCCAGATCCTCATCCGGAATCGGACTGCCATCATTAATGACACTCAGTTCATTTTCCTTCAGCACAATCCTGATATGGGATACCGCATACCGCAGGCCATTGTCAACCAGGTTTTCCACAACAATCCGCCATGGATCCTGGGCACCATGGAAAAAGACATTGTCCTCGGTATCCTTTTCCAGTGAAATCTCCGGACGAATGACTTTCAAAGACAGAATGACCTGATCAATGACCTCATTCATGTCCACCGTATCACCATCCGGTGTTTCATCCTGCAGATAGTCCATCTTGTTTAGCACAATCAGGGACTGGACTTTCTTTTCCAGACGGTCCGCATGTTCAATGATGACATCAACGCTCTTTTCCAATGTGTCATATGGATAAATCCCATCCTTGATGCTCTCACCATACGACTTGATTGTGGCAATCGGTGTCTTGAGATCATGCGAAATATTCTGAATCATTTCCTGCTTCTGCTGGTTCTGTTTCTGCAGCTCGCCTTCCATATCGCGCAATGCATCAGCGACCTGGCCGATGGCATCACGGCGGTGCACATTCAGCTGCGCCGGTTCATCATTCTTGACCTTTTCAATATAGGTGCGGATCTGTGACAAAGGCACGATCAAAGTGGATACCCACGCCATCAGAATGATGAACAGGACTAATACAACCAGTACATTCATCGTTACCACTTCATTGACAAGCGACGTCTTGAACTGCGTCTGGTAGGCATTGTCCATCACAGATATCAGCCAGCTGCCATTTTTCATCAGTGTCATGGAATACAGATACGTAATCACACGGTCATCCACTTCTGAAGTGCACTTGTAATCCTGGGTACCGGAAACATCCTGCTCTGTATGGGACACGATGTCTTTCTGCAGATCCGACGGCAGTGATCTGGTGCCAAGCACGGTAATGGTACCGTTCTGGCAGACAGCATCCACGATTTCTGCATCTTCATTAGGCACAATCTCATCCAGATCACCATCATAGTTATCCAGATAGGACAGCAGGCTTTCCTGAGAATTGTGCAGCAGCCGGTACATTTCATTCTGGGAAAACTGGTCCAGTGCCGGTGAGAGAAAAGTGGAAATAAAGATGGCAAAGACGGAGATAAACAGGATGATGATCGCCAGCAGCTGCTGGTTCAGTGACAGCTCGCGCAGCCACAGATTGAGGCGCTTCATCCAAGCCGGTATCCGAATCCATAAATTGTGCGGATGCTCAGATTCGGCATCTTCTTTCTCAGCCTGCGCAGCGTATCATCCACCACCCGGTCACTGCCGTAATAATTTGTCTCCCACACCTTGGAAAGAATCTCATCACGCGGGAAGGCAGTGCCCTTATTGTTTACAAAAAGCATCAGAAGTTCGAATTCCTTGGTTGTCAGTTCAATCTGATTGTTTCCCTCAAAGACCATGCGCTGATTCTCATCGATCTCATAGCCGTCGACTTCAATGCGTGCTCCTTCGTCTTTATACGTACGGCGCATGACATTGTTCACCCGCAATACAAGTTCCTTGGGTGAAAACGGCTTGGTAATGTAGTCATCGCTGCCTTTTTCCAGGCCGATAATACGGTCAAACTCCTTGTCACGGGCAGACATGAAAATGACCGGTACATCCGGAGAATGGGCACGGATCTCATCAATCAGATCAAAGCCGGACTTGTCACCCAGCATGATATCCAGAATCCACAGATGCACATCATCATCATTTGTATGGGCACTGGCTTCATCAAAAGTCAGATAGGAGCGTACCTCATAGCCTTCCTTTTCCAGATACCGCTTGACCAGCTCATTCAGGTCTTTTTCATCTTCAACAATACAAATCACTTTTTTCATTGCAATCACCAGAATCATTTTAACACGTGCACATAAAAAAGCCGCCCGAATCAGGACGGCATCCATACATCATGCGCCAAATTTAGCCTTGATCACATCTGCAACCTGGCCGCATACCTGCTGGCAGATCTCATCCGTTTCCGCCTCTGCCATGACACGCAGCAGCGGTTCCGTACCGGAAGGTCTCACCAGAATGCGTCCATTGCCATTCAGATCCTTGTTCACCCTGGCAATGGCTTCCTGGACTTCCGGATCATCCATGACCTTTGTCTTGTCATTGACTTTGACATTGACAAGCAGCTGCGGATAAATGCGCAGACCCTCACACAGCTCGGAAATACTCTTGCCCGTGTTCTTCATGACCTTGAGAATCGCAAGGGCTGTCACCAGGCCGTCACCGGTTGTCTCATGGCGCGAGAAGATGATATGGCCGCTCTGCTCGCCGCCCAGGATATAGTCATTCTTGATCATGCAGTCATAGACATACTTATCACCAACATCCGTCTTGGCAACGTTGATATGTTCTCTCTCCATTGCTTTCCAAAGACCAAGGTTGGCCATAACGGTTGTCACAATCGTATTATTGGTCAGCACCCCTTTATCACGGTAATACTTGCCGCAGATATACAGGACATAGTCGCCATTGACCAGCTCACCATCCGGTCTGACCAGAATCTGTCTGTCTGCGTCGCCATCAAATGTCAGGCCAAGATCATAGGAGCCAAGCTTCATATATTCCTGGAAGCGCTCCGGATGGGTGCTGCCGCACTTGCGGTTGATATTGGTGCCATTGGGATCATTGCAGAAGATCGTGCATTCTGCGCCAAGCCGGCGCAGTGCCTTCTCGGCAGTATAGGTTGCTGAGCCATTGGCGCAGTCCATCGCAATCTTAGTACCGTGCAGATCAAGCGGGAATTCGGAAACCACAAAGTTCAGATAGTGATCCAGACCCTCCGGATAATTCACAATCCGGCCGATCTCGCCTTCTGTCTTATATGGAATCTCAATCTTGCCATCAATATAATCCTCAATCAGTGCTTCCACTTCCCCCTGCAGCTTGACGCCCTGCTTGGAGAACACTTTGATGCCATTGTCATAGAATGGATTATGAGAGGCCGAGATCATGGCACCAACCGCAAAATCCTCATGGACGGTCAGATAGCAGATCATCGGCGTCGGGCAGTATCCGGCAAGATACGCGTCGCAGCCCTCTGATGTAATGCCGGCCGCAAGTGCCGACTCCAGCATATCACTGGAAAGACGGGTATCCTTGCCAATGACAATATTCTTCTTACCCTTCTGGCTGTAATACCAGCCAAGATATCTGCCAACCACAAAGGCGCGTTCTGCTGTCAGTCCTTCATTGGCTTTGCCGCGAATTCCATCTGTTCCAAAATACTTACCCATTGTTTGTATCTCCTCCTGTCTGAGTATCCTGTGTTGTATCCCCGATCACATTCAGTTCATACGTATCTTCCAAAAGCTCATAGCGCACCAGGCCATTCTCCGGCTGGTCGATCTGCAGATCAAATGTCTGCAGGCCCGGCTGCGCATCAGACATGTCTATATATACCATAATATCATCTGCACTGACCGCTTTAATATTGTCGGCGGTACCATAGACCGTTACGCTCGTTGTCGTCTTGCCGTCCGGCTGGGTCGCTGTGTAATTGCCTGTATTGTTCTTGTAGTTGATCTTGACATTGTCAATCGTACGGCTTGTCTCATCGCCCAGCTTGACCGTCATGGTCACCTGTGAAATCGAGGCACTGGATACACCGGAAGGCAGGGTGATCGGCCGCAGTACCGTCGCATCTTTGGTCAATGTGCTGGCATCCAGAGTCACAGTCACCTTGTCTATGCCATCCAGCACAGACTGCGAGCCATAGATTGTCACAGTCTGCTGATCCAGGCCGATGCTGGCAATGGCTTTGCCATCCGGCACCTCACCGCTGACCTGCACCTGAATGCCCACAGTCTTACTGATCGAAGAAACCGGTACATGGACATGAACAGTGTCCGGCACAATATCCGCATTGACCACCTGGCCATCCGCATCATATGCCACAAGCCTGGCATCCTGATCAAAGTCACTTGTCTGTCCTGACACATCAATCAGCGCCCGTATAAAGGCAATGGTATTCAAGGTATCACGGGATGCGCGCACATTGACCTTGGTATACTCAAACTCTGGTGTTCCTACGGAATATTTGCTGTCCATCTTATCCTGATTGACCAGATCATAAGACAGATCAAACTGTTCGGTTGTCTTTTTCTTCAGCGTTACCGTAACATTGGAAGGATCAATCTTGACATTGACCGAATCGCCAAACCCTTCTGCTTTCAGCTTGACATTGTGTGTGCCTTCTGACAGTCCTTCCAGATCGGCTGTGATGGTACCGTCACTGTTGAAGGCTGTGGTGACACTGGTCGCATCACCGGTGATGGTGATATCACATGTGGAAGGCAGTCCGGAAAGCTCAAAGGCATCACTGTTATACTGAGCGGAAACAGTGACGTTGCTGCGGGAGCGGCTGCTGGTCATGCCGGTTGTCAGACTGCGCCAGGAATTGGCATTCACGGCCATATACATGATCACTGCCAATGCCAGAGCAACCCAGCGGGAATACTTCCGATTAAACAGAATCTTGTCCAGTGCGGTGGAAAACCAGCGCAGCAGTTTCAGCAGGAATTCTTCAAAGCGCTGGGATGTACGTGCCATGCGGCGGGACTGCTCCGCAATTCTGCGGGCCAGATCGGTCTTGGATGCCGAGCTTCTGCGGCGGTCTTTCTTGTCCTCAGGCATGCGGCTCATCTCCCTTCCCGTCATCATCTTCATCACTGCGTTTCAATCCGCTGACAGACTCAGGTTCAATCCTGGCATGTTCATGTGCCTTCTTTTCTTCGATCTCTGCCATCTGCTTTTCAGCTTCCGTAAAGGAAGGTATCTTTCGATCCTGCTGAGGATAGGAAGGTATGGGACGGTCATGTTTATGATTCTGCGGCAGTTTGATGCGGGCAGCCTCATCATGAAGCTCCTCCATCTTCTCCTCCTCTTTTTCCTGCTCACTCTCCGCATGGAAAAACGAAAAACGGCGGCTGGACGGTTCCTCCTGATCATTTCCGCTGCCAGTTTCTGCTTCATCATTGCCTGATTCACTGGCATCCACAGGTGTGCTCTGACCGCAGATCGTCCGCAGCAGATAGTCACGCAGCTGTCTCTCATTCACACTCATCATGCGGCCGCCCTCTGTTACGGATACATTGCCTGTTTCTTCGGAAACAACAACAGTCACTGCATCCGTAATCTCAGAAATGCCAACGGCGGCACGGTGGCGGGCACCATAGCGGCCGGGCAAGTCCAGATTGGTCGGCGGGAAATACGCACTTGCACACGCAATCTTATCTCCCTGGATAATGACAGCACCATCATGCAGCGGGGTGGTCGTCACAAAGATGGATGTCAGAATTTCCGCCGTCACATCACTGTTCAGCTTTGTGCCGGTCGCGACATAGTCATCCAGCGACTGGGAACGCTCAATCGAGATCAGCGCACCCGTCTTGTCCTTGCTCAACAGCATGACAGCAGTCACAATCTGATCCACCAGATGTTCTTTTTCATTGCCGCTGAGACTGGAAATCCGGCTGAACACGTTCGTTTTGCCAAGTTTCTCTAGCATGGAGCGCAGTTCCGGCTGAAAGATGATGATCAGAGCCAGAAAGCCCCAGTTGATGAACATATCCGCAAAGTATTTTACGGTTTTCAAGCCAAGCAGATTGGACAATGCATCGACGATGATGACAAGCAGAATACCTTTGAAAATCTGCGTTGTCCGCGAATTGGAACGGGCCAGGCGCAGCACATAGTACAGAATCAGCCAGACAATGAAAATATCAGCCAGCGAGCGGATCACGCTGCCAAAACTATCCAGACTCCAGTTAAGAAACAGGCCAGACATGGAATCTCCTTTCCGAAAAGATGGTAACACTCTCTCCACCTTCCATTTTATTTGCATTCAGTAAGTAATGCCACCCTTACCTTCAGCACGCTGAATGTACACTGTTAAAAAAACAGCGCCGGAAGGCGCTGATGCAGCATTTCAAATTTATCTTTCGATGGTCAGATAAGCCAGATCTTCCTTGCTGAGATAATCAGTATCTTCCAGAAGATCCTTCAGAACATCCTTTTGATAATTGGAAAAATCGTAAGACAAAGCATGCAGCAGACCGCTCAGATTCACTTTATCACCTATACTGCGGGCAGTCGCAAGGAAAGCATTGGCAGCTTCCTTCGGGGTCAGATTGCGCTTGTCAATCGAATAGCCAGGATGATCGGCTGTATAGCCGGTCACAACCCATCCATGCATCTTGAGAATTTCGATATCAGAATACAAAGTGCGTCTTTCAATTTCATAATCGAACTCTTTCTTGATGTAGTTTGAAATCTGGCTCAGGGTGACAAAATGATCACGATCAGTCAGCCTCAGCAATGCCTCCAGTACCGACAGCTCCGATCCTTTTTTCATATGATTTCCTCTTTTCTAAATGCTGTAAAGTGGCACAAACTTATGGCTATATTATATCGGCATTTATCAATGAATAGAATAAATAATTCAGGTTTCACCTGCTTTTTTGTCAAATGTGACAAGACTTTTCAGGCATCGGGGGATTCTTTCATGCACACGTCAGGAAAGAATAGAATTTTCAGCTGGCAGCTTCTGGAATATACAGCATTTTCTGCAGATGGAACATCCTTTCAGAATATAACAATATAGTCATACTGCAGTTTTTAATGCGGTGTTCTTTCAGAAATACATCTGCCTGTTCTTTCAGCACCATCTCAATCATGCAGGCAATTGACTCACCATGGCTGACAGCCAGAACCGTATGATGATCTTCTTTCTGCATGATCTGTTCCAGCTGATGATAAACACGCTGCCGTACCTGGGCACGGGATTCGCCGCCCATGGCAGTATAGAAGGCATCCCGCATCTCAGCAGGAATGCAATGAGAGATCCGGCGGCTTTCTCCTTCCATTCTGCCATAGCATCTTTCCCGCAGATCCTTGCAGCGCACATAGGGCATGCCACCGACAATTTCAGCCGTATCACAGGCCCGCTCTGCTGTTGAAGAATAGACGTGATCAAACACATAGCCCGCTTCCTGCAGCGTCTTCCCAGCCAATGCAGCCTGCGCTCTGCCTGTTTCAGTCAGCGGAGAATCACACCATCCCTGCACACGGTTTTCCATATTGAACAGCGTCTGGCCATGGCGTACCAGTACAAGTGTCTTATCCATCTGTATTTCCTCACTTTATCTTTCTGTCATCTATCCGTTTCCAGATTCTTGCCCCATACGGTCCCAGCTTGTGGTCATACAGACACGAAGGCCATACAAGAGTCCAGTTATAGTGGATGGGATATGGTTCCTGTTTTTCTGCAGAGAAGCTGCAGTCAATCAGATATGTCTCCTCATCATCCCGGCGCAGATAAACAAACCTGTCATGACGTCTGTCCAGCACATGAAAGGAACCATAGACAAGTGCATCACAGGAATGCCGCAGCCTGATCAGATCCTGATATGCCTTGCATACAACCGGATCTTCCTTCTGGACAGGATTTTCTTCATTCCATGGCAGCATCACTCTGGCGTGATCTCTTGTGCCTGCCTTGACACGCTTCCATACATCATCCGGATCTTCTCCAAGCGAGACATGTTCTTTGTAATACCGCAATGATTCAATATCATGCAGATCATGGATCGAATGAAAATCATAATTGGTCAGACCCATTTCATCCCCCTGATAGACAAACGGCGTGCCTGGCAGCGTCATCTGCATCACCGCCAGCAGCAGGCAGATTTCACGGCGGTATTTCCCACTGGGATCAACCTTGGATACCATGCGGGGATTATCATGGTTGTTATAGAACAGTGACATCCAGCAGTGGCTGCCATAATGTGCTGACCAGTCAATCAGATAATCACGCAGATAGTTCAGATCATAGCGGTAATCTTCAAAGCGCACATGTCCTGGTGTTTCCAGATGATCAAACGAGAAGATCATGTCCAGTTCTTTGCGCCGCTCATCGGTAACCAGTTTTGCCATCTGCATGCCCAGACCCGGCGTCTCACCAATCGCAAAGGCATCATGCGGACCAAAGGCATTTTCATGCAGCTCATGGAGGTAGTCATGCAAGTGAGGGCCATAGTAGTAGTGCTCAATGCCGGTATAGCCCATCAGCTTTCCAACCGACACATCGCCATCCGGCAGGCCGGCATCCTTACTGATGTAATTGATCACATCCAGACGGAACCCATCCACGCCTTTGTCAAGCCACCAGTTCACCATCGTGCATACATCATGGCGCACAGCCGGATTGTCCCAGTTCAGATCGACTTGTTTCTTTGCAAACAGATGCAATGCCCATTCTCTGCGGTCACCATACTGGTCCCAGGCACTGCCTGAGAAGAACGATGTCCAGTTGTTGGGCACATTCTTTGATGAAGAAAAGAAATAGTAGTCATGATACGGACTATGCGCATCCGCCAGTGCTTTCTGGAAGAATGGATGTTCATCGCTTGTATGGTTGACGACCAGGTCCATGATCAGCCGCATGCCGCGCTGATGTGCTTCTTTGAGCAGCGCATCAAACTGTGCCATTGTGCCAAAGCGCGGATTGATGGCATGATAATCACGGATGTCATAGCCATTGTCATCCATAGGTGAATCATAAATCGGGCATAACCACAGTGCATCCACGCCAAGATCCTGCAGATAGTCCAGCTTTGATATGATGCCGGCCAGATCACCAATGCCATCATGATTGCCATCACAGAAGGAAGAAGGATAAATCTGATAAAAGACAGCCGACTTCCACCAGCGCCTGTCACCCGGCTGGCCGTCTTCCTGCATACCCTCTTCTTCCTGATTGACCAGTTTGAGAAAGGCCGGCCAGAAATCCGCATCCAGCAGATGGGACAAAGGCTTGACAAGCCATTTCAGTTTCAGATGAGATGCGGCAGGATTTTCCACCAGAAAAGAAGGCAGGCCTGCCTGCAGAAGAATCTTGGCAATGATGTCGTGGCCGATTGGGTTGGCATATACATCCCGGATGGTACTGTCCATCGTCAGTTTCCTGTTTTTCATAGCCACAGTGTAGCACAGAAAAAGAGCAGAATTTCTCCTGTTCCCTTGATCTTAAGATCATTGCATGGCCATCACGGTGCAAAGAAAGGATGCTTCTGCACCTGCTGCTGACACAGATGAATGACACGGCCGGCATGCCAGCACCGTAATGATGATCATGGAGATGTAAACCTCCCCGCCTAAGCGCTGACGCACTATAGCTTCCAGGGACTTGTGTGCCCTCAGACTTATGTCAGGTGTACGCAAAAACACAGATGCCGTTTTTCCTGCATCTGTGTTATGAACGCATTACTTTGTCTTGGCTTTGGTTCCTGCTTTTTTCTTTGCCGTGCTGCTTTTCTTTGCCGGTTTTGCATCATTATAGCGGAATACCGCACAGCCATAGCCTGGCAGCGGATAATTCACATGATACTGCCTGCCGTCACATTCACCCTTGCGGGCATTGTACAGCTTTTTAACCTTGTCATCCTTCACGGCACCGTTCTCATTGAGAATCAGCGTATAGCGGCCAGGGCATGGCACACCGACCATGTAGTCCTTTCTTTCCACCGGCGTAAAGTTGATCACAAACAGCAGATTATGCCTGCCGGTACCGTCCTTGCGCACAAAGGAGAAGATGGAGCGGTCCGCATCATCCGCATTGATCCATTCAAAGCCATCCCAGGAATCATCCAGTGTATACATTGCCGGATATTCTCTGTACATGGCAAGCAGATCTTTGACAAACAGCAGCAGTTCCCGGTTGTATGGCTGATCGCACAGTTCCCAGTTCAGCTGCACTTTCTCATCCCATTCATGGTACTGGCCGAAATCCTGGCCCATGAACAGCAGCTTCTTGCCGGCATGGCCGAACATGAACAGATACCCTGCCTTCAGATTGGCAAACTTGTCATGGCCAAGACCCGGCATCTTTTCAATCATGGAACACTTCAGATGCACAACCTCATCATGTGACAGTACCAGAATAAATTTCTCACTGGTGGCATAGGACATGCCAAAGGTCATCTTGTTGTGGGCATTCTTACGGAATAACGGATCAAGCTTCATGTAATCCAGGAAGTCATGCATCCAGCCCATATTCCACTTGTACGTAAAGCCAAGGCCGTCATCTTCCGGTGCAGCTGTGATCTTAGGCCATGCGGTCGATTCCTCGGCAATGATGATCGTGCCATCATGGCGGCCGCGGATCACAGAATTAAGATGCTTGAAGAACTCAATCGCATCCAGGTTGCCATTGCCGCCATACTTATTTGGAATCCATTCACCATCCTTGCGGCCATAATCCAGATACAGCATCGAAGCTACTGCATCTACACGCAGCCCGTCGATATGATACATTTCGTACCAGTACAGGGCATTTCCAATCAGGAAGTTCTTCACCTCATTCTTGCCATAGTTGAAGATCTTCGTGCCCCAGTCCGGATGTTCACCCATACGGGGATCCGGATACTCATACAGCGGCTGACCATCAAAATCCGCAAGGGCAAAGGCATCCTTCGGGAAATGAGCAGGCACCCAGTCCAGAATCACGCCGATGCCATTTTCATGCAGATAATCCACCATCCACTGGAAGTCCTGCGGAGAGCCATGACGGGATGTCGGTGCATAATAGCCAGATACCTGATAGCCCCAGGACCCATCAAACGGATGCTCGGCAATACCCATCAGCTCCACATGCGTATAGCCCATCCACTTCACATAGTCCACCAGCTCTCTGGCCAGCTTGCGGTAGTTGATAAAACCATCCGGATTTTCCGGCGTCACTTCCTTCTTCCAGGAACCCAGATGGCACTCATAGATTGCCAGCGGCTGCCGGTACGTATCCTTGGATGCGCGGTCTTTCATCCAGGCTTCATCATGCCAGATAAACGAATCAATATCGGCTGTTTTCGATGCTGTGCCCGGTCTTAATTCAGCCGAGAACGCATACGGATCTGCCTTGAAGATCGTATCGCCGCTCTGTGTTTCAATTGCATACTTGTACAGCTCACCAAAATCCATATCCGGCATAAAACCTTCAAAGATGCCGGATGTCTCCAAAGGCATCATGTAGTTTCTGCCAGGCTGCCATTCATTGCGGTCACACACAATCGACACTGCCTTTGCATGCGGTGCCCACACAGCAAAATGCATACCGGATACGCCATTCAGCTTTGCCTTATGTGCCCCCATCTTCTGATAGCACTTATAATTTCTGCCTTCACCAAACAGATACCGATCCATTTCCGTAATAAAAACAGGATCCAACGGTACTGCAGGTTTCTTGCCGGCTAATGATTTGTCTGCCATGATCATGCCTCCCTCAAGCACTCATTTATATTTCAATTTCTGAATATACTGTATCATATTTTGAACGGGAATGAGAGAGGTTACATGAGACAAAAATAAGAAAAAGGCGCAGCCACATGACTGCGTCTTTCAAGTGCACCGGACAAGACTTGAACTTGCACGGGTTGCCCCATACGCCCCTCAAGCGTACGTGTCTGCCGATTCCACCACCGGTGCGTGCCGAATCATTATAGCACGTGGTACGATTCCGTCAAGATACTACAGCAGGTACAGCAGCGCAATGTATACTGCTGTTCCTGCAAAAACAGACAGAATCGTATTGTGCTTCCAGGCATGCAGTGCCATGACGCTGCCGCAGCCTGCAATTGTCGCAGCCCACACGGTCCAGTCCGCGCTTAATGTATCCTTTAGACCATAAACCACAAGCACCGCCATGATCGCAGCCGGCAGTACCATGGCCAGCCGTGAAAGGATCGGTGACATTTTGCCGTCACGGAAAATGGCAAATGGCAAAGCACGCAGGCTGTAAGTCACAATGGCAGAGAGCAGTATGGCAAGCAATGCATAGGAATTGTTCATGCGTGCCCCCTTTCATTGCGTGCCAGCAGGATGCCGCTGGTCAGAATCAGAGATGGCAGAATGAAACGGGACGGACCAAAGGCAACCAGGCAGCCAATCGCACATGCAAAGCCTGTCAATGCCGGTATATGATCCTTTACTTTCTGCCACTGGTCCATGACGATGGTCAGAAACAGTGCTGTCAGTGTGAAGTCAATGCCGCGGATGGAAATCGGCAGTAAGGAGCCTGCCAGGGCACCGGCAAAAGTGCCCAGAATCCACCAAAAATGAGACAGGAAGGCAATTTCCTTCATTGCCGCATACTTGTCCACATGATCCGGATATCGGTCAATGGAACTGTACAGAGAGTACGTTTCATCGGTCAATGTGCCAACCATATAGGGAAACATCTTTCCACAGCTGCGGAAATCATCCAGAAATGACAGGGAATAAAACACCTGACGGCTGTTCATGAACAGTGCTGTCAGAACAATGGTTAACAGCGGTGTGCCGGCAGACAGAAACGATGCCAGTACAAACTGAAACGCACCTGTGTAGACAAACACACTGGCCAGTACGGCATCATACCATGGAAAGCCATTCTGGCTCATCAACAGGCCGAAGGACATTGCCACAAAAAAGTAAGAAACCGCAATGGGCGCGGTTTTCATCAGTGCAAATTTCAGTGTTTCATTCCGTTTCATTGCATCGATTGTATCAGGTATCTATAACTTTTTCCTATATCTTTTCCTGATTACTGGCAATAAAGAAAAGGAACTTTCGTTCCTCACTTCCTCTCTTCATCGTTTTCAACGGCTGTCAATGCGCCGGTCCAGATAAACACGGTCATGATCACCAGCAGAATGATCAATGCAATGATGCCAAATACAATACCCAATGCAATTCCCTGTTCGCTCATCGTCTATTGCCTCTTGTCATTAGTATAGCATTTCATCCCACAAAGTCCCAGATCGAATCCGCATCATGGAAACCTTTGACATACAGATCCTTGATTGCTGCTTTGTCCTTGGTCAGTGTCTTCATCTGACCAATGGAATCCGGTGCCACGATCAGTACTTTGCCTTCCTTTTCCAACGCAAAGCATTCCTGCAGCTTCTTCTGATACAAAGGAATCCGGTTTCTCATGCTTTCTGCTGCCACCGGATACTTATGTTCCAGCAGCTTTGCAAGCCGCACATCACTCTCATTGGAACGCACTTCATCCCGCGGTCTGGTCAGAATCACCACAATTTTGTCACAGCCTGCTTCAAAGCAGTGTTCATAAGGAATCGGATCACTCAGTGCTCCATCAAACAGCAGATGGTCACGGTATGGATACGGCTGATCTGCCACCGGCACACAGCAGGATCCCTTCAGGAAACCAAGATCATTGCGCTGATAATCCTTTTTGGCATAATACATGGGTTTCCCGGTCAGAGCATCCGTTGCCACAACCGCAAAATCTGCCGGATTATTCATAATGCCATCATAGTCAATCGGATACTCACCGCCATCATCTGACAGCGTTCCATAAATATAATCCAGGCCCAGATAGTCCTTTGTCTTGAGAAAATTAGCCAGACTCATGTATTCCTTCCGGAATGTGTATTCTGTATAGAAGGTATAGTTTCTGCCCATCTGGCCGGCAAGATAGCTCAATATATTTGCACTTCCCGCCGATACGCCGGCACCATAATCAAAGTGAACCCCTTTGCGCAGGCAGGCATCCAGCACACCGGCACCATAAGAACCGCGCAGGCCGCCGCCAACATCAATCACACCAATCATGACAATCTCCTTTTGTTCACAAAATTATCGCAACTGACATCCACTTTCAACAACAAACAGCCAATTGTGTCATCACCGATGTGATCTGCGGCATGAAGATCTCTGTGATTTCAGCATAGTGACATCAGAAAGAAGTCAGCACTGCAGATCTGCATCCTTACCACCAGATGATTGCGATACCGGAATACCTGTTATCCCGCAGCTTTCTGCAGGCTGCCACAGCCGCAACTGAGAAAAAGGCATAAAAAAATGCCGCATCTTCGGCATGAACTTTCCACATCACAGCCCTTTCAGCAATCCGGGCGGCTGGCTTTCTCCCCTTCGCATATCAATCGTTTGTATCTCACGAAAGATGTTTCTCTTTCGGCACGAATTAGTATACGCAGATACTCCTCAACGCATTAGAACATTATAACCGGAAAAGTTGTAAAATATTGTCAGGAGTAGTGTCGAAAACCCGGAAGGCAACTGATAGGTATCTGACGGCTGAGAAGCCGGAGATATAAAAAATTGCGGCCAAGGCGCAATAAAAACAACTTTGGAACTCGTTCTTTCAAAACTGAATCTT
>Ga0256406_1001760_pt1 | contig 33464 bp, 35 predicted proteins | sample RumenRJG_03DNA_FD_185986 | JGI IMG/M metagenome (GOLD analysis project Ga0256406, IMG submission 185986) | Bovine rumen microbial communities from Lethbridge, Alberta, Canada - RJG_03 | ecosystem: Host-associated > Mammals > Digestive system > Stomach > Rumen | place: Canada: Alberta | collected...
CGCTGCATCGCCCGCTCAGCCGCCATGATGCGGCCGAGTGGGAAGAAACGGCAGAGAGGACGGTAAGACGGGTAATATCGGTAATACGGTGATAGCCTTTTCTGTATTAACTGCTTAGAACCTTACCGCCATTTTATCCAACAGACGCTTGTCGAGCGCGTGCTTGTTCAGGAAGATATAGGTGGTGTACATCGCCACGAAGCGCTTGCTAAGATACCAGATGCCATGGTAGTTGCCATAGTCGCCCCACGAGTTCTTCACCATATAGTATTCCTTGCCGTTCTTGTCCTTCGCCGTACCGAAGATCAGCATCACGTGGTCGTACGTAGCCTCCCACGTATCGAAGTATTTCTGCCGCAAAGCCTGTGTCGGCGTCACCTCCGGTGCATCCACGCCGAGACTGTCGAGTTTGCTCTTCTGCTGTGCCTTCGGCAGTTTGAGCCACCGCTCCGCGTCGCTCCCTGCCAGAGAGTACGCTTTCTGCTTGTCCAAGGCCAGGCCGATGCCGCTCCGTGAGAAGTTGTCTCCACTCACATCTCCGCCCCATGCCACACAGTAGCCGTGGGCAAGGGCATTGTCGATGACCGCCATCATCTGGTCCAGCGGAATGTTGAAACTCGGACGCGGGCGCCACTTGTAAGGTGCCTCTATCACCATCCACTCGTTAAAAGGATGATGGGTGTAACTGGTCACGCTGACATAGTCGTCCCAATCAAGTCCGAGACTTGCTGCAAAAGACTGCGGGGTATAGCGTTTGCCCCCATAGCTAAACTCCTTCTGATAAGTGCCGAGATAGGCATCCAAGATACCCGTCATGCCCTGCCGCCACTGCGTCGTGATGGAGGTCTGCTTGCTGTCAGCATAGTTGTTGACATACGCTTCCAAGGCAGGGAAGAACTCGTTGAAATTGGCGAGACTGTCGCCTACCATCGCTCCCGGTCTTGTCATCGCCTCTTCCGGCACGATCCCGAATCGCTTGATGACACTCACCACGTCGTCGCAGGAGCCGCCTTCCGAGAAACGGCTGCTGCCATGCATGCGGATATGGTAGTCGGCACAGTCGAGATAATCCTGATATGCCACATACATCTCAGCGAGGTCCACTGTCTTACCCGTCTTGCGCAGGATCTCACTCTCCAAGAATCCGCAGGTGGCATAGTCCCAGCACGTCCCACTTCTGTTCTGATCCTTCACCGACGTTATCGCGTTGGCTTTGATGGTTGTGAATACCGGTGCTTTGCTTTGGGCAAAACCAGCCAGTGCTGTCGTTGCAAAAGCGACTGACAATAGCATTTTCAATGGCGTCATCATAACTATAAATTTTATGTTGTTCAAATATGATTTTATTAAAATGTGCACTATTGGCCGTTGTGTGATACTCTATATATTCTTACCTTTGCATCCGGAAACCTGCCTGTAGGCGGTCAACTGTTCTGCACGCACTTCGTCCCTCAGATGCGCGCATCTCTGAGGTGTCCTTACGAAAGCTAACAGTCCGCCTGCTTGAATCAGCAAGTGCGAGTATGCTGCACGAATCTGGCTCTACGACGTGCCTGCACGAACGAATGCCCCTGTACGATCACTCATCCTACACTTGCTGAAGGTCTCCTTTTTCTAATCCTTTGCAAATATATCTGCTGCTATTTGGTCTTCATGTTTTTTAAATAGCAATATTCAGTGTAAATGAGAAGTTTATCTTTCTTCCTTCGCCTCTTGCTTTGGTAATGCAATAGGAATCATGAATTTAATCCTGCTGATACATTGGTTTTGATTTGATTCTTCATATGTACCTTCTGCTCCCAATACTGCTATTTTTATTCTTCCGCCAGCATTAGAGGTAGTGGAAGTGGATACTGTAACAGCTAAATCATAATCAACCTTAATGAAATGTCGATGGTTATTTTCTTTATTTGCATCTTTTGAAGGTTCACTATTTGCAGAAAACAGAACTCCTTCTCCTATCATCCCACCTGTAGGGATGAATGAGCCAATGGATTGTAGCTTGGGATTAGATTCATTGATAGCTTCTACTATTTGTGAAACAGACTCCTTTACAAATTGTTTTATATCCATGATATTTTATATTTTGGAATTATTAATTTCATTATCTGTTCTAATGATTAAATATTACATCTCTATGGTATTCTAAGAAGCGTTTGTTTGGGAAATACTTCTCTGGGGCCAGGAGTCGTTTCCCTTCAATTGGTTCAAAGAAATCAGCATAGAATGTCTTTCCTACATTTACTTTTATCTTGCTGGAGAGTATTGTCTTATAATCATCATTGAATGTTATTAGTCCTTGGTCGAACGCTTTATCATAGATAGAAGAAAGGCAAATACCATTCTCAGGGTTGAGTCTTTCTTCTTTATTGTCTGCCCACGGCATAATATGACTGGCTACGAGTAATTCGGGAATATCTATTCCAGACAAAGCACAAGTCGAATCATAATTGGCAAGGATGATAGCCCGAAATACGTTTTGGTTTACTCTTGTCTTAACTATCCTCTCTTTGTCTTTGCCTGTTAAATTATCAGATATGTCGCTAAGGACTCTTTTGTACTTCTTCTCCAGAGATGTCTTTTGATAATGAGCAAGGACTTGCTCTGTTTCGAAGACAAACTTCTCTTTGTCGGCAAAGAATTCATCCCAGTACGGTTGACATTGCTTTGAGCCACCAGGCATTCCCTTTATTCCTCTCTGTTGAAGAATAGGGTCACATGAAGCAAAATTTACGAGACGGAGAGCAACTGAACCTGCTGTTCTTCCTATTAGTTCTGCAATTCGCTCTACATCGGGATTTGTGCTGTACATTTTCCCAAATGGAGTCTTCAAGTATAAATTGAAGACAATCATGAATTCTTCCCTTGTCCATAAACGTCTAACCATAAGCTATCTTTTATCTGGTTCTGCTGCAATATCAAATTCGTTCTCAGGAATTCTATAATGTATTGAATGATCTTGTAAGTAAATATGATTGATTGTAAAGGCAAGTGACTCAAGCGTCTTATCTCGAACTTTTGGTTTCAACTCGCACTCCCACACCGTGATGCAGTGCCATCCCATCTTTGCTAGTTCCCGCTGTTCTTCCTTGTCCCGTTCTTTGTTCCGCTTGATTTTCTTCTCCCAAAAATCAGTATTCGTCTTAGGTAACCGGAAGTACTTGCAGTCTTCATGCCCATGCCAAAAGCAGCCGTTGACAAACACACACGTGCGGTACTTGCGCAGCACAATATCCGGGTGGCCCGGCAGTCGCGAATTATTCAGACGGTATCGGAATCCTCGCTTCCACAGATATTTGCGCACAAGAACCTCGGGCTTCGTGTTCGCCGAGCGAATAGAAGCCATATTCTTGTGACGTTGCTGTGTTGTTAAGACATCCATTTTCACATAGTAGATTTGCAAAATATATCGATTATGTGGAGGGTATTAATGCCATTTGATATTAATGTTAAAAAGATGACGGAGCTGAATTACATTATATTGCAGTTAATACGAAATGTTTATTTGATATTTGAAACAAAAGTTCCTTTTTTCAGTTCGTTCTTCTCTACCAGGCAGATAACATCTTTTATACAATCAGACTTTATTGCATAACCGATGTTGTTAGGTATATCCACAATAGGTTTGAGATTAGAGACAACCAATCCATTTCCCATTTTTAATACACCCTCTACACTTCTGTTATGTTTGTTGGTGATCAATAAGACTTTATGATTTCCATTCATTGTAGTGAATGTAAAGAAAAATCCAGTACCAACGCTTATCGTTGAAGCATTGGTATTAACGGATTCAATTCTTGTTGTGCAGTAGCAAAATTGTTCGTATGCATTCATATCCATACGTGTTATGATATTATCTGACTTACTGACATGCTAATAGCTTGTCCATAGTTGTATCTGTGAATGTTCGCCAAATATCAAGATGAATTGGCTTATATTCTTTAAACAATTGACCGACATACTCAATCTCAAACACTAAGCGAAAATCATTATCATCACATTCTGGATGAACTTCTTGCTTTGTCCCGACGCGTGCTATCTTGATGAAATACAAATCCCGGATACCCATTCTCTTCATATATGGCATAAAGTAGTATAACTTGTTCAGTGCCACAGTTGAAGGAAATCGTTTGCCTGTATAATAAACCTTTGCTGAACGGTCAAGGTATTGGTCAATGTTATCAGTCTTAACAAGGCTGATAAGAACATTTTTATCCTTTTTGACTGGTAAATCATTCACTATTGAGTCTGCAAAGTTTAAAGTGTTTTCAACAATGTTTACAGGAAATTGCATTTTTACCTGCTCAAAGTCAACTTGATGTACTACCAAAACTTTTCGTAAAGAATTGATGACATGCCACATCAGCACAGGGGGAACAGCATTGCCTATTGCCTTATATTGCCTGATTTGTGAAACAGAATCAAGCTTAAAAGTGTCAGGGAACGACTGTATACGCGCCGCTTCACGTGTTGAGAAACGTCTGTACCTGTCACCAACCATGAAAACTGGGTCTGTACTGTTCAGACTGACTTTTGCTAAATGGGCGCTAATTGTATTGCAAGGCTCGTCTAAGGACATAGCTCGTCCTTTGTTCATCTTTTCCCTGACAGCCATCATCCCAGCTACAGCTTTGTCGCTAAAGAAAAGCGCTTCATTTCTGTTGGCTTCATCAGAAATTACGTCCCTCAGCACTTTTCTCTCTGATACTCGTACCTTTGCAGGATACCGAAACCTAAGATAGTCTTCTTTGTTTTTGAAACCAACAATGATGACACGTTCACGTTTCTGGGGAACGCCATATTCTGAAGCGTTAAGTAGTTGGTGAACAACGGTATATCCTGCGGCACGGAATTCGCCCATTATCATCGGGAATGCTTTCCCCTTATTGGCAGAAAGCAAGCCTTTTACATTTTCTGCTATGAAAAATCGCGGATGTCTCTCTTTGAGAATCTTCACCATTTCAAAGAATAGCATACCTCTCTCATCCTTGTAACCAAGCCGAGGTGGATTTTGAGCGGAAATTGAGAATGATTGGCAAGGAAAACCTCCAATGAGCATGTCAAATTCCGGCATATCTTCTATTTTAATTTCACGAACATCCTTTACTTCGCATTTGTGTGCAAAGTTATCATTGTAGATTTTCGTGCAAAATGGATCATTGTCGACAGCATAGACGATCTCAAACGGATTTTCCTTGTATTCTTTTCCAAGATAAGAGAAACCGCCAAGAACACCTAAGTCCATTCCACCACAACCGCAGAACAGTGAAGCAACTTTTATTTTTTCCATGCTAGAATTTCTGTTAAATCAAATGCATCAACAGGGAAAGTAATCTCCATACCATCGCGAGGCTCAGCGTCTATTTTGTCAGTCTTATAGAGCGCCACAGGATTGCGAAGGACTATTAAAGTTTTATTATGCTCACTGAGCATTAAACGATAAACACAATAATGCTCTTTTATCGTGGATGCCACTCGCCACTCATTGGGCGACATATGAAAACCATACATGAGAATTCGTTGCTTACTAATAGTGGTTTTAACCTCTATATATCGGTGATCCTCTGTACCGTCCCCTTCGTAACTATCAATATCGAAACCGGGATGGTAAGATGGACTATCAACAATCTGAACGAGTCTTACGAAATCCTCATATCCGTTGATCTTGAGTCGCATTTTTTCATGACCACAAATGATGGCTTCGCCCAAATTTCCTATATCCTTAGTAGTAGTGTCATCTGAAGATACTATGTCCTTAATTCTATCTCCAAATACTACATCAATATCTTCGTTATCTCCAATTATAGAACGAATATCAGTCTTAAACAAATTCGGCCTCATTGAGTCGTTTACATACTCAAACCAATAAGGCTCGATTTTTGCCAAATCAGCCGTTTCGATGACCTTCTTATTGTAGAAGGAATCGTAACCCTCAAACCAAGTCTTGTCTTCCTTAAAAATCTTTAATGCTGAGAGTTCGTTCCCTTTCAATGAATAATATCCATTATGCTTGTCTAAAAGGTTGGCAATCTCCATATAATCAAGAATGTCACCTGCATATCTAGTAATGTCACCCTTACTCCTGGCTTTTCCTGTTAATGATTGCACCTTAATATCCTTAGGGTTATAATATTTTATATTTGCCTTTCTATTATCCAAAATTGATTTGGCAATAGCCCTAGGAGAAACATGCCCACTAGTCACACGAATATCATTGAAGATGCAATAAGTTGCTTCTTCTGCTGATATACTCATGTTTTTAATTTCATTTTGTTCACTGAGAATTTCATTGCCAGCCATTAGGACTTGTATAATCATTTTAGCAGGCTTGAATTTAATGCCATGATATATAATATCCTTCAAGTCCTGTGGTTTCATGTGGCCTCCAGGGAACTGGAAAGAAAGTAAAAATAATCTCAAGAATTGCGTCAGATCTTGATTCTCATGGAGAAACTTTGCCATCTTAGATGTTTCTGTAACATCTGCTTCTTTGTCTTCTACATAGAAACCAAACAAAGCTGGTATCTCCGTTCGCCAATTATTTAACGTCTTATCAGTCATGTCGATATTCCCAGGAAACATCTTGATGGCATTAAAGTAACGAGCACGATACTCCTCACAAGAACATTTTGGAATACGGCAGCATTCATTTGCCATATAGAGCAAAACGTTCTCAATATTGCTCTTGAATCTTGGACGAACGAAATGAATTCGATGCCAATATTCATTTGGGATATTGTAATATTTTACTTTCTTTTTCATAGAAATCGACTTAATTGTTTTGCAATTGCTTTTGCCAACAAAGGTGGAACTGCATTACCCACTTGTTTATATTGACTTGTCTTGCTACATGTGAACACAAATGTATCTGGAAAAGATTGTATGCGAGCACTTTCGCGTACAGTTGGTATTCTATTCCACTTGTAGTGGAAATGATGTCTATGACCGCAATCAATTGTAAAACTCGGCTTGGTGCTGCATAAACGTGTCCATGCTATATGCACTTTACGGGTCTGCTGCAGCTCAATAGGAAGATCTTTGTAGTTACCTCCATCTGGAACCATCGCAATAATCTTTTTGGTCTTCTCATTATGGATAGTAATTTGATGATTGAACACTCCTTTACTTCCAGTTCGAGCATAACGCTGATAATCGCTTGTGGCTTTATTAGGATATGCGCCACCATCGGGGATGGATTCCTCCGATAAGTCACACAAAGCTTCCGAAGAAGTCACCTTTTCGGTTTTAAATGGTTGTGGAAACTCAAAATCAAATCCATTGGCAAAACCTACGAATATCGCACGACGACGATTTTGTGGCACGCCATAGTCAGATGCAGTTAAAACCTTGACATTGACCTTGTAACCTATTTCTTCGAAGTCTTTGATGATAGAATCTTTGACCATACCACCACCAATGCTCAATATGTTGGGAACATTCTCCATAACGAAAGCTTTAGGATGGAAGCATTCTACAAAGCCAACGAAAGATTTGTAAAGTTCATTACGCTTGTCTTCAATGATTCTCTTTCCTGCTACGGAAAAACCCTGGCACGGAGGACCACCAATAATCACGTCAACATTATTAATATGGTAATCTTCTTTTATCTTATGAGGGTCAAGAGTTGATAAATCCGCACAAAGTGTTTGAGCACCTTTGCGGTTATAGGAATATGTCTTAAGAGCATCTTTCCAGTTATCTATAGCCAAAAGCCCTTTGAATCCAGACATTTCAAATCCAAGAGACATTCCGCCGCAACCTGAAAATAAGTCTATAAACGTATATTGCATTTTTATTATTTTTTATACCATTTCAGCTAACTCATTCATATTGTTAATTTCGACAATAACATAATAATATTTTATTTGCCGCATAAACGAATGATCGGTCCTTATTTTGGAATACGATGCTGTGTAATTCAAATTTAAACTTAAAAAAATTACAATTATTATATTATACTTTTCTTGAATTCTTCAAATCTAACTAACTCAGAAATCTCAACATCCAACAATTGAGCTGTCCTCATTAAACTACCTAAGTCTGGCTGACTAGAATTTGTACACCACTTGGAAATGGTAGTCTCATCCTTCCCAAGTTGTTCAGCAAGCCATCTATTTGTGCGCTTCTTGTCAGCTAACACGACTTTAAGTCTATTTAAATCACAATTCCCCATAAGTGCTATAATTTATGGTGCAAAAATAATAATTTTAGTTGAGACTCTCCTATTTTTTTCTTTCAATTTTTTCGGTATTTTGTCAAATGCTTGAAAATACTTCAAGAATAATCGTATGGCTGAAACACAACAAGGTCCATATTTGCTTTAAGCGTCTCTATATTTTTTAACTTCATATGAGATATTTTGAAATATAAAAAGTATCCCATTGGCGAATAAGAAAGAAGAACTCTATTTTTATCTTCTCCATCTTCTCTTTTGACTTTGTTCGTCGTCTACATCATTCACATTTATGCCATGATTGACCTTGTTACCTCAGGATAACTAAAATGATATATGTACGACGGCCGTCAGCCATGCGTCAAACGGCCGTCAGCCACTTGGTCAAACGGCCGACGACTATTTGTATAACGGTCGTAGTACCATCATCGGTCTTTTTTCCAAATACTGACATCTTGTCTTTTTATTAACGAATTAATCATTTCAGAAAGATTATTTCGTAAATTCCAATCAACCTGAAAATACTGACATGCCAACGGATTGTTTTCGTCACAGTATCTTTGAGTATGACATTTCTTATAAAGTTTGCATATATTTTCTCCAAAATTCGTAAAGAAGTGCCATCTACAAATATTACAATGTTTGGCAAAAGGAAAGAGTTTGTTTGCCATTATATAGCAAGCAGCGAATAAAGCTGATCCGTATGATCTAAAGTCACCTCCTAACAGTACTGGTTCATCTTCACATTCTTCACTCATAGGAACAGCTATTTCAAATATCCCCCAATGCTTGTTCAAGTTATGACAATCAGTGGATTCCATATAAGCTTTTCCCGAGTTGTAAAGAATGAATCTTTTAATACTGTTGCTATAGTTATCCCATTGACCACGTAATTCTTTTGGCTTAAAATTATAGAATTTTGTTTTGTCGCCTTCCTTGATAGGACTATTGATAATATTGAGAATATCATCTTCTGTCTCAATTTTGAATTCTATGATTTTAATTCCGGATTCTATTTTCTCCTTTTCACATGGATGGGTGACACATATCTCTATGAAGATAGGATTGTCTTCATGATATTTGTTATTACCTAAAATATCGGCACGGTATTCATGTCCATTCTTAGAAAAGGTCTTTTCAATTGACCAATTGTCTATCCACTTAACTATATCTATTGGTGGAAGGTAAATGTTTTTAGAGCAATAATTATCGTCCTTCAATTTACATGTATAATAATGCTCGCACCTTTCTATAGTTTTGACTATGACTTGTATAGATGACGATTTAGAAAGCCATCCATAGATAAGAAACTCTGCGATTGAATGAAGATAATGATTATAATCGCATTCATCATTAATATGCTTATGAGCGAAATGCCAATCTCTTATTTTGCCCATCTTTGTTATCATTTCATGTTTGCAATATGGGCAACAGAAATGTTTATTTCTATTCTGTACATCATGGATATTTATAATATGTCCGCTTTCGTCAAGCGCAAAGTGTTGGTATTTCTTTTCAACTTTATTTCTCATAACTTGAGATAATAAGTAAATTATGTTTATAATTCAACTTCTAATTCGCGATATTGTCAATGGAGACATGATGACATCTATATAGTGGACGACTTCTATTTGTTTTCATATTAACGTATTCTATAAGTAGATAATTATGTGTAACTTTGCAAAATTAATGGTTTTATTTGGTAAAAACAACGAGTCATAGACTTTTTTAGATGTTATAACAAACATGTTTAGAATGAAAAAGTTGTCCGTAGTTAATACGAACAACTTTTCCGATAATGTCCTTAATGATTTCTTTACTTTTATTCCCTCAGCACCACCATCGCAAACCTGTTGGCTTCCTTTCGTGCAAACTGGCGGATACCACCGAGACTGACGGCCTTCATCTGCGATTTCTCGATGCCATTGTTGATGAACTGCTTGGCGATGTAACGGGCACGGGCAATGCTCAGCGCACGGTTACGCTTGGCGGTGCCGGTGGCTTCGTCGGCAGCCCCCGTGATGTGGATGGTCAGATGATGCTCCTTGGCATACTTGGCGATCTCTGTGAGGTTTGCCAATTGCGACTTGGTGACCAGTTGGGCGGTGTTCAGCTTGAAATAGAAATAGATAGGGACACCAACAGCCAACTGGAGGGAGTCGTCACTTGCGCTGTCATCGGAGGTTGTTGCGGATGCCATACGACTGCGGAGCGCATTCAGTCCGGCATAGTCGTTCTTGTTGGCCGACAATGCGCCACAGTCCTCTTGCCAGTTGACTTGCTGCTGGCGCAGAGAATCGTCAGGCTCGGTGCCTACTCCATCGTTGGCGTACATTCCTACCGCAGTCATGGCGAGCAGGAACAATAGGATGCTTTTCTTCTTCATCTTCTGTCTTTTGGGGCGAGGAACAGCGGAACGCCTTCACCGCTTCAAGCCTTTGGCTGCCCGCTGTTCCCCACCGTTGATTGTTTTACTTGTCTCGTTTATCTTCTCATTCTCGATACCTTGAGCCCCGCCTCGCGGAACTTCTCCTGCCACTCCTGATAGAGAGGGCTGTTCAAGGCATGTTCGTTGAACGCTTGCGCTGCGTCGTGCAGCTGCTGCTTTTGCTCTGGCGTTAACCAGTCGTGAGAGCCTTGCGGCTTCTCCAAGGGTGAGACACCCGATTTCTGATGCAATTCCATATTTTCTTAAATCTTGGTCGGTGATACCCGACGCGTTGAGTCGCTCTATGTATTTACTGTCAATTCTTATGTCCTGAAGTTTGCCGAAGCTGCCATGCCCGAAGGTCGTCATCAGCACCACGTTGCCACCCCGACTTTGGATATAATCGCGAAGGTCACGGAGCTCTGCCCCGGAGGTGATGAAGTCGTCCAAGATGATATATTCCGTACCTTTCCTGACCTCACCCTCAAACCGCATGCGTTTGCTGATGCGGCTGAGATCGGTGGCGTTGGTGTGGGAGACGTCCGTCACGGCGATGATGTCGTGGTCGACGGTCATGCCGATGGCAGAGAACTTGGCAGCGTATGCCGCCGGTATCATGTTGATGTCCCCACCCTGCATCTTGTGGTTGTAGACAATGTGAGCATGGGGATAGCGTCGCGCGATGTCGGCTATCTTACTGTCTTTCACAAAGGCATCGACCAACCGCAAGGCAGCCTCGTAGTCACCATGTTTGGCAGCATGAAAGTCAGGATGCTTGCGCGCCATGCCGGAACTGGTGTGATTGACAACGGCCGGAAAAGCATCTCCCCATCGGTGGCCTTCGGGCATCGAGTCTTTCTGGCGAAGCATGTATAGGACCGTGTCCCTGTCTATCAATAGCGGAGAACTGCCTAAATACATCCATGCCTCATGCTCCTGTCCGAAGGTGAACAGCACTTCGGCTTCAAGACTTGGCTCAAAGAGTCTAACGGTGAAATCGGGCTTGCTCGGCACTCTTGGCAGGGACAGCCTCCAACACCTGACTCTCCGCTTTCACCGGCTGTTCCTGTCGACTCTCGGCAGCCTCCTGTGAGACTGTTGCCGACTTGACATCGCTGCGGAACAACGGCGTGAACGTCTTGTTCTGCTTGCGGATGTCCGTAAAATCAGCGTTCCAGCCGTCACGCCTGAGTCGCTCACCAACGGCTTCCATGCGCTGTGTGATGAACGATGCCGACCGCTTGACATCATTGAGCGTGGTCTTGATGAACTCCGGGTCCTCGTTGAGACTGCCGAGCCATGACTTCAGATAAGCGGCACTGTCGCTCTTCACATGCTTGGCCATGCCATAGCGTGAGGACACCAGGGCGGCAGTGAGCTCTGCCACGAGCTCCTCTCGGCTGTAACTCGCCCGGTCCTGGGTAGGCTTGATACGGTTGAGGCGGTCCGGGGAGCCACTGGCATGACTCATCTCGTGAAGGAGGTTGCTGTAGAAAGACTCGCCGTCGATGAACTGTGCCTTCTCCGGGATGATAATCTCATCGCGCGCCACACTGTAGTAGGCATCGTTGCCCGCTGTGGGCTTGATGGGACAGACGTAGAGGTCCTTGGCTATCATCGCGTCAATCTCCGGCAGACTCGCCATGCCCTTGTCGCTCAGCTCCAGTGTTCCCTGGGCTTCCTTGCGGTAGGTCTCGTAGAGTTCAGGGCGCGCCTCCTTCAGGTTGGTCTGGTCAACGTTGAACACATTATAGACATGCTGCTTGGGGAAAACCGAGAACTCATTACGCTCCTTGGCATCGAGCTGTTTATAGTCGTCGTATTTGATGCGCTCGTTGGTCTGCTTGTGCACACAGGTGAAGGTGGTGATCATCACGGGTGTGCTCTTCTCTCCCTTGTTGATACGGACAAAAGGCAGCTTGTTGCCATCCTTGTCCGTGAGCAGGTGCTGCCGCTTGCCGTCCTTGTCCTTGGCATAGTTCATGTCCGTGATGCGGTCGAAGGTTGCATAACGGGATGTCTGCCAGTGGTTCTTCTCCTGCATGAACATCAGGATGATGCTGTTCATGCCGTTGTAGTTGCGTCCATTGAGGTTGCGGGGCAGTTGGGCGGCACCGGGAGATATCCAAGGCTGCTTCCAGTCCTGCTGGAGATTTTTGATCTTGTCAATCATGATGTCGGCAAAGACATTCAGGGCTCTGTCCTCGGCACTCAGGCCGTCGGGGTTGGGCGTGTAGTTCTTTCTCATAGTAGTGATGGTTGGTTTCATGAGTTGTTGATATGCTCTGTCATCTCACGGACGATACACGAGAGACTCGGCGCCTCCTTGTAGAAGGAGATGCGCAGGTCACCGCTGATGTCCACATGGGCACGCGGACGCAGCCAGTCGGGCTTGATGCTCTCAACGGTGGCGTTCTTCTCCGGGAACCGCATGAAGGTGACCCACGTACTGACGAAGTTGTCACCGACCTTCTCGGATGAGTAGGCAGAGAACAGGAGATAAGGTCGGCCGTTCTTCGACGTGCGCTCATCAAAGATGTTCTCCTTTTTCAGATAGCCGCGGAAAGAGAGTGTGCCGGAGATGGCATCCAACGCGGGCACGTTCTCTGCTGTCACCAATCGGGCGGTGAGATAGAAACTCAGTCCGTCGTCCTTGCGGCGGATGTCCATGGTTCCGCTCGCCGTGACACGTTGCCCTTCGGTGTAGATGCTCAGGTCACTTTGCCGTGCCTGTGGCACTGACACAAAAACACGGATATCCCTGGTGCCACTGCCGTCGGCAAGGCTGACGGACATGACGAAGGACACGTAAGGCTGGTTGTTCCTGTCGGTACGGATGGAGGCACTGCGTCGGACAGTGCCTGTGATGTTTACTTCTGCTTTGATCATAGTTGTATGAAATAGATGATGTTACTTTCTTTGCAGATGCTGCTCCTGCGACTGACGCTCGGAGGCTATCTGCTCATAGTTCTCGGAAGCCTGCTGGCTGAAGGTTACGGCATTGACAAGACTGCCGATTTTCTGCCGCTTGGCAGCATCGTCACCGTCGCCATTGAGGATGGCGGTCAGGCGTTGCTGCTCCTCGGCTGTCAGTTCATGGCGGTACTCCTTCTTGCCGTCGTGGGTGACGAGGACGGCCTTTCCGCCCTCGGTGACGGTCAGTGATGCCGACTTCAGGTTGGGCGTCATGCTGCTGAGGTCGATGCGTCGCTGAGTGACAGCCTCGTTGATAGCCGCCATCTTCTCGTCGCGGCTCTTGCCTTCCATCTTCATGGTCAGCATGAGCATGGTCATAAGCATCTGCATAAGACTGCCCAGGAGTCCACGCCCACCGTCCATGCCGATGGCTGCATCCTCGGAGGTCATCAGCTTACTGAGCCATCCTTCCGGCGTGGCTTGCTTCTGTTCCGGCGTGCTGTCGCCTTTGGACTGATAGTCGGCAAGGAGGTTGCGGCCGTTGTGCTGCGCCTCTATCTTCAGGTTGCCTTTCTGACTGATGTCCGCAAGATAGGCGGCCGGGTTGACCCATTGCATCTTGCCGTCCCTGGAGACGTTGATGACCCCGAAGTGGAGATGCTCGCCCGTGACCCTCGTCCCCGTGGCTCCCGAAACGCCAATTTTCTGTCCGGCATTGACCGTATCGCCCTTCTTCACGGCAATCTCACTGAGGTGCATATACTGTACCCTCACCCGCGAGCTGTCCTCACGGGCATACTCCACGGTGACGGTCTTGCCCCCAGCGGTGTTCGTGCGGTGGTCAACACCCACGACTGTTCCTTTGTTCTCGGTCGCCAGGACCGCTTCCCTGTTGGTCTTGATGTCCATGCCGTGGTGCACCTGCATGGTGCCTTTGTTCAGCGGATCTTCCCGGTTGCCGTAAGGAGAGGTGACGAGCATGAAGCTATCGCGCTTCACGGGCATGCTGTAACAGCCGGTGGCTACGGCTGACGAGTTCTTGGCTGCGTTTGCCTGACTGCGTGGCTGACTCATCACCATCTTGTCGTACTTCTGCAGTCCGGCACCCTCGATGACGCTGACCAACGTGGAGACATAGCGTTTGTCGGAGGCATAGCCGCCCCGTTGGATGGCAGCAGCCCAGCCACGGTAGTCGTCGGCGGCAAGGCCGACGGTGTGCTTGCGGTATCGCTGCGCCATGAGGACTTTGGAATGGTCCTCATAGCTCTGCCCCACACTGTCGTATTTCTTGAACTTCTCGTTGGGCCGGTCGTCATCCGCCAGGACATAGTTGCCGTTGTAGGTACCTTTCACGCCGAAGTGGTTGTTGGCGGTATTGGCCAAGGTGCTCCTGCCGTCCGCCGACTCAATGATACCCTGTGCCAGCGTCACCGAGGCGGGTATGCCATAGCGCCGCATCTGCTCCATGGCATACTCCGCATACTGCTCGATATACTGTTGTCTGGATGGTGTCATAGCATCGGCTGGTTATCGGTGCATACTTGTGCGCTGGTCCTCCTGACGGGCTACGACTTCCTTGACCTCCTGCTGCGAGGATTCCTTGGCTTCCTCCTGGTTCTGCTGCCTGGGCACGGTGAGCTGGTCACAGATGGCCACGCGCTCGCCGGCACGGATGAGCTTGGGCAGATAGGTGTCGAGGGCGTGATGAGGGAATACGGCAGTCTCCAAAGGACGGCCGTCCTTGTCCTTCACCTTGTTGTTGCTGGTCAGCGTGATACCTAATATCCTTGAAGCCTTCTCGGCATCGCTGCGGTAGGTCTCATAGAAATCACCGGCACGGAACAGAAGGATAGCATCGGGATGCTTGGCCTTCAGCTTGTCGTACTGCTTCATGATGGGCGGCAGCTTGCTCTGCACTTCCTTTTCCTTCACAGTCTCTTTTACTGACTCTTTTCCATTCTCTTTCAAAGTCTGTTGTCCGCTCTGCTTTTCCTCCTTCTGCTTGCCGCTGAGCACATCGGCATAGAGTGTGGCGGCAAGGTGCTGCTTGTAGTCGCGCTTGTCATCGGCGAGCCACAGCCGCTGCCATTGCGACTGGCTGATCTCACGCGGACGCTGCTTCTCACCGTCGATATTGGCCATGAGGAGTACCTTGTTGTCGTTGGTCTTGAAGGCATTCACCCTGTCAATACGGTCAAGGGTCTCCTGAGAGGCACCGCTCCTGAAAATGTTCACCTCGCGGTCGGGATGCTCAGCCACCACGGAGTAGTATTTCTGGGCGAACTGCGTGCGGAACTTCTCTATGGTAGTCTCGTCGTGGTCGTTCTTCATCATGTCGAAATACATACCAATGTCGGCCTTGTCGGGATGGACGGCAAAGGTGCGGCCTTCCTCCGGACGTGCGGCAAGCGTCCACTTCCCGTCATCGTCTTTCAGCATGGCAATGCGTGAGAAGTTCTCTGGCACCTTGTCGATGGGAAACTGTGAAGCCCAGGCCTGCATGGTCTTCTCGGAAGGTTTCTCCACGGGCAGAATCTTTACGCCGCTCTCTGCCTTCTTCATCATCCCCACCGTGCGGTTGACATCCGCGAGGATGGCCTTGCCCAATTCCGGGTTTGCCTTCAGTTGTTCGATGACCGACGGCAGGTGCTCCATGGTTTCGGGATGGAGTTTGGCAGGGAGTCCCATCTCCAGCATCTTGTGCGATGCCACCAGATCCCTTACCAACAGTTCACGCTGCTGCATAGAAGCATCTGGCTGGCGTCCGCCTTCCACGGCTACCCCCTTACGCCCGAGACGTTGAGGAACGCCCGTGGCATGGGCAATCTGCCGGACCACTTCTTGGGCGTAGTCGGGATAAGAGGCAAAGTCCTTCTGCGGTGGGATGTGCACCGTGTCGGTGCGGCTGTCGTAGTGAGCGAGACCAGTACCGTCCTTGCGGATCGGCACAAGACAGTCTTTCATCTTCTGCAGGAACTGGTTGAACTCCATCCTCACTGCCTTGTCGTCCACGGGCTTGCCCGTGCGCTCGCTGGCAGCGGCAAACTGCTCCACTTGCTTTTTGTAGTCCTCCTTGTGTACATGCGCCATCGTCGTCTGGTCGATGTTGAAGATGGTATAGACATCCTCACGCGGATTGGCCTTGTACTGCTTGCGGGCTTCCTCGTCGAGGGCAAAATAAGCCTTGCGGCTGATCTTGTCGTCGGGATTGGCGTTGTTGACATACTGGTTGGGATTCGTCCACACCACCGCCACGCCTTTCTGACCCTTGCGGACTGCCTCGCCGCGTTCGTGGGTCTCACGGAACATCGTGTAGACATTGGTCTTGAACCCGCCCAGGTCACTGTGCATCGCCATCATCAGGGCATTGCCCGGCGGCAGGCGCAAGGACTTGTTGTAAAAACTCGGAGCCGGTTTGCGTGAGGCATTGAGCAGCTCGCCACCGTTCTCCTTTGCATTCTCAAGGGCTGCGACAAGAATCTCCGTCTGTCGCTCTGCGCCCGTCTTTTTCTGAATTCCTTCTTCTGCCATTGTATCATATCATGAATGGGTGAAAAAATATAGGGAAATAACTCGCTGTCTTCGTTATCGGATGCCACGTGTCTGACTGCGCTCCTGGCTCTGCTCATAGCTGTCGGCAGCACGCCCGATGGTCTGTCTGTTGCCCATGGCCGTCTCATCCACCTTCGCCAATATGCGGTTGGCAAGGGTGTTGAGTGGCAGAGCCCCGGATTGGTATGCCTCTACGACCTTCGTGGGCAGGGTGACGATACGCGGCACTCTGTCGATGTCCACCAAGAGCACGTTGCCCTCAATCTGCGGATTGCAGAGCCGCTTGTCCAACGGCTCATCGTCATAGCGCTTAAAGCGTGTGGCATTGCTCTGGTTCTTCCGCTGCTCCGCCAGTGCCTCCTGACCGGCCGTGTTGAACAGACTGGCTCCGCCATAGAGCATGAGCGGGAACTTCATCAGGGGATTGGAGGCGAAGGTCCCGGCAAGGAGCGAGGCAAGCGGCACCATCGTCTGCTGGTTCAGACCGATGGATTTAGTCTTGCCCGTCAGTACGCCTAAGAGCATGTCGGGGAGCATGGCCAAGGTGAAGCCGAGATGGTTGAAGGTGTCGCCCATACCGTCAAGGCCGATATTCCCAAGGAGCGCATTCCAGCCGGTGTAGTCACCGGTTGATAGTTGTTGTGGCGATGACTGTTGCTGTGATGGCTGTTGTGGTGACGTCTGTTGGCTGTCATCCGTCGGTTGTGGCGCATTCTCCTGTAGCGTAACAGTTTCCTCTGCTTCGGCAATGTTCTTATAGCTTACGGCATCGCGGCCAGAACGGCGACTGCCCTGCTCGTTGCGGATGGCTTTGGCAAAAGCCTCATACTCCATAGCCCGGTAGGTAGCTGCCGCTACGGACATGGTGGATGTGCGCCCGATGGCCTTGATCGTGCGCTCACCGGCATCGAGGGCCTTCGTCACCTTGCTGCGGTATGTCCTGGCATTGTCCGTAGCCCATTTCAGCGCGATAGCCAACTGCTTGTCAGAGGCATACGCCATTTCGTTGAAGCCCATTTGTGAGAACATCCATTGGGGTATGGCGGCTTTCCTGCGGTTGGCTGCTGCAACCTCCTGCCGTCCTAACTTCCGCTGCTTCTCCAGATAATCCTTCTGTTGTCCGGAGCCCACACGGTCCACAGCTTCGACGCTAACGTCTATGGCAGCCTGCCCCAGCAGTCCGCCGACACCCATCGTCGTGGCGGCATTGACGATCCACGAGCTGATGCTTGCCGCCGCCTGCTCCACGAACGACGGGTTGTATTTCTTCTCCGCCTCCTTGTTGATATGGTTCTGCATGGCACTCTCGCGACTGCGGTTAGGGATATAGAACAGGGTGCCCTCCATGGCTTTGCGCGTGATGTACTCAGCCGTAGACTTGGGAATCTGTTCCTTGATGAGATGGTCTACCATCTTCTTCTCCATGACCGCATCGACGGTGATATGCTGCCGTTTCAGCTCCGCCTTCACCATGCTGATATAGTCTTCTACGGTCTTCGTGTTCCACTTGCCGGTGTAGTTCACCTGCGAGCGGTAGCAGTCCATCGCCGCCATACCGCCGTCGGGACCCGCCGCTCCGGCCATGAGCATGCGGTAGGACGCGTTGTGGCGTGCGGACTCCTCCGCCTTCAGGCGGTTGAGCTCGTCACGGACCTTATTCATGATGGGTACTACCCGGGTAGTGAAGATGTCGGGTTGTCGGGATGTTGCCATATTATGTGAATGTTTGTCTTAACTGTTTGATGACCTGCTCCCTGGTCTGCGCGAGGGCAGCATGGAGCACTTCCATCTGACGTGGATAATATTCTTCAAGCCATTCGTCCTTGCCGATGCTGTCGTGGATGAAGCGGATGGCGAGTTCACGGTTGATCTCCACGGCTCGCTCTCCCCGCTTCTTGCCGTTGAACCAGGCTTTCGTCCACCAGTTGATGCCGTCCTTGTCGGGATAGACGCTGACGAGGCGCTGGATGTCGAAACTCTGGATGTCGATGTCGAAGCCGTCGAAAGGATCGATGAAGCCCTGACTGTCTATGGCGTCGTCAACAGCTTTTTTTTTTCAATCTCGGTCATGGATGAGAGAAACACGCCGTGTATGAGCGCAAGATAGTTGAGGAAGTCGTGAATGAGCAGCGTCTGCACCCTTCCGATGATCCCTAAGCTCCGTTCGCCGAGTCCCAAGGGATTGAGCATACTCGGTGCGTGCTCATAGTAGGCACCGGCAGCAGCTCCTTCCGCCAAGACATTGCGCAGGGCGGTCTCCGTGGAGCCCGGCACGCGGTAACGGTTGGAGAGAAGGTCTGCCATATAGCGTCCGAAGAACCGGGTGTACATCTGGTCGATCTCCGGCTGCTGGGCATCGTAGGGCGTGGAGACGGGAAAGTCGAGGGTCGCCATCTCCGGGTTGTTGCCCGTCATGGCTTTCTGCTCCTGCATCATGAGGTTGTCCCTTACCATCGTAAGAAACTCCAGCGGATTGACCTCCTCACCGTTGAAGCGGACTTCCACATGGAGCAGACCGTCGCAGACGGCGATGTTGTCACCCGCCTTGACATTTCGTCCGAAGCCACCCACGACCTCACGGATATGGGAATAGGTGACATCGAACGAACTGTTGTCTCCGGCGGCATAGTTGCGGTAGTTGACGGTGATCTGGAATCCCTTGCGGTTGTTGGTGGAGATGCCGGAGACAATGCCCGTGGCAAGCGCTTTCAGCCAGGTATGGGGCGAGACCTTGAAGTCGACACCGTGATGGAAGAACTTCTCCCCTGTCACGGGATGCTGCTGGTCGCCGTAGCCAAGGGTGATGACCAATGGACAGGGCTCCGGCAACTCAAAGGGCATGGCGTAGCCACTCGGTGAATAAAGGTTCATGGATGGATTGTATGCTGTCTTTTCCATATTTTGTGTGTTTAATCGTTATCGTCTGAGTCCGGTCTGCTGTTCCCTTGCCAGTTCGTTTTCCGCTGTCTGGGCAACGGATGGTGTCTGCTTTTGAGAGTTGTTGCCGACCATCATCATCGCCATGAGGGCACCGCCGATCTTGCCAAGGAGTCCTGTGCGGCCGAAGATGAGATACGACGCGGCAATCAGGGCTCCGATGCTCAGGCCCGAAACCTTGCCGTGGACAAGGTTGTCGAGGAAATTGCCGAACATGTTCGTGCCGTTGCCGCCGAAGAGGTTGCCGAGAAAGTGGCTGATGCCGCGCAGCGTCTCACCCAAGGTGCCGAGCACTCCCTTGGCCTCCTCCGCGGTTTCCTTCACCCCGGTGAGAACATTGGAAGCGGTGTCCTTGACATCCTCCACGGTGTTCTTGCCCGTGAAGCCGTTGACGACATCGTGGGAGAAGTCGCCCGTGCCGTCGACCCCCTTGCGCAGGGTCTTGCCCACGGCGGTGCCATAGGACTCGTCGGAGTTGGTGAGTTTCTGCCACCCGGCAAAGGCGGCAACACCCCCGACAATGGCTGTCTTGGGGTTGCGGGCAGCGGCGGAGGCTACCTTGGCAGTAGCACTGGCGACGTTGACCGTGGCGGCCTTGCCCCCTTGCCAGAGTGTGGAAGAGGCCTTCAGACCGCTGCGCCACAATTTGGGAGCGGCCTTAGTAAGTAATGATAACCATCCCATAGTGCTTCATTTTTTGGGTTTCACATGTTTTGCGTTCACGCGCCAGGTGTCAAGGCACTCCTCGATGAGTCCGGCCCTACCCTCCCTATGCGGCAGTGAGTTGTATTCGATATTGTGCCATACCAGTCCCATCGTGGTACTCCGCACCAGTTTGGTGAGCATCGCCAGTTGATGGTTCATCGCCTTGAGCTGCGGACGGATGGAGAACACGAGGGAGATGCGCTGCTGCTCGGTCATTTTCTTGTCAAGGCATACCTCGCGGATGGTGTTGATGATGCCCATGCTCTTGGTGAGGATGCTGATGTAGATGTCGTTGCGCTTCTTGTGAAGAGCCACGGCAATGGCGTTGGCAGGAGCCTCGCTGATCTGTTTCGACAGACTGCCCATGTGCTCGCAGAGTCGGTTGACCTCAAAATAGAAACCATAGGCCTGGGCAGCATAGGAGATGGTCGTTCGGAAAGTGCTCAGGTAGTCGTCAAACTGTTTCTGCAGGTCCTTTGTGGCAGCGACCTCCTCGTTCAGCCAGATATGTCCGGCTGACTCGGCTCCCATCAGCTTGATCTGTGCGTTGTACTGCGCCTCGGCCTTCTTCGTGTACTCGATGATCATCCCCGTCAGAATGGGATCAATCTGGGCATGACCGGGTAGTGGAAGGAGAACAGCGAGTAACAGGAGTAATACGATGTGTTTCATCTTACCGGATGTTACTTGGAATACAGACTTACTTCTTTGGCATAGCGCTTCCAGTGGGACAGCGACTGCAGGGCGACGTCGCGGCGGTCGCGCTCTATCATCCCGGCTGTGGCACGGTTCCAGACATCTGCCATTCGGTAATGGCGGATGCTGAGATAGAGCTGACGGAGCTTGTGGGAGAAGGACGACAGTCGGTCTTCGAGTTCCCACAGCGTCTTGGAACGCTCGGCACCCGTGAGCATATTGCTCTCGCCACCCTTGGCTACGGCATCCTTCAGTAGGGTGAAGACGGAAACCATCTCCGTGGTCGTCTCGATATAGAGATTGTTCATGCTCACTGTTGCGGCAATGCCCTGAGGGTTGTTGTTGACGGCACGGCGCAGCTTGTCGAGAGTGATGAGGATGCGGAGCCCGTCGTCATAGATATGTGTGGCGGCTTTCAGAGCGGAGGCATAGCCGTTGGCGGTCTTCAGATAGCTGTTGTACTTCTTCTCCCAACCTTTCATGGTCGTGAACTCCGCCGCCATGGTGCTTTGCAGGATGGCCGTGCCACGCTGCGCATCGGCTTCCTTGCCGACCGTCTCGTTGATAAGACTGTTTCCGGCAGCCAGAATGGTATGCTCACCGGGGTTGGCGGTTACTGCTTGCGCATGACTCCTGACGGTGAAGTTCAGGAGCATCAGCAGGATGAGGATGCTGGTATAGCCTATCCTCTGTCTCCCGGCTTGTTTTTTCTCATCGCTTTCGTTGAGTTCCACCTCACCGTCGCCGTCAAGGTCAATGCCGGAGGCAACTTTCTTCTCGCCATCAGGTCCGAGGATTTCCGTCTTGATACGTTCCATCTCTTTTTGGAAGAGCATGTCATTCCAGTCCTTGGAACCATCGGGCGGAACCTCACGCACGACGGTCAGCTTGGGCAGTGCCTTACCGTCACGTCGCTGGGGATCGAAGAAACGGACGGCATAGGTTTTGACAGCCTGATAAGGCGACTCTCCCCTATCAGGAAGCGCATGGGGATCGTGTGTGCCGAAGGCGGGACGGGTATTGAACTCATTGATATCGTCCCATTTTACGTCTGAGACAAAGCCCTTTGGAAAATGCTCGTCAAGGAACCGGTTCAGAGCGTCGGTTTCTTCCTCTGTCAATCCCTCATAGTCGCCGTTCTCCAAGGCTGGTATCGCCCAGTCGGGAATGTCGTAGGTGCCTATCTCCTTCAGACGGCCTTGCTCCTGACCGATACAGAGCTTGTCTGTCAGCTTTTTGTAGTATTCCTCATGCAGCCGCATGGCCTTGCGCGTCTGTTCCTCTATCTCAAAGTCAGGACACAGCCCTGATGTCTTCATGGAATAGAGCTCGTCGGCTTCATTCTCATATTGGCCATAGGCATCCTGCAAGTCTTTGGGCAGCCGGTACTCGTCGCCGGAGAGCAGATTATCGGGATTCCGCAGGGAGGCCATATAGTCCTTCATGTCCTCGCCGACCTTGGGCAGACCTTCGCGAACGTGACGCAGCTCGGTATGGAAGTTCTCGGCAAACTGCCTTCCTGCCATGTCGTTGTCGAAGCACAGGTGATGGCAGGCCTCGGGCGCTTCCCTGATGACCCCACGGAACTGCATGACCGTGGGATTGCCACCGGTGGAGAGATAGACGGCTCGGCGCAGCTCCTCATTCTTCCAGGCGTGGAGCTGGTAGTAAGCCATGGCATCATAGGCACTCTCGAACCACAGCACATGGCGGGCATCCTTCAGCTCGGTGCCCTTTGGACTGGCTATCCACAGTCCTTCCGAGGCGTTGCTGCCAAGGGCCTTGCCCTTATAACCGCTGGACCCGTCTAGACGCGGACGGCCACGCTCTTCGAGTCCGACGATGTCCTTCCCACCGGGAACCGTCAACGGAAAAGCAAGGTTGGTACGGCGGATATTCCTTTCATTATCAACACGTTTCGTTGAAAGCATGAAGTAAGGCGAGAAGGCCTTCTGAACATAAGGCTTGATCATGCGACTGTTGAAGAACTGTCCGAATTTGCGTATGTTCTCGGCTCTGAGTTTTTGGAAGTATGTGAACTGATAGTCCTTGACGCTGAAAGGCTTGGCCTGGCGACGGTGCTCGATGATGTTGTGCATGGATCTGTCGATGGGTTGGTTGAGAAGTCGGTTGCAAACGAGGTTGACGAGATGGTGGGTATTCATCCCGGGACGGTACTCCTGAAAGAGGTCGGGGTGATGGATGATAAACGACACCACACTGTAGACCTTCTGCTCAGGCGGATGGAAGCAGCCCTTGCCGTTGGCCGTGACAATGAACTTGTCACCAGAGACACGTCTGCCGTCGCTGCCGACCCTCACATACGACGGCCAGCGCAGTCCGTCACGACGGTTGAGGTGGTAACCAGCGTCACGGAGCACGTCCTGGATGTCGATGCGCTCGCGGAAGTCGTTGTATGTCAGTGGCATATTTATCTGTTGCTAATGGTTTATCGGCTGAATCCTCCCATGTCACGGGCATTGATACCCGCGTGGAGTCCGGCATCAAAGGCACGCTCGGCAATGTCCTGCGGGGAGTCGACTCCGGGCTTGACATAGATGCGGCCGGTGCCGTGAACCTCCTGATGGAACACGGGAGCAGAATGGGGATGCTTGATGTGCTCAACGTTGTGGGCGATGTCGGCACCGAGATAAGTGGCATCGCTGAGGGCAGCGAGACCGGCTCCGACGAAGGCTCCGAGGTTGAAGCCCTGACGCATCTCGGGACGGGTCTTCATATCGACCTCGTGGAAGACCTTCGACATCATGCGCTGACGCTGGTAGTCGTCCACGGCCATGTATTTGTCATACTGCTTCTTGCTAATGTCATGGCTGATGACCTCGCCGTTGATGACGGCGCACATGCGGTAAGTGAATTTCTGCTCCTTATTGCGCTGTTCCTGCTCCTCGCCTTTGTCATGGACGTTGTCGGGTGTAGGAGTCTTCTCTACCCAAATGTCGCCGACTTCCACATCTCTGCCGTGCTTGCCCTCACGGTACCAGCCCTTGCGGTCGTTCATCGCCTCCAGGTCACGGCCGTTGGCATAGCCCTGCTCGGGGTCAAGGGTCGGTGCATGGTGCTGCTGCGCCAATGGGTCAGCCGTGAGTTGAATCTTATCGTCGGCAATCATACGGCCCTTCAGCTGTGCTTCGACCTCCGGCTTCAACCTGAGGGAGACCGTCTCCCGGCTGTTGAGCGTGTCCATCGTGATCTTGTCCTGAAAATCACCACTGATAACTCGGTTCAAGATGCCTAAGCGCTCCTTCATGGGCGTTGACTTGAGGGAGTTGTCGGTCAGCTTCTTCACCTCACTGTCGGTAAGGTCATAGACAAAATCCTGCTGGGTGGCACGCGACTGAATGGTCAGTGTCTTCTTATCGGCATCGACGAGGATGCCATGGGAGGAGAGTACCTGCTGCCACTTCTCATTGCTGAAATAGACATTGGACGTGATCAGTTCCTTGTAGGGTTTGGCAGGCTCCTGAGGACGGGGACGGCTGACAGTCTGCGGAAGGATGTTCTGCATCTCCTGCAAGGGATCGGCATGGCCTCCTTTGTAGTAATAGCCGTAGCCGCCACTTTTCAGCTCTCCCGGACGCAGACGGCCGTCGGTATGGTCGGCCACCATCGGCACGACGGCTACACCCGCCATGCGGCGGAGGTGCATGCCCGGTTGTCTGGTAGGAGCCCAGCCAAGAAACGACCTGCCGTAAGCTGTCGGAATGAAATCGGAATGAAAGGCATCAGGGTGTTCACGGTAGCCGTGGAGCCCCATGGCCACACGGCTGTTGACACTGCGGGCGGAGACATAGGACGAGGGTACGTCGAAGTCCTTGCCGACAATCTGGTTGAACGTCCTGTAGGCTTTCTTGTTGGCGTAGTTGCTGCCGCCGTCGCCGAGGGCACGGAACTGCTGCTCGCTGATGTCGTAGGTTATCATTGGCGAGTCGTGGCCTTGCACGAGCAGCTTATAGCGGTCCTGCTCGACAGCGAGCTGGGCTCTCATGCCGTTCTTTCGAAGCAGCTCTCGAAGCTCGTAGGACAGGTCGCCGCGGTAAGACATGGCTTCTGATCGGATGCTCATAGGGTTGTTGGGTGAAAGGGTTACTAATTGCTGATGCATTCCTCAAACAGAGCCTCGCGGAAATCCAGGAAACTCTTGGCGGCTTCCTCGCTCTGAGGGAAGATGTCATTGTCATGGCAGAACTGCTCATAGTCTTCTGTCATCTCTTTCGACTGGAGGGTGACAAAGTCAACGGCATTGATGTTGCCAGCCTCATACTGCTCGCGTAATGTGTCGTAATCCGGGTAGTTCATAAAAGTATCAGTTTGAATGGTGAATAATTTAGCAGGAACGCGTGAGCTGCCGTGCCTCTTCGTTGGACGGGAGGTAGCTGCGCTGTAAGGAGTAGCCGTCGCTGTCACGCTGCTCGTCGATGCCTACTCCATAGCGTTGGGCCTGACGGAGCAACGCATCGCAGATGTCCTGGGTGAACTCGTTCTCGGGAACATAGGACAGGACGCCGCCTCTGTTGACCCAGCAGCCGTCGTTGCCAAAGGAGTATTCCGGCATCTGGCGACGCACCATCTTCTCCCATCGGCTGGCATCACCGGCTACGACGACAACGCCGTTCTCGGAGAAAAGGTCGAGGCCGATGGTGATACGCTCGTCGCGGTCGAGGAAGGTCGTCGTGACGAGTCCGCCGTGTTGGAAACTTAGGATGTCCTCAGGCGTGAGATCGAACTCGTTGTTGATGTTCATGAGGTTGCGGCCGATGATCTGCGTCGGGGAATAGACCACGCCGTTGGTGTCGCGGTCGAGCTGCACGAAGGCTTTTACTTTCTGGGTATGCTCCTCGCCATCGTCAGAGAGGATGGTCTCCTCGATGTCGGAGACGATGACCTTTCCGGCGAGCAGCAGACTTCGCTCCTTGTCAGTGAACGCGGAAAGGTCGGCCTCCTTCAGTTTGGGTGAGAACATAACGTCGATGCCCTCCTCTGTCTCTATCAGACAGAACTTGGCATAGCAATGGGTGAGGCCAAAAGGCTGCTTGACGCTGATGGGCAGCAGCGGCGATTTCAGACCTGCCTCAAGACGCTCGTGGACATAATCCGGGAGGTCGTAAATCATCTCCTCGGTCAGTCCGAACTCACTGAGAATGTCGAGAGGATATTCCTCTCTATGGAATGGTTTGTATGGCATAAGTATGCTTTTTGGTGAACATTACGATAGCAAAATTAAGCAGTATTACGGCTTGTACCTAAGTTCAAGCAAAAAATCAGCATTATTGAATAAGATGTTGATACATTGGTTCTAAACAGAATACTAAATCGAACCAATCCAGCTAATAACGGTGCAATAGTACGGGTTGTCAGCGTGTAATTCTTTTCAAGCCTCTCTTGTGTGCTATCTTTGTGGCATGATCATAAGAACCACGCTCAAAATTGTTTTTCTGATGACTTGTCTTGTCCCCTGCCGGGCACAGACAGCATCCGGTTATTTCCATACCATTGGCCAAAGCGAACGGTATGGAAAGGTTATTGCTGCCCATGTAGAAAAGCCTATGTTGCGTGATACATTGGCAGCAGAAAGTTCGGAGCCGCCTGACACTCCATCAGAGAAAGCAAAAACGGAGATGCCGAAGCCAGCAGCAACGGCAAAGAAGACTCCGAGGACGCGCAGTTACAGAAATTGGAAAGAAAGGGAGCTGACGATGCTCAACCTTTTGGAGGTCATCAGGGAAGTGGGCTTGTCAAATGGTCTGATCGTCCTTGCCCAGGCTCTGTTGGAAACCGGTCATTTCTCCTCTCGCGTCTGCAAGGAATACAACAATCTCTTTGGATTGTACGACAGTAAGAACAGGGAATATTTCCGGTTCAGCAGATGGGAGGACAGCGTGGTGGCGTATCAGCGGATGATACAATACAGGTACAAGGGTGGCAACTACTTCCAGTTCCTCAAAAGGATTGGCTATGCCGAAGACCCACGGTATATCGTCAAACTGGCAAGGATGGTCAAGAGCATTTATAAGGATGTAGTTACAAGGTGATAAAATGCGCAAAAGTACTTCAAATATCAGTCGTAAAATTTTGAGAATCAACAGATTTTTCGTATCTTTGCAATATAAGTCAGGGATGTGTACACTCGTTTTGGCTGGTTGGCTGATGGCAGTCGACGGCCATGCGCAGACTGGTAAAACCTCTCCCTTCAATACGATTGGTGAGGACTTCAGAAAGCATCCTACAAAGATGATAGAACCTGGCGAACCAGAGAATGATGAGCCGGGTGACACCATCGATGATGCCGATGTCATGCTGCCGCCCGCCGACAGTCTGAGGTCTTATCTGCCGATGGTGGCTCTTCCGCTCAAGCGTATCAGCGTCAGCTCGCCCTTCGGGTTACGCATGGATCCGATGGACAGACGTAGTAGGAGGATGCACAGTGGATTGGATTTGAAGGCGCATTACGAACCGGTGTTCTCGATGTTGCCGGGAACCGTCGTCGCAGCGTCCTACTCCATCAAGGGCGGTTATTATGTGACGATCAACCACGGTTTCTTCGTCTGCTCTTACCTCCATCTCTCCAAGATACTGGTCGGTGCAGGACAGCGCGTCAGTGCAGGGCAGCCGATAGCCGTCAGCGGAAACAGTGGTCGTAACACTACAGGTCCGCATCTTCACGTCTCATGCCGCTGGGGAGGTAACAAAGGGAAATACTTTGACCCGGCGCTCATTCTTGAATACATCACCACACAACTAACAAACAAGTAACATATTATGGGAGTCATACTTATCCTCGTCCTCATCCTGCTTATCTGGCGGGGAGGCAAGAACAAGCAGAAGAAACGTCGCCGTCGGACCTACACCGGTAAGTCCGACTGGGAGAAGATGTGCGATGACGGTGGGAAGTTTTATGGGTGGTAGGAGTATTTTTTTCGACTATAACGATGGTCTGCTTTATGCCCATCTATTGAAGCGCCGCTTAATTTTTTCCTTCCTTTATTTGCTATTGTTTCCTTCAAAATATGTACCTTTGCAATATCTACTTTAATTCACACAATCATGAAAAGGTTTTTGGTAACCACGACACCTTTGCTTGACGGCATCAAAATCCGAGAATATCTTGGCGTTGTAAATGCCAATATCGTTATTGGTGCAAATATAATAGCAGACTTTGCTGCATCATTCACAGACTTTTTTGGCGAAAACTCGGGCTCCTATTAAAGAAGAATGAATGAAATGTATGAAAGTGCCATTAAAGAACTGAAACGTAAGACCATGTTACTGGGATGTTGGTTATGTAGTTGCCATCATCATATTGATAATAATCGCTATAAGAGGTTTCATTTATAGAGAATGAGCAGTTTAAGCACATATTTGAAAATCATAGAATCATGTCGGAAACATGAATTGGCAGTATTGCAGAAAACATTGGGGTTCTGTAATACTATTACAACGCATGTAAAAGAGATATTGCGCGAGAAAGGAATTAAGTCACTAAAGATGTTGAATGTGCTTGATTACAATGGTCTTGACGAGCCACAGACCAGTCAGATAATCAAGGAAATTCTATCTTATGAGAACAATGGTGATTATCCCGTATGGCATTCTTTCGTAAATACCTTCATCCCAGAAATAGCCAATAAAGTTACTTCTCCCATCTTCTCCGCAGAAGAGCAGCACATTGATGTTTGGGTACGAGAACGCGGTTTGTACACGATAATTATAGAAAACAAGCTAAAGGGGGCTGCTTTCCAAAGAAACCAGTTAGGCCGATACGTTAAGAAGATGCTTGACAAAGGTTATGCTCCAGAAAATATCTATTTGGTATTGCTTCCTGGTTGGATTGACAATAATTTCTTGTCTCATATCCGATATTCTGCATGGAGAGCGCCAAAGGATTGGATGACCAACAACAGCGACCGCAAGTGTTGTGACCTGGATTCCGAGGATCAATATTCATGCTGGTGTGATAGGGAACAATGGAATATTGCAACAAATGAGTGGTGTCGGGAATGCCAAAATTGCAGAGATCTTTTTGTCAATAACGATAGAATAAGTGTGATTGATAGAATGTTTCCCGAATGGCTTGTTTCAGCTGCCTCAGATGATAAAGTCATCCCATCAACGGAGATATTCCTACGTTCAGCCATGATTCAGTTTGCTGACTATATCAATGGATTATATAATACGAGATTAAACATTCAAGAAGTAATGGTAATAATAGAAGAACTGATGCAGGATTTGTCTTTGAATCCGCAAACTCCTGAAGAGAACTTGGCAAAAGTGTCCAAGACATTAGAGGACATAAATAGTCTTCAACAGTCTCTAAAAACGCTTGAAGCGATTCTGAGGATGCGTGTATGGCAAAATGAAGTAGGGAAAGAATTTCCTGATGCACGAATAGACACTGACGACTTTAGCTTTGGAATCCTTTTAAATGGCTTGTATTGTGGAGTTTGGATCGAAGATGATAATAGACTATACTGGGGATTCTATCGCAATCCTGACAAAATCTATAATGTTGATGATATAGAAAGAATGGTTAAAGCTATATTGGAGCAATGCCCAAATTGCCCAAGCCGCGGACCTAAAAATGATTTTATTGCATGGAATTATACCGATAAAGGAGCCGAAAACATTGCAGAATTGCTTACCGCTGCTGAAAAGTCGGGGTATAAATACCAGAGAAAATAAAGAAAAAAATATCTCCGCAGTCGAGGCTCCAACAACCCTATTCTAACACCCCTTTGCAGTATAATCTCCCTTTTAAATGTTATTCTGCTGCAAAGGCTTGTTATGATTATAGGTATTATCAAAAGTTTAACCATCCCTTTTCAAGAATTAGTCTGTGTGTAGCGTTAGTACCGCTTGTTTTGTCCACCCATAGGTATAGACCATGCCTTTAAGCTGTTGGTCGTAGAAGTAGGATAAATTTTATTACCTTTATGAACTCTGTTTCTGTTTTGCTCTTTGAGATCCACTTCTTTTCTAATTTGTCTTGTGCCCATGGGGCTACTTTTTTCAAGTGCATGTTTAATCTTTGCTGTTTCTTTAGCTAATATATATGCTTGTTCTTTTTCTCTCAATCTTTGTCGAAGTTCCGCTTTTTTTCTTTTTTTTGCTTGCCACTCAATTCGGCGATCAACCTTTCTATTTGCCTTGCCTTTTTCTTGTGATTGTTCGTCATCGTTGTCCTCCGCTGCGAAATCCATCTTTTCAAGGGATTCCTTAGAATAGGATTTGCAAACTTCATTTAATGCTTGCTTTGACTTATCAGAGAGGAAATCAGCTAATTTCATAGTATTATTTTTGTAAAGAAAGTCTTGGATTAAAGTTTCTATCTGGACAAATTAATTTTACTGTATCTTGTTTTTTACAGCAATATACCTTTGTCTTTATAGTTCTTTACGCCACTCCTATCAGTTCTATATCGAATATGAGCGTGGAACCGCCGGGAATGCTGGGCTGCGAGTATTTGCCGTACCCCATCTCGGCTGGGATGTATAGCTCCCACTGGTCGCCGACGTGCATTTGTTGGAGGGCAATGATCCAACCATCAATCAAGTCGCTGAGTCGCATGGCAATCGGTGTACCGCCAATGCTTGTGTCGAATTTCTTGCCGTCGATGGTCCAGCCGGTATAATGAACGGTGACGATGCTCCGTTTCTGTGGCTGCGCGCCATCCGGATCGCCTGACTTCAATACTTTATAATAGATGCCATTGGGGAGGGCTTTCACGCCCTCCTCCTTGGCTTTGTCTTCCAACCATTTGCGGTTGGCAATGATGTATTCACGCTTAGACATATTTACTTAGAAGACTCGTTAAAATCTACTTTCCGACTATTCCAAGGCTTATTGGGGAACGTGCCCTTTTCCCAGCCTCTCACATATTGCTTGTTGACGTAGAAGCAATAGGGCTCTTTGTAAAACTTTGCAGTATGCTTTTCGTCTATACCGCTGCGTAAAGCCTGTCCTATATAGTCATTTGGAAGTCCGTCCTCCAGATTTGGCATTATCTCATCGATATTTTTCTTTTCTATGATAGGAAGCATAAACTTCACGGCATCTGCATTTCCATCACATGGCAGATAGTCGAACAGGGCATCGCTGCAATTCCATGGCCCGACGATGAAGGAATCCATATCATCAGAATCATTATTGGGAGTGAGCTTTCTAAGGGTACGAATTAGAATGCCACCATAAGAAGATTTCTTAGAGTAATCTTCTTTCTGTTCCTTCTTTGCATCTTCCCATCTTAGGCGCAACTTGCTTATGTCTTCATCATCTTTAACGATGTTGCTCTTTAGCGTGATGTCTACACCACTGGGGTGTAGAAACCAGTTCCCTGCTTCTGACTTGCGAGGATATACACTAAGATCACGATGATTGGGTGAATACCAATAGAACTCAATCTCTACCATCTGATAGTAGTCGTCTCCCTTCTTGATGGCAAATTCACTCATAAGCTTCGTAGCAACGTCTTTAAATACGTTGTCAAGCTCTTCTTCTTTTGTTTCTGGTTTTATTTTCGCCAGCAGATTTACTAATTCTTCCATAGTTCCTTTAGTTTATGGTTCGCTTGCAAATTTACGAATAATTATTGAAATATGTTCCATGTAGCGCAATGAATTGCTCCACCACGTCGAACAAGTGGCAGTGCATTGATGGTTTCTATTGGCTTGGGAGTGATTTTCGACAGTTGTTCGACAGCCTCGCAGTCTTCTGCAACCCCCAACCTGGGAACCAAGACAACGTTTTGAGTCTCTACAAAGTTGACGTAGCACCAAGAGCGAAGATGAAAACCTTTCTTGAACGAATACTCCAATTCTTTGACTTCAAAGCCGGCCTTGTCAAGTCGCTCGTGGATTTGTCGGGCGATATTCTTATCAAAGTCACTGTAGTTGGTCATTACTACAGTACCATTCAGATAGTTGATGATTCCATCAGAATGACCGTACATTTCGGCTTTATCCCATGGTAACCACAGAACTTCACGGTGGAAACGATCTCTGATGATTGCTTCAATGTCTGCTTGGTTGTATTGAGGATTTTCAACCATAACCTTCTCCGTCATGGCCACATACTTATCGGCCAACTTGACAACGTTACCGCCGTCAATCACAAGCCCTAACTGCTTTGTAGTCTTTCCTAATGTATCTTCTACAAAATGCTCAGATGTTACAAGGTACTTGCCGTATCGCTTTGATGACAGAAGATAGTCGGGAGTATATTGGTACTCCAAGAAGCAGTCGTCACTCAACTGGATGGGCATGTAATCCCTTACCCAGATGTTGTCTTTCGAACCACAGAACGCGACCCGAATACCATGCTTGCCACATTTCTCCTTTATCTCCTCCACTATCTCAGGAAAGAGACCAGGCGACAGTAGTATCACATTGCTGTCTGATTCTACAATGTTCCTCATATTCAACAAATTAAATAATAAATATCTACCACCAAGGTATAATAAGGATTTGGATTCTCCAAATTTTGAGGCGACTTTTTTTACTTCTTGTAGAACTCCTGTATCTCGGCAATCATGTCCTTGACCTCTTGATTGACCTTCAGGAAGTTGGCATAGAGGATGCGCTCATGCGCCTCGATAGAAGGGAATTTATAGAACATACTAATCAGACTTGGAGAGAATGTGTGATGATGACGGAAAGTTCTATGGGCGGTAGGCATTTGAAAAAACGGCTATATAGACTTAGTTGTATAAGTTTATAACCCCTATTTTACTCTGAACATTGATTTTTCCTCCAATTACGAAAATAGATTTCGCTGTTATTTTGTAACTTTGCAACCGAGATAAAAAAAAGATTAGAATTAGAGTCCTATACGGATATGATACAGAATTTGCACATAACAACATCACGTTTCTTTGCCCGGAGTTATCGACGCTTCGAGCATAGTAGCTATGTGCATACATTTAGTAACATTTAAAAATTAACTTGGTAAACTCGTCTTCCCTTGCCATAAGATTCTATAATTCCATTTAGGAAGCTTCTTATCAAATACAATATGTTGCTTGCAAATTTCATCATAGTTGTCTTC
>Ga0256406_1001761_pt1 | contig 33446 bp, 28 predicted proteins | sample RumenRJG_03DNA_FD_185986 | JGI IMG/M metagenome (GOLD analysis project Ga0256406, IMG submission 185986) | Bovine rumen microbial communities from Lethbridge, Alberta, Canada - RJG_03 | ecosystem: Host-associated > Mammals > Digestive system > Stomach > Rumen | place: Canada: Alberta | collected...
CAAGGCGGTAGTGGTGATAGGCAAGTTTCGCAAAGTGGCAAGCCACTTTTGCGCCGTTCGCTCCGCTCTCTAAACTTGCCAGCGGGGCGCTGCCCCCTTGGATCCCCCGGCAGGGTGTTTCACCCCTGCATCCGGAACACACAGAAATGCTCAACATCTGGCGAAAGGTCCACCGGACCTTCCGTCATGTGTTTCGCAATTTCTGTTAGAGGGCTCCCCGCCCTCTGTACTCCCAGGCAGAGGCTCTGCCCCTGCATCCCGCCAAAGGGACTGCATCCCTTTGGAATCCCGCAGCTGCCCGCCCGCCAGATCCTGCCGCACAACGCTATCTGGACCGGCAGGGCGATGCAGAGCAGAAAGCAGTTTTACGTTCATCCACAAAAGCATCGAAAGGGGTGATGTTGATGAGCAACAAGAGAAAACCCGCCCGCCTCAGAAACAGGGCTGTCACCGTCCGGATGACAGAAGAAGAATATCGGGCAATGAAAGCAAAGGTGGAGGAATCCGGACTTCCTCAGCAGACGTACATTATCGAAGCCGTCACCGGATCACCGATCATCGACTCAAGCGGCGTGAAGCAGCTTCTGGCTGTATGGAAAGAGAACAGCAGGAATCTTTCCGATCTCGTGAGACAGATCAAAGGACTTGGAACGAACGTCAATCAGATGGCTCACATCGCAAACGGGCAGGGATATCTTCCCGCAGTGAGATCCCTTGACGGCATCAGTGAAAAACTGGATCTGGCTAGGAAGGAGGCAGAGAAAATATGGCGATCAACAAGGTTATTAATAAGTCAACAAAATCACATGGAGCAATGAAGAACGTGATCCAGTACGTGCTTCAGGAGAAGAAAGTTATTGAAGGGTATGCGGACATCATCGGTCCGTATGAACCGGAGAGAATCACTTACGATGATGTTTACCAGGCATTCCTTGAGGAGAAGAAAATCTGGAAGAAAGACTCCGGAAGGATGTACGCGCACAACATCATCAGCTTTCACAGGGATGAGAAGGTGACTCCGAAAGAGTGCATGGAGATAGGGAGAAGATTCTGCGACCAGTTTTTCTCCGGACACCAGAGCCTGATTGCTGTCCATCAGGACCGCGACCACCTTCACATCCACATCGTCACGAATACCGTCTCTTACATTGACGGACGGAAGCTGCACCAGTCCAGAGCTGATCTGGAAAAGCAGAAAGTCTTCACCAACCAACTTTGCGTGGAACGTGGTCTTTCCGTTGCGGAAAAGGGAAAGCACTTCGATGGAACTAAGATTGAGGAAGGTGAGATCCGCGGATGGAACAAGGACAAGTACCATCTGCTGGTCAACGAGGCGAAGAAAAGTTTTGTCGCCGACTGTGCAATCGCCATCGTGGAAACACTTCAGGACTGCACGAGCCGTGAAGCATTTATAGCCGGCATGACGCAGAGAGGATGGAACGTCACATGGACGGCGAAGAAGAAACATATCACTTTTACGAACGGCGACGGTGACAAGGTCCGGGACACGAACATCAGCAAAACCTTCAGCATGAATATTGACAAGGAGAATCTGATTCATGAATTTGAGAGACAGAATGAACTCAGGCTCGCAGGGAGCCACTCCGACAGAGATCGGAAAGAAGATGGATTCGAGCAGTATTACAGAGAAGTCGAGTCAGCAGTCGAAGGAATCGATCATGCAGAGTCAGTCCGAAACGATCCGGAGACAGGCGCAGGAGATCCAGCTGCTTTCATCAGAAAACTTGATGATGAAGAAAAAGCTGCAAGAGCAGAGCGAGACGATCGTCACGCTGAACGGCGCAGACAAAGTGCTGCAAGAGAATCGGATGCTCGAAAAACAGAACAGCGAACTGAGGAAGAGAGCATCGGAAGCAGAAGCAGAGGCAGAAGCCGTTAAGACATCTTACAAAGAGAAGATGGATAAAGCGAAAAAGAAACTCGCCCGCGCGGAGCAGCTTGAGCAGGAAGCACAGAAAAAAGCGGACGAGGAGGACAAGCGGATCACGGACCTTGCCGGCAAGATGGCATATGAAAACCTTGCCGGCATCGACCGGCTGTATCGCAAGGACCGAGACCGGCTGCATTCTGAATATGAGCTCAAGAAGCAGGAATGCGAAGACCGGTATAATAGACGGGGGCAGGAAGACGAGGCTTTCACATGGGGAGTCGTTCTGTTTGCATCTCTTGACCTGATCTTCCGCGCCATTCAGTCTGCACGCTTTTCACATGATCTCCTGCAGGCGCTGTCTTTTATCGGCGGCTTCATTGCTGGTGTGTTCAGTCTGGCATGGAGTCTTGCAACAGCAGCATGGAGCCTGAATGAACAGATCACTGTTCCGGTGATCCGCCAGATCCTTCCAGCGGTGCTTGCTGTCGCGGGCTTTGCTAGCCTCCTAGCGCTTGTATTCGGCATTCTGGGATTTGTAAGCTATAAGCTCGTAGGATTTTACAGAGAGCATTTCGCAGACAGCATCAGCGTCTATATCGCTGTGACAGAACTTGTCGTCCTGGTCTGGTTTGCCGATATGATGTCGGCAGTGAAGCTGAACCTGATCGTGATTTTCATCGCGGTCCATTTCGTATATATCTTCATCAGGATGGTCGTGACACGAGAAGGCGACGGAACATATTTCGGACCGCGATATTGAAAAGGGAGCCCCTCAAGGGACTCCCTTCGCACCTCCGCCGGCAGTGGATGAAAGCTCATTCATTCACTGGCAGATGATACATCACGGTTATGATTATAACCACTTTCAGTGTCCCTGCCTATTGACGGGATGTATGAATCTTCCCTGAGGTTTTTGTCTAATAGGACGACAGGAAAGAGAAATGCAACAAAAATATGCACGGAACATTTTTATGATCATTGGCATTTTGATCGAGCCCGTGATTGAAATCTAAAGTTTACATCTACGCCGTATGCAGTTATGCAGCGGCGTTTTTTATTGTGTAAACAATCCGCGAAAGTTATAATATTTTTAGTATGTCCAGAGGAGGATCGTCTGATGATTCTTGATAAGAAACAGATGACTGAAGAAGATATCAAGCTCAACTACATCACTCCTGCGATTAATTCTGCCGGCTGGCAGAATGGTGTGAATATCACCATGGAGACAAAGATCACGGATGGACGCATCAACATCAAAGGCAACATGGCTTACCGTGAGACCCCGAAGAAGGTTGATTATCTTCTCTATCTGAATAAATACCATCCCATTGCGATCGTTGAAGCAAAGGACAACAATCACTCCGTTTCGCACGGACTTCAACAGGCAATCACGTATGCAAAGATGCTGGATCTTCCGTTTGCATACAGTTCGAATGGGGATGGATTCTGCGAACATGATTTTCTGACCGGTACGGAACGGATGCTTTCAATGAATGAGTTCCCGACTCAGGACGAACTTATTTCCCGCTATAAGTCTGAAAAGGGGCTGAATGACACAGAGGAGCAGCTGATCGGGCAGCCGTATTACAGCAGCCAGACCACCTACCCGCCCCGTTACTATCAGAGAAACGCTGTCAACCGTACTCTGGATGCAATCGCCCAGGGAAGGGACAGGATCCTTCTGGTGATGGCGACCGGAACCGGAAAGACTTACACGGCTTTCCAGATCGTGTACCGGCTCATTTCATCTGGCATCAAGCATAAAGTCCTTTATCTGGCAGACCGGAACAATCTGGTCGACCAGTCTATTTCGCAGGACTTTTCACCGCTGCAAAAGGTGATCCACAAGGTTAATTTTGCCAAAGACAACAGGGACACCATCACGTCATATCAGGTATATTTTGCTCTGTATCAGCAGCTTATCGGCGATGATGATCAGGAGCATTATTCGGAACTGTTTGATCCGGAGTTCTTCGACCTGATTATCGTGGATGAGTGTCATAGAGGATCAGCAAAAGCCGACAGCAACTGGAGAAGGATTCTCGAATACTTCAAGTCAGCTACCCAGATCGGTATGACGGCAACCCCGAAAGAGACAAAGTATGTCTCGAATATCGACTACTTTGGAAAACCTGTCTATGAGTACAGCCTGAAGAGGGGTATTGATGATGGCTTCCTTGCCCCGTTCCGTGTGTTTGGCATGAAGCTCAACATCTCTGATGGATGGAGACCATTCAAGGGGCAACTTGACTATTTCGGTAATGAGATCGAAGACCGGATATACAATAACTCCGATTATGACTACAACATCGTCCTGATGGACCGGACGAGAGAAGTGGCTAAAAGAATCACGGAATATCTGAAGGCTACTGATCGGATGCAGAAGACAATCGTTTTCTGTGCTACCGAGGAAGCTGCAGAGCGGATGCGTGTAGCCCTTGTGAACCAAAACCATGACATGGTACAGAAGAATCCGGACTATGTGGTCAGGATCACGGGAAGTGATGTCTACGGCAAAAAGCAGCTTGATTATTTCATCTCCGTCACTTCAAAATATCCGGTTATCGCCACAACGTCTGAACTGCTTTCGACAGGAACGGACTGTAAAATGACGAAGCTGATCGTTCTTGATAAGACCATCAACTCTATGACACAGTTCAAGCAGATCATCGGACGAGGCACCAGAGTCCGTGAAGATCAGGGAAAGCTGAGTTTTGCTGTTATGGACTTCAGGGGAGTTGCAAGACTTTTCGCTGATCCGGACTGGGACGGTCCAATCGAGATCGACCCTGGCTTTCAGAAACCAGATGGAGATGATACAACGGGACCGATCAAACCGGGACCGCCAATAGATCCAATACCACCTAAAGATCCGATGCCATATGTCGATTCGGAAGGGTGTCCGGTAAAGATTATCCAGAAGGTCGTATCAGTATATGATACAGATGGAAAACTTCTCCGTCAGGAAGATATCATCGACTATACCCGCAAGAATATCCGCCACGACTATGCGGACCTGAGTGCGTTTGTCCGGAAATGGTCTGAGACGGACAAGAAGGAGGCAATCCGGACAGAACTTGCAAAGCACGGTATTGACCTTGAAAAGCTGAAGAATGACGAACACATGGGTGATGTAGATGATTTTGATTTCATTGCGCATGTGGCTTATGATGCAAAGCCTCTTACCAGGCGAGAACGGGCAGAAAATGTGAAGAAGAGGGATTTCCTTCACAAATATACCGGAGCTGCCAGAGCGGTCATTGAGGCGCTTCTCGATAAGTACGCGAATGAGGGAATCACGGAGATAACAAAGACGGATATTCTGAAACTGGATCCGTTCCGCAGGATGGGCAACCCCGCAAGGATAGCGAAACTGTTCGGAGGAAAAGCTGGGTATCAGAATGCTGTCAGAGAACTGGAAGACGAGATTTATAAGATAGGATAAGACTGGAAATGAGTGACCTTGGAAGTTTTGTAAAAAGACTCAGAGATATCATGCGCAATGATGCAGGAATCAACGGCGATGCACAGAGAATCGAGCAGATCGCATGGCTGCTGTTCCTGAAAGTATATGAAGCACAGGAAGAGAACTGGGAATTTGATGATGAGAATTACCAGTCGATCATTCCGGAGAACTGCAGATGGCGCAGCTGGGCTGCTGATGATGGGAAAGGGACTGCCCTGACAGGAGATCATCTCCTTGATTTTGTTAACAATACACTCTTCCCAACCCTCAAGAATCTGGATGTAGACAGCAGCACGGATATCAGGAAAGCAATCGTTAAGTCTACCTTTGAGGACGCAAACCAGTACATGAAGGACGGCGTACTTTTACGGCAGATTGTGAATGTTATCGATGGCGTAGACTTCGGGGATTATGAAGAGAGCCATGCGTTTGGCGATATCTATGAGAGCATCCTGAAGGAGTTGCAAAGCGCAGGATCAGCCGGTGAGTTCTATACACCAAGAGCAGTGACGGATTTCATGGCTGAGATGATCCAGCCGCAGATTGGTGAAAAGTGTGCAGACTTCGCTTGCGGGACCGGAGGATTTCTTGTCAGCTGGCTGAAGCAGCTTGAAAAGCAGATAAAGACAACAGAAGATGCGGAAGCTGTGAATGATTCTATCTACGGTATTGAGAAGAAGCAGTTTCCGTATATGCTCTGCGTTACTAATATGCTCCTGCATGGCGTTGAGAATCCTCGTGTATATCACGACAACAGCCTGCTCAAGGATGTTCTGGACTATACGGAGAAAGATCAGTTCGACGTTGTGCTGATGAATCCGCCATATGGAGGCGCCGAGAAAAATGACGTGAAGAATCACTTCCCGTCTGATCTGGCAAGCTCCGAGACAGCTGACTTGTTTATGAGCGTTATCATGTATCGCCTGAGGCAGGATGGTCGGGCTGCTGTTATCCTTCCGGATGGTTTTCTCTTCGGAACAGATAATACAAAGGTTGCGATCAAGAAGAAGCTGATGAATGAGTTCAACCTGCATACCATTATTCGTATGCCTGGCAGCGTGTTTTCACCTTATACATCAATCACGACTAACATCCTGTTCTTCGATCATACGGGCAGCACAAAGCAGACATGGTTCTATCGTCTGGATATACCTGAAGGATACAAGCATTTCAGCAAGACTAAGCCGATGCGAACCGAACACTTTGATCCAGTCCGTGAATGGTGGGGAAACCGTACTGAGATTGTTGATGGAGATGGCTTCAAGGCAAAGTGCTATACAGCTGATGAAATAGCCGAGGGTAGTTATAACCTTGATCTTTGCGGATATCCACATGAAGAAGAGGAAATCCTTCCTCCTAGGGAACTGATTCAGGAATATCAGGAGAAACGGGCGAGCCTGAATGCAAATATCGACAGGATTTTGGAGAAAATCACGGATATCCTTGGTATCGATCTAAAGGATGGTGATTGAGTATGATGACAGCGGAACAGCTAACGGCATCCATCCTGCAGCTTGCCATGGAAGGAAAGCTGGTTGAGCAGAGACCAGAAGAAGGTACTGGGGAAGAACTATATCAGCAGATACAAGCAGAGAAAGTGAAACTTGTCAAAGAAGGCAAAATTAAGAAACAGAAACCTTTACCAGAAATATCAGAGGATGAGAAACCATTTGAAATCCCTGAAAGTTGGAAGTGGGTACATTTAAACTATATCGCCGAATCCAGCTTGGGAAAAACCATCAACAAAAGTAACGATATAGGGACTGAAGTACCATATCTTTGCAGTATTAACGTTTACTGGTCTGGTATTGATAGAACGAACATAAAGCAAACTAAGTTTTCTGATGATGAAAAAAAGAAATACCGTCTTAAGAAAGGTGATCTGCTGATATGCGAGGGTGGTGATATAGGTCGCTCCGCCATATGGTATGGTGATGAAGAAATGTATTATCAGAATGCCTTGCATTGTGTTCGATTTTATCAAGGATGTAATTCGGCTTTTTACTGGAACTTACTTGAGCTATATAAACTTTCTGGAATAATTGATAATGTAAGCAAGGGCGTAACTATAAAGCATCTTGTACAAGGATCGCTGTATAGTTTGTGGATGCCTTTACCTCCATTATCCGAACAGAGGCGCATCGTCCAAAAGATCGAAGAATTGATGCCATTCGTGGAAGAGTACGCAATAGCATCAGAAAAACTTGATAAGCTAAATTCTGAATTTCCTGATCAAGTTAAGAAGTCAATTCTACAACTGGCTGTGGAGGGCAAACTGGTCGAGCAGCGTCCGGAAGAAGGAACCGGAGAAGAGCTGTTCCGGAAGATTCAAGAAGAGAAAGCGAAGCTGATCAAGGAAGGGAAGATCAAGAAGCAGAAACCATTAGCGGATATTACAGATGAAGAGAAGCCATTTGATATTCCTGAAAGTTGGAAATGGGTTCGGTTGGGAGATATCATTGTCGATACAGAAGCTGGTAAGAGTCCACAATGCTCCACTAAGCCGTCTAAGGATGATGAATGGGGAGTAATAAAAACTACCGCAATACAAGATGGTTATTTCTTAGCAAGTGAGAATAAGGTGCTACCTATCAATTTTCCTGTTCAAGCACATCAAGTTGTGCATGAGGGCGATTTTTTGATAACAAGAGCGGGACCTAAAAATAGGACAGGCGTTGTATGTGTAGTTGATAAAGAACCGTCGAAACTTATTCTTTCAGACAAGACAGTACGGCTAAAATATCTTGATAAGTTAACAAATCCGTATTATCTCATGGCAATGTTAGCTAGCCCTAAGATTCAAGATGAAGTTATAGCGTCTATGTCTGGTATGGCGGCTTCACAGGTCAATATTTCTCAGAATAAGATGAAGGAGTATTTTGTTCCACTACCACCTAGTGCAGAGCAAAATCGTATCGTTGCTAGGCTTAATCAAGTTCTACCTGACATCAATCTGTTAACAATATAAGATGAGCGGTGGGGCTGTGAAGAAACCTGGTCTCCAAGTGTAAAAAAGGGGCTTCCAATCTCTGCTTTTTTATTTGGTCGATTATTGAAAAAACTGTCCGGGAAGGGATTAATAGCCCGGATGGAGGTTGGGTTTATCAATCAGTACAAATTTATTCAGGTCTCCTCTGTACCTGGAGAATGCGTAATCTAGAATAACGCCGTCACTTCTGCGCGCGATGTTGTGGAAGCAAAGCATGGGGACATCGGAATCTAGGTGCAGAAGCTTCTGATCTTCCTCTGTCTGAAGTTCTGCTGAAATCCGGGACTGTGTGTTTTCAATGGTCGTTTCAGGGTGTGACATCAGCAGCTCATAGAGGGAGCGTACGGTAAAGTCTTCACTCAGAATGAAGGAGCAAAGCGAATACGGCATGAAATTCTGGATCAGCAGCATAGGCGTATCATCGGCTGAACGTCTTCTGAACATGGAGATTACCTTGTCTGTAGGACCCAATTCCATTTTTCCTCGCAGATGGGCATCGGGATCAATGACATTGAGCTGAAGCAGTTCTGTCCTGGGTGTCTTATTCTGACGTCGGATCTGCTGATAGAAAGGTTCAAATGAACGAATGAAACTTTCTGAACTGTTGTCTGGCTTTGTAACTGTGGTACCGTTGCTGGCTTCTCTCTTCAGATATCCCTCTGAAACGAGCTCTTTGATTGCCTGTCTTACGGTAGACCGGCTGATCTGGAAATGATCAACCAACTGCATTTCGGTAGGGATGTTCTCGCCTACTTTATAATGACCTGATTCGATTTCTTTCAGGATCAGCTGCTTCAGCTGATAGTAAAGCGGGATCGGAGTAGACCGGTCGACCTGCATATCTAATAGACTCATTTGTATTCCCGTCTTTTCTTGCTATTGTGCGTACAATGATACTTTACTCGTGCTTTACCATACCATACTCATTAAGAAAAAGCAATAAGATAAAATTATTAATCTCTCAATATAAAACCTGCACAAAATCATAGGCAGAGGTTTAGGCGTTTATCACAATTGACCTTGTAGGCATAAGTTGCTATAGTATCAAACGTAAAGACATACGAATGTACGCACAAAGGTATGATGGGATGAACGCATGATGAAAATACTCTGTATCGGAATGATGGTGTGTGACACCACTGTAAGTCCTGTCCCGGATAATCTTTTTTCTGTGGACAGTACGGAGATCGACCCACCGGTTCAGTCCTGCGGCGGAGATGCTTTAAATACCGCGATGGGCGTTGCGAAGCTTTCCTGCGATGTGACCATGTGCGGAAGAGTGGGAGATGACACACTGGGGACTTTCCTCCTTGAAGAATGCCGGAAGAACGGCGTGGATACCAAGGGAGTTCGGATCGATCCGGAGACATCGACATCCTGTTCATTTGCTTTGGTGGATACCAGAGGAGAGAGACACTTCCTTTCCCAGAGAGAGATGTTTGAGAAGCTTTCAGATGAGGATGTTCCGGACCAGCTTTTGGAGAAAGCGGATATCGTCTATATCGGTTCCCTTCTGGCTATGAAAAAGCTGGACGAGGGCGGGATCGAAAAGATCTTCCGCATAGCCCACAGACATCACGCAATCACGGCGATGGATGCAGCTATCAACGACCGGAATACGGCAGACTGGGACAAATACCTTCCTGGAATTTTTCGGGAGACGGACGTGTTCTTCCCCAGCATGCTGGAGGCAAGCACCATTTCCCATAAGGAAACACCGGAAGGGATCGCCGAATATTTCTCCCAGTTCGGGATGAAGTATTTTGGCATTAAACTAGGATCAAAAGGAAGTTTTGCAACAGACTTCAGGACAAGCCGCTATATCGACTGCCCGCATTATTTCCCGGTTGTGGATACTTCCGGAGCGGGAGATTCATTTATGGCAGGCCTGCTGTGCGGGCTGACACATGACTTTGATTTCTACAAGGCCGTGGAGTTCGCTTCTCTGATCGGCAGCATGAACGTGAGTAAGAAAGGTGCTGTCGGAGGGGTTCCTTCTTATGAGGAAGCCATGAAACAGTACAGAATCTGGAAAGCCTGAGATCAGATTGATAATTAACGAATGAATTGTTCATTCGTAATTATATACATTCAATTATTTACGGAGGAAAAAATAATGAGACTCGCACCGATGAAACCGATACTGGAACTTGCCGAGGAGCGCAACGTCGCTTACGGCGCATTTGTCACTGTCTCCTATGAGATGGCAAGAGCTGCAATCGAGGCTGGTTCTGAACTGGATGTACCGGTTATCTTCATTACTGGTACCGATTGCGTTGAGCTGCTTGGCGGATATGACGCTGCAGTCGAGACAGTAAAGAGAGCTGCTTGTGATTCTAAGGTTCCGGTAGCTCTGCATGCAGATCATTTTAAATCCTATGACGATATCGTAAAGGCCGTTAACGCTGGTTATTCATCTGTTATGTTCGATGGTTCCGGACTTCCGTTCGAAGAGAATATCAGAGAGACCAAGAGAGTTGTTGACTTTGCTCATTGCTTCGGCGTTACCGTCGAGGGAGAACTTGGAAGACTTGTCGGAGAAGAAGGTGACCTGAAGGTCCTTGGCCCGGAAGCTGCTCAGACTGATCCGGATGAGGCTGTTGAGTTTGTTGAGAGAACCGGTATCGATGCACTTGCAGTTGCAATCGGAACTCAGCATGGCCACTATGTAGCTGCTCCCCATCTGAACATCGAGCGTCTGGCTAAGATCGACAGCATGGTTAAGGTCCCGCTGGTTCTGCACGGTGGTTCCGGTACCCCGATCGATCAGGTCCAGGATGCAATCAGACATGGAATCCGTAAGATCAACGTTGCTACCGATGTTCTGGTATCTGTTGCTGATTCCTTCGGCGAGATGGAGAAGAGACCAGGCTTCAAGTACAACACCACCATGTTCATCAACTCAAAGGAGTGTGCAAAAGAGTTCATTAAGACGAAGATGAGACAGTTCCGCTTGGAGAATGTCTAATTCGCCTTAAAAATAGAAACCATTTACACCCAACAAGGAGGCAGAAATGAAAAGAAAGTTTTATGCACTGGTTGCAACCGCAACCGCTATCACATCCATGATGGCACCGGCTGCTATGGCAGACGACATTAACGCAACTGTTATCTGGCGTGCATTCGATGATCAGTTCCAGTCCGGATTCCGTATCATCATGGGCCAGGAAGAGGAAGAGCTTGGCGGAATTAAGCTTGATATGCAGGACGGCGAGAACAGCGCAAGCGTTGCTATCAACAAACTTGATACCTCTCTTACCAAGGGAACCGATATCCTTGCAATCTGCGCTCCGGACCGTGAGACCTGCGAGTCCATGGCTCAGAAGGCAGACGCTGAAGGTAAGCCGGCAGTCTTCTTCAACATGCAGCCGCTTGACGACACCATGGAGAAGTACGACAACATTACTTACGTCGGTGCTGAGGCTTCTCAGTCCGGTGAGATGTGCGCACAGGCTCTGATCAACTACTGGAACGAGAACAAGGATGTCGCTGATAAGAATGGTGACGGAAAGCTTCAGATCTGCATCCTTCAGGGTGAGGTCGGTCAGCAGGATGTCGTCCTGAGAACCCAGGCTTATGAGGATACCCTGAAGAAGGCTGGAATCGACTATGAGATCCTTGCTTGCGATACTGCTAACTGGGATCAGTCTCAGGCACTTGATAAGATGAACACCTGGATCACCGCTTACGGAATCGATGGTATCGAGGGTGTCCTTTCCAACAACGATAGCATGGCTATGGGCGCTCTGCAGGCCGTCCTGAACAACGGCTACAACGCAGGCGATCCGGCAAAGTTTGTCCCGATCGTTGGTATCGACGCTAACATCGATGCACTTGAGGCTATGAAGAAGGGTCAGCTGCTTGGTACCGTACTGAACGACCGTAAGAGCCAGTCCATCGCAATCATCAACACCATGAAGGCTGTTGTGGAAGGCAAAGAGCTTACTCCAGAGACTGTCGGTGTTGACTGCACAGTTGATGGCAAGTTCGTATGGGTTCCGTACGTAATCGTTGACGATTCTAACCTGGATGACGTCCTTGCACAGAGCCAGAGTCTCTCTGGAGATACTGAAACTGAAGCAGAGTGACATCTGAGAAGAAAGTAAGATAGAGCGTCTTTCAGAACAGAGTGTCTTGAGAGACGCTCTATCTCTATCAGCAGAAATCATGAGGTGATGTAATGGATGAATATCGTCTGAAAATGACGGACATTACGAAGACGTTCCCCGGAGTCAAGGCCCTGGACAATGTGCAGTTGGCTGTTAGACCAGGTACTGTTCACGCACTGATCGGTGAGAATGGTGCAGGAAAGTCCACTCTGATGAAATGTCTTTATGGATTGTATCACCCGGATTCAGGATCAATCGAAATTGATGGCCGGAAAGTTACGATCAATAGTCCGAATGAAGCACTGAAGCTCGGAATCTCTATGATTCAGCAGGAGCTGACACCGATCCCTGCTATGAACATCGTAGATAATATCTGGGCCGGAAGAATGGAAAAGAAGGGTTTTGTCATCGATGACGCCCTTATGCTCAAGAAAACAGAAGAACTGTTAAAAGATCTTGAATTTGATATCTCCCCGAAGACGATCGCTGGAACCTTGTCTGTATCACAGCTGCAGGCAGTAGAAATCGCAAAAGCTGTTTCCTATGATTCGAAGATTATCGTAATGGATGAGCCTACATCATCCCTGACGGAAGCAGAAACAGAGCACCTGTTCAAGATTATCCGCAGGCTGAAGTCAGAAGGCCGCTCCATTATTTATATTAGCCATAAACTTGAAGAAATTTTTGAGATTGCAGATGACATCACGGTCATGCGTGATGGACAGTATATTCTCACAAACCCGGTGAAGGATATGACCATCGATCAGCTGATTAACCTGATGGTCGGCAGAAAGATGGAAGACCGTTTCCCGGCAAATGAGCATGTTGTACAGGATGAGATCATGCTCGAGGTGAAGGACTTCACCAGTGCGGATCCCCGTTCTTTCAAAGATATTAATTTCAATGTGAGAAAGGGCGAGATCCTTGGTATCGGCGGACTGGTCGGCGCTCAGAGAACAGAGCTGGTTGAGTCCATTTTCGGACTCCGTCCGATTACCAGCGGTATCCTCATCAAGGAAGGGAAAGAGATCCATAATGCCAATCCGAAGGAAGCGATTGCAAACGGATTCGCAATGCTGACGGAGGAAAGGCGTGTCACCGGAATCATTCCGATGCTTTCCATCTTTGATAATACCCTTGCAGTTGCTTACCGAAGGCTGTGCGGCAACAAGTTTGGTCTGATCAGCGATAAGAAGATGGTGAAATACGTTGATAAGGTCGTCAAACAGCTGAATGTAAAGACGCCTACCATCCAGACACCGATTGAGAACCTTTCCGGTGGAAACCAGCAGAAGGTTCTGATCTGCAGATGGCTTCTGGCAAACAGCGACATCCTGATCCTGGATGAGCCGACCAGAGGAATTGACGTAGGCGCAAAGTACGAAATCTATAAGATCATGAGAAATCTTACGGCTCAGGGCAAGTCCATCATCATGGTTTCGTCCGAGATGCCGGAGCTGATTGGTGTTTCAGACCGGATCATGGTTATGTGCGAAGGCAGACAGACCGGAACTCTTGACGCATCAGAAGCTTCTCAGGAGATCATTATGGGACTGGCAACTTCAGCGCAGAGTTAATGAGGAAAAGCAGAGGTAAAACAGATGAATACGAAAAAGAAAAAGCTTAGTGAAGTGCTTCTGGACAATGCACTGATCATTGCCCTGGTAGCCATGATCATCGGAATCATTATTATTGAGCCATCTTTCTTCCAGTGGCGAGTTGTAACGGATATTCTTACACAGTCAGCTGTTAAGCTGATCTGCGCACTTGGCTTGATGTTCACACTGCTGCTTGGTGGTACCGATCTGGCCGGCGGTCGTCAGGTTGGTCTGGCTGCTGTCATTTGCGCTTCCATGTGCCAGGATATTGCGTACTCCAATCGTTTCTGGCCCAATTTTCCGGATCTTCCGGTTATTGTTCCGATCCTGATTACTCTTGGGGTCGTTGCCTGTATCGGTCTGGTCAACGGTCTCATGATCACCAAGCTGCACATGGCCCCCTTCATTGCAACATACGGTATGGCATCTGCTGTTTACGGCATCAACCAGCTGTATTTTGCCAAGGAACCTAACAATTCTCAGCCAATCGGCGGAATCAAAGACGGATTAACCGTTCTGAGCCGTTTCAAGATTGGCGGACAGATCAGCATCATGGTCGTTATCGCATTTGTGATCATGCTGGTTGTATGGTTCGTTCTGAATAAGACTACTTTCGGTCGCAACATCTATATCGTCGGCGGCAATTCCGAGGCTGCAAAGGTTTCCGGAATCAGCGTTACAAAGATTACGATTGCATGCTTCGTGATTGAGAGTATTCTGGTCGGACTTGGTGGTATTCTTGAAGTAGCAAGAACCGGCGGCGCAAACAGCTCTTATGGTAATGCTTACGAATTCGATGCTATTACATCCTGTGTTATCGGTGGTGTCTCTCTTAGTGGTGGTATTGGAAAGATCTCCGGTGCTTTCATCGGTGTTATGATCTTTACATTCATCAGCTACGGTTTGTCCTTCATCGGACTGAACTCCAACTGGCAGCTGGTCATCAAGGGTGTAATAATCTGTGCATCTGTTGCACTTGATATGAGAAAGAACGCTAAGAAGTAATAAGCTGACACTTAACAGCATGCTTGCCGCGAACAGAGCGGCAGAATGGAGACAAGACATGAAAAAGGTACAGTTATCAGAGAATCTGTCACTTTCCGCTGTTGTCCAGGGCTTCTGGAGACTTGACGGCTGGAACATGACACCAGATGAGCTTGTAAAGTTCATGCACGGCTGCATTGAGAGAGGTGTTACCACATTTGATACCGCTGAGATCTACGGTGATACCGTTGTCGAGAGCCTGATGGGAGAAGCCTTCGCAAAGGATCCGACCATCAGAGATCAGATCGAGCTGGTTTCCAAAACCGGAATCTATAAGCATGATGGATTTGGCTACTACAACACCACTTATGACAGAATCCTTCAGTCCTGCCATGAGAGTCTGGAAAGACTGCATACCGATCATCTGGATCTCTATCTAATCCATAGAGAAGATCCGCTTCTGAATCCCTGGGATACTGCAAAGGCACTGAAGAAGCTGAAAGCAGACGGCCTGGTAAGAGAAGTTGGTGTTTCCAACTTTGATCCTTATAAGTTCGACGGTCTCAACAAGGCTATGGAGGGACAGCTGGTGACCAACCAGATCGAGTGGAATCCGCTCTGTTTTGAGCACTTCAATTCCGGCATGATCGATTACCTGACCTTCAACAAGATCCATCCGATGATCTGGTCACCGCTTGCAGGCGGCAGAATCTTCAAGGGTGAGGATGAAGTCGGCAAGAAGGCTTATGCAAAGATTGCTGAGATCGCTGAGCGTCACAATGTTGAGCCGGCAACCATCATCTACGCATGGATCATGTATCATCCGGTTGGAGCAATCCCGCTGGTTGGTAGCTCAAAGCTGGAGCGTTTGGATCTTGCCATCAAGGCACTGGATGTGAAGCTGGAGCAGTATGAATGGTTCGAGATCTATGCGGCAAGCGGCCAGCAGCAGATTCGCTGAGAAACAAAGGATAATCAATAAAATCAAAAAAATCCATTTTCCAAATAAGTAAAAGAGTATCGTCTGCACGAAAGTGCAGGCGGTATTTTGTTTGTCTGGGCAGGAATCAAAAGATATAATAAGCTTTATGGAAATCGATTTTTTTCATACCGTTGAAAAGAATTTTTTGCATGCGGAAGCAGATATTTCGTGTCTGCTGAATAATATAAAAACGTTGTTATAGTTGGGTTCCAAGGCAATCTGCGGTAAAATAAGTGCAAGGAACTCTCATCACCTACTACGAATTCTTTGCAGCTTTTAACGCATTTTCAGCCGATTCAGGATCCCAAAACACGTACAAGACAAACAATAATCGCCAACTGGAAGTGTCCGAATGGGCAGTCATTCCACTTCAAGTACAGGCAGCATGTCCGTGGGAATCAGTATGGAAGGCAGGAAGAAGTCTACGAATGTGATGACTGCACTGGATGTCCGTATGCGGAAAAGTGCAAGCACACTCCAAGGAGCAGGACGATCCGTTTGAATGAAGAACTAACACCCATGCATGAAGAAGTCCTGAACAACCAGGAAAGCATTCAGGGAGCTCTGCTCAGAATGAACCGTTCTATTCAGGCAGAAGGCACTTTCGGAATCATAAAAAACGACCGCTGGTACAAGAGAATCGTCCGGAGAAGGATCAAATCTGTCCGACTTGAGGTTTTTCTGGTCACTATCGGTCACAATCTTTATAAATACGCTAATAATGAAAGCCGCTTGCGATTGACGGCTTGAGCTGAACAAAGTTCTCTGAAGTTGGGGTAAGGGGAGATCTGCGCTAATGAACACCCAAATTCGAATATGAGGCAAACGAATAAGGCTGCGGAGAAACGAATTCGCGTTTCTTCACAGGGACAGCTCCAATATTTTGATATTTTATGAGACATAACTTATAAGTATTGACACATGACAAAACCTTTAATATTATGACACTATAATATGCGACAAAACTTAGTGACAATACCAGGGAGAAGAAAAATGGCGCTTTATGGCTATGCAAGAGTTAGTACAAAACAGCAGGAGCTGACCGGCAACGGACTAGAAGTTCAAGTGCATGATCTCCTTGAGGCTGGGGTTTCGGAGAACAACATATATAAGGACGCTGCTACCGGAGCGACATTAGATAGGCCTTCGTTCGAGGAACTGAGATCGATCCTTAAAAGTGGTGATACATTAGTAGTAACAAAACTTGATAGAATCGCACGCAGCGCGTCTCAGGGAATACAGATCATTGATGATTTCCTCACCAGAGGTATTTCTGTGGATATTCTCAATATGGGAAAATTGAATAACACACCAAACGGTAAACTTATTCGAACTGTAATGCTGGCTTTCGCAGAATTTGAGAAGGATATGATTGTAGAAAGAACACAGGCGGGAAAAGCGATAGCCAGACAGAAGCCTGGATTTAAGGAAGGACGACCACAGGCGTTGACCAAAAAACAAAAACAATGGGCTCTGGATCTTCTGAAAAACCATAGCTACTCTGAGGTGGCTGAGCTGACTGGTGTCAGTCCGAGAACCTTGATGCGCTATAAGGCATATGCTACAAAGATATCCTGAAGAAGTAAGGATAATTACTAAAACTTCCCATATCAATAATGGGACTTGTTCCTTGAAAACTCAATAAAAACAGGTAGTCAAATACAGGTTCAGGCCATCTGAACACCACGTGCCAGAGCTCGCTGCAAGTATCCCGGCAAGCGATCGACAAACATGCTTATGAACATATCGATTTGCTCATCAGTTACCTGGAATACCGCGTAGATGCATTCGAACATAGCTCGCAGAATAATCCAAAGAGATTGCGCAAAAGTGATGTCTGCCAGCTCATCTGTGAAGTAGAAGAAAATTTCTCCGAGTGAACGGAAGTCTTCGTTTTGCCGCTGTTCCATGGCGATCATCATGTAGCGTACGAATACAATAGCGACATGTGCTGTCAAAGCATCATACGAAAGGCTGTGGCATTCGCTGATGAGATGCAGATATGTTTTGCAAGTTTTGAAGAAGACTTCAATCTGCCAGCGTTTCCCATAGATTCGAATGATCTCTTCTTCTGAAAGATTCGGGTTGGTACAGATGAAAGCGATCCAGTCCTTCTTGTTCCTCTTGTTGCGAACGCAAACGATTTTGGCCGGAATCTTCTGATCTTTGCCGACCATGACATCCACCGAAAGCAGATACTTGCTGCGACCACGGCGCTTCTTGCAGATGCCAAAGATCTTTTTGATGGAAAGCTGCTGACCGTCGTACTCATAACGGATACGGCTGCTCTTTTTGATCATGGCGATGGAATTCAGCCCAAGATTCCTGATCGCAACAAGCTGTGCCGGGTTGGAAAACCAGCTGTCAAAGAGGACGTAATCAGCAGAATGGCCTGCCTTCTGAGCCGCTTTGATCAATTCAAGCATTGCATCCGTGCCTTTCATCTGAGCAAGATTTCTGCGATGTGCAGCCAAAGAACGTCCATCAAAGTGCTCCTGCGGACCGATCAGATTGGAATCTTTCGAAGAAGCAAGGAGGCATCCATTGACCGGAAGGAATGTATTCCCATCTGTCCACCCAAGGGTCATCAGACGATATCCTTTGGTATAGCGCATGGTGGTATGGTCAAACACTCTGGAACCCAGCTCTGTTTTCTTACAGCTGGTACGCTCGAAAAGGCTGTCATCGACAACGAACGCATTCACCCGGTTCTTATCAGTCAGCGGCTCAATCGTATCAGCCGCTGCTTTGGAAAGGAGAGTTGTGAACCGCAGCCAGTTGGTTTTCTTTCCGTTAAGAAACCGGTAGAAGGTGTTCTTTGAGAAGGTCTCCTTGTAAGATCCGGTTTTCTGCCGCATGTACATGCTCCGATCAGAGAAGGCATTGCAGAGTTTGTATTTGAAGATTTGCAGAACCGGAACGCCTTTTTCCTTCTGAGCATTGCCCTTGCGAAGCAGGTTGCCAACGCCGAATCTGGTAAAAAATGAAGAAATCGCATTAAAAAGATCCTGTCCGTCCTGATCCTGTGGTAAACTTGAGTTGGGCATAGAAACCTCCTTGTGTGTATTTGTTTCTCGACAACTCAATTATACCAAGGCTCAGGTGACTGTGCCTTTTTCATTGCCTGTTTTTATTGAATTTTCAAGGTTCAGCACACCTTTTGGGTGTGGGAAGTTTTAGTAAATAACCCTCGAAATAATTCTTATGCAAAGCACTGCTGGTATGAAGGTGGAATGGAGAAATCAAGATGGATGAGAAGTCCATAAGTAAGAAAAAACTTCATCTGACGCTGAATGATACAGGACACGCCTCTGACATTTTCAGAGCACTTTCTTCTGATATCCGTCTGCAAATTTTGCGGATATTGACAAAAGAGACTTTGACGATCGGACAACTCGCAGAACGATTCTATCTTCCGATTTCGTCGATGAGCCTTCATATTAATGTTTTAAAAGACGCCGGCTTGATTACCGTCATTCCTCAGCCTGGAGTCCATGGTACAAGGAAAGTCTGCGGGATCGCAGCTAAAAGTGTTGATATTGATTTCTTTGCAAGAGATACGAAATTCGTTCAAAAACCTTCTGTCTATGTCAACATGCCTGTTGGGAATTACTCTGATTGTGAAATTACCCCTCCATGTGGAATTGCCACAGCGAATTCCTATCTTTATCAGGAAGATTCTCCATATGGCTTTTATTCACCCGATCATATCAACGCATCACTTTTATGGATGACAAGTGGTTTTCTGGAATATCACTTCCCAACCGAGGCAATCATTGCTGGAAATGTGAAGAGTATTAATTTTTCTTTTGAGATTTGTTCCGAAGCGCCTGGTTACAACAATAACTGGCCGTCAGACATTATCCTTGAGTTGAATCATAAATACATCACTACAATTCATACGCTTGCAGATTATGGTGGAAGACGTGGAGTATACAATCCTTCTTGGTGGAACGATGCCAATACTCAATATGGGGAGTACAAAAATATCAGGATTACCAATGACGGCTGTTATATGCAGGACACATGTATTTCAGATGAAACAATTTCAACCCTATCTCTTTCTTCCGGCTATTACTTTACTTTTACCCTGAAAGTAGATACCGCCGGTAAAAATGCCGGCGGTATGAACTTATTCGGTAAATACTTCGGAGATTATGCCCAGGACATCGTAATGAAAGTGGATTATGAATAATTATGGTCTCTCAAAAGGCTTCCGGTATGATTCATTGACGTCTCGGATTCGATGAGGATCACACTTAAACTTTCTTCCATAGGTAAGAAGACCATTGATTTCCTGCTCCACATCCGTCAGCTGTGTATAGCAGAAACCCCAAAGCACACTGGATGAATAAATAGCGTGAATGATTTTTTCATAATCCTCTACGAACTCATCCTCGTTTTGGGCTTTCGTATATCCCCATCCCTTTTGTAGATCGCAGTCGTAGGCGATTCCTCCACATTCTGTCAGCACAATAGGCTCTCCCTGGTATGAATATCCCTCAATATAAATATCATGAGCCGTAGACGGATTACTGATTAGTTTTTGTCTGTCTGACAGCGTTTCACAGAAATCTCGATACTTCTGATGTTCCTCTTTCCCTCCATGTGCATAGTTATGGATCGCACAGATATCAGTTACGGCCATTTCCCAGCCATCGTTACCGACCACAAGTCTAGAAGAATCCAGCATATGCAACAGATGATACATTGTAAGCGCGAACTCCTGCTGCTGAACGTTATGGTTTATCTGCGGAACTCCCCAGCTTTCATTGATTGTATCCCAGACAATAATACATGGATGGTTACGATCCCGGTCAATTACTTCCTTCCAATTTCGAACAATATCAATTGCCGTAACAGAAGAGAACAGAACTGGTGAAGGACATTCTTCCCATACAAGAAATCCCAAGTGATCCGCCCAGTACAGGAATCTGGGATCTTCTACCTTCTGATGCTTTCTGCACCCATTAAAGCCCATTGCTTTGGATGCTTCGATGTCTTTTTGATATGCCTCATCTGTTGGCGCTGTCCAAAGACTTTCAGGCCAGTATCCTTGGTCGAGAACCAGCTTCTGATAGTATGGTTTATTGTTCAGGTAGATCATCCCATGTTCCACATGAACTTTTCGGAAACCAAAATATGACGAGACAGCATCATAACAGGTATTCTGATCCTGAAGCTCCGCTCTTACGTCAAACAATACGGGATGCTCCGGCGTCCAGGAAACCCCATCCTCGTGGAAATTCAGATTGAAGATATTGTTTCGGATCACATCCACTCTGAAAATTGCTTTTCCCTCTTTCAGGCTGCTCCATCCCTTATATATTTCCTGCCCATCCAGACTAACACAGCATTTAACCTGTTCATCTGAATCGGCTCTTGAAGCTTCTACAATGACATCAGCAAAGCCATCATCGTAGTTAACATCATATGTGATTGATTCAATATATTTCTTACTGACTTTTTCAATCCAGACCGTCTGCCATATTCCTGTGCTATTGGTGTACCAGATACTTTTAGGTTTTCCACCCCAGAACTGCTTACCTCTCGGAATATACTCAGATTTTGCCGGATCGAATACACGAACCACGATTTCCTGCTCGCCAGTGACAAGAAATGGTGTCATATCTACTGTTAATGGAGTGCATCCTCCGATATGTTTTCCTGCCAGTTCTCCATTAATGTATACTGTAGCTTCATAATCCACCGCACCAAAATGGAGAAACAGTCTGTTGTCACCGATTTGCAGAGAAGGATCTATTTTGACGTATTTCCGATACCAGACGATATCATGTTCCTCTATTTCTTGAATTCCGCTTAAAGAAGACTGATATACAAAAGGTACTTCGATTTGCTGATCAAAATGTTTCTTCTGCCGAAACCACTGTTCTATTATCCCTTTATTCAGATCATCGTACTGAAATTCCCATAAGCCATTCAAGTTTTCCCAATGATCACGTACCAGTTGTGGTCTTGGATATTCATTCCTGTATACCATATAAATACCCTCTGAATAAGTTACCCGTTTCACCGTGACAAAGTAATTCGATTGACTGAATGCGGCTTTAATGTCACCTGGCCTCCTTCGAGAACAGCGCACCAATGATGAGGACTTATCCTCTCACATTTCCAGTCGTTATGATCTGACGTCTTTTCAGAAAAAATTGTCACGATCTCAGCACCCCCCACTGCTCCGTAATGTTCAATCACAGGTTTCAAAGAAACAACTGCTTCCTCTGAAAGATTGCGATTTACCACGAAAATGACCAGTCTTCCGCCTTCGTCATATCCGCCTGCAATATCTACATAAGGTACATCTGACAGAGGTTCAATATTTCCAATTATTTCATTAGTTGAGTAAGAGTCTGAAACAGCATTGAACCCACATACCTCCTTCAAATTTGCTTCTGCATATAACTGAAGGACGTAATAATTAGCAGTTCTGACAACTATTCCATCGCGGCTAACGATACATCCGCCCGGCCAGCCATTTACTAGATCCGAATAGTTGCACAGTGCTAAGATATCTGAGTATCTGATGAACATGTTCAGCATTCCACCGATGAAGACAGCCGTTTCCAGAGTCTGCTCTTTTCCTGAATCAATGTTTGTACCAACATTATATTCGCTGATGCTGATCGGTATTCTATGTTGTGCCCCATTATTCATTACAAAGAAACTTTCAAGCAGAATCTCTTCATATTTTTTAACAGCTCCGACGACAGAATAATAGATGGCAGTATTATCGTAATGCTTGGGTTGAAGAAGTTTCATCGCATACATATGGAGTCCAAGAATATCAATGTACTCTGAAGCATGTTTTCTTAAAACCTCGTTCCAGTTCTGGGAACGATCATCCCCATCGCCTCCGCATGCAAGGATTTGGATGGATGGGTCTTTTGCTTTCATTGCTGATGCGAACTTTCCAAGCTTCTCACAGTATTCTGCAGCTGTCGTATGCCCGATTTCCCAGTCTCCGAAAGTTTCATTTCCAATATCCCAGTACTTTACGTTATAGGGATCTTTATGGCCATTTGCCGCCCTTTTCCTTCCCCAGTATGTCGATAAATCACCATTACAATACTCGACCCACGCTGCTGCTTCTTCAGCTGATCCACTGCCAAAATTAACGCAGATCATTGGCTCAGCTCCAAGTGAACGACATAACATCACATATTCATCTGTTCCAAGACTATTGTCTGTAAAACCACCCCAATGGAGATTCCTCCGATAGGGTCTTGTATCGATATCACCAATTCCATCTTCAAAATGATAGCAGTCAGCAAAACATCCTCCGGGATACCGAATAATCGGCGGATGAAGATCTTTGATTGCATGATAGACATCTTTCCATAATCCACAAATGCAATCTGCTCGCATCAAAGATACACCATCCAGCCAAACATCTGACTCATCTTCGATGGCAATTTCAAAAAGTGCGTTTGTCAGATCCTGTTCCAGCAGGAAGGAAAATGTTCTTTGCTCCCAATTGTCATTAAACTGGAAGTTTTCCCTGTATAAAGTTTCTCCATCCTCCGTACTTAGACGTACGAATACAGAACCAATTCCGGAGGACTTTCCCCAGATATATCCCTGGTGTTTTCCCTTATACAGATGGGAAATCTTCTGTCCTACGCCCACATAGCCATCGCAGGCGTTAAAACAATTAATATGTTGAGAATATCCATCTCTGGCGATACTTTCGCGTCGATCAAGTGAGATCTGAAAAGAATTATTATATCCAGTCCTGATCCAGCCTTCTGCCACTTCCGGATTTCCATCAACGGTACCTTCAGGAATATCCTTTCTCTTATCAAATCCGCGATTATGAAGTATCTGCGCCCACATCCCACCATCAATACAGTCACGCATATACTCTATGAAGTGTCCAAAAACCAAGTTGTTCATAGAGTGATGTTTATCATTCAGAGTAACGTACACATCATTCATATTTCATCAGCCCTTTATTCCTGACATTGCTATTCCCTGAACAAACTGTTTCTGTGCAAAAAGATACAGGATCAGGATTGGAAGAATCGACAGTGTCGCTCCTGCCATAATGACACCATACTCTACGACATGCGTTCCCATGAATGTTGCAAGACCTGCTGGCAAAGTTTTCATATTATCCGAGGTTGTCAAAATCAAAGGATAAAGCAGATCATTCCATTGTCCCATAAAGTGGAAAATAAAAAGTGAAACAACAGCACTCTTGCACTGCGGCAACATTACCTGATAAAAGATTTTGAATTCCCCTGCGCCATCAATCCGGGCAGCTTCTTCTAGCCCTTTAGGCAATCCGATAAAGAATGAACGCATCATGAAGATTCCAAAAGCGTTCGTTGCTCTCGGAAGAAGGAGTCCAAGGTAAGTGTTAATGAGTTTCATCTTGAAAACTTCAACAAAAAGCGGCAGCATGATTACCTGGAATGGAATCATCATCGTTCCCATTACCAGAAGAAATAATACATTTCTTCCTTTAAAATCAATTCTTGCAAACGCATATCCTGCCATTGTATCAAGGCAAAGTGATACTACTGAAACAGAGAGGGCAAAGATTATAGTATTCCGATAATACGCAAGGAAAGGAATCCTCTTCCAGATATCAATAAAGGAATGGAAACCAAAATGGCCATTAAAGAGTCTGGGCGGATAAGAAACAATATCTGTTTCTGCCTTGAAGGCTGTTACAACCATCCATAAGAAAGGATACAAAGTAATAAATAGCAGAAATAAAAGAACGATAACAGCCACTACTTTTCCGGCAGTAATCTTGGATTCACGTGTTTTCATGTCCCATGTACCTCCATCAGCCCATGTTGCTTGAATCACGTAGCGTCATTCGATGGAATGTCAGTACGGATACAATAAACGTTACAACAAAGAGTGCTACGGCAACAGTAGAAGCATAGCCCATGTCAAAAGACTCAAATGCAGTGCTATATATATACTGTACGAGCGTCTCTGTCTTGAAAAGGGGGCCACCTTTAGTCATAACATATACCTGATCAAATACTTGGAAAGAACTGATGATACAGTCAACGATTGTAAATGTCAGTGTTGGCATCAGCAGAGGAATCGTAATGTGAAAAAACAGATTCCCTTCTCCTGCCCCGTCTATTTTCGCTGCGTCATAATAGCAGGGATCGATGGCATTCAAACCGGAGAGCAGAATTACCATATAGAAGCCAAACTTCTTCCAGATTCCAATCATGATTACAGTAGGCATGGCCCATGTAGGGCTGTTCAGAAGATTGACTGTTTTAAATCCCAGTTTTCCAAGCCAGTAGCTGAACATTCCGATATCCGGATTAATTAAGAAACTCCAGATAATAGAAATAATGGTCATCGAGCAGATTGCAGGAATAAAATACACTGTCTTGCAAAGGCTATTGAACCAGCTCTGCTTCTTTACAAGAACTGCAGCAATCAAAGAGAGACCAATCTGAATCGGGACTGTGCAGACTGTAAAATATATGGTATTCCAAAGCGCATTAAAGAAACGTTTGTCATGAAACAGGCGCACGTAATTATTTCCACCCTGGAACTGGAAGTTCGTCAGCATCATATTAAATTTATAAAGGCTGAAAATTACTGCGATTGCAAGCGGAATAAAGACGAAGATCGTCAAAATTGTAAGGGAAGGCAGGACAAAAAGTACGCCGGCTCTTCTCCTTGCATAACCGAGAGCATGTTTTTTCTTCTTCATTGTGATCTACTGTTCCTCTTAGATATTGAAAGGGCTGCTGCATTCTTATTACGAGATACAGCAGCCCTTGATATTACAGCTTCAAACACCTATCCATTGTTCGCGATTGCAGGACGGGATATTACTGGTTCAGCATCATGCCCAAAGCTTCATTTGCCTCATCCAAAGTAGCCTTTACATCTTCACCCTGAAGCAGGATCTTCTCAAATGCCGGAATGATTACCTGCGTATCGATATCTGCGAAATTCGTCAGGTTCTGCAGATACATCTTACTTTCGTTGAGCGGCTTTGAGAATTCGCCAACAAACGGATTTTCAGACAGGCTGTCAAGACTGATATCTGTTCTGGTTGGGGCAAAACCAGTATTTACACACCACTCAGTCTGAGCTTCCTTGGAGTTCCACCACTTGAAGAAATCATAGACAGCTTCCTTATGATCTTCTGCACTCGATGTTGTTCTGTAGAGCCCAGTACCATTACCCTGTGTAACCTGAGACTTTGGTCCCTTCGGAGCCTGAGCAATACCAAAGTTAATTCCATCAGCAGTAAAGCCTGTTGCTGCCCACGGTCCGCAGAAATACATAGCGAGTTTCTGGCTCTGGAACAGTTTATCAATGTCGCCGCCAGTCAGATCTGCAGGTCCAAAGCCTTTATCTCTGATGTCTTCTGCCCAACGGGTAATTGTCTCAATATTCTCTTCACTGTTCAGAACTGGTTTGCCATCAACGATATAATCTCCACCATTGCCCCACACCATGATGCACCACATAGGAGTCGTATCTTTTAGAGCCATCGTGAAGCCATACTTATCTGTCTTGTCGACGATCTGCTGTGCATCTGCTTCCAATTCGTCCCATGTGGTAGGCGGTGATTCTGGATCAAGACCAGCTTCCTTGAAGATATCTTTGTTATAGAACAACAGAAGGGTTGCGTAATCCATCGGAACTCCATAATAAGAACCATCATAAACCAATGACTCTTTCAGAGCTTCCGGAACTGCGTCAGCATCTATCGTACCATCTTCCCATGCATCATCGAGCGGCATGAATGCACCTGACTGTGCGTACGCTCCCATACGTTCCGGAGCCATAGCAACAATATCAGGCCCCTGTCCTACTGCAAGTGTTGTGGAAAGTTTCTGATACAGGCTGTCCCACGGCATGATATCCATATTGACCTGGATATTCTTATCGTTGGTTTCGTTGTATTCCTTTACAAGTGCTTCAAGGGTAGGCCTGTCGCCTCCTGTAAACCCATTCCAGAAAGTGATCTCCGTCTTTGCATCATCTGCGAAGCAACCCATAGAAAGAGCCATTGCAACCGTTGCACCCAGAATTGCTACTGAACAATATCTTTTCGTCATTGTTTCCTCCTTTTAATTTAACATTCTATTGGAATAAATGACACAATTGATAAGTTTTCTTTTGCCGCCTCGTGGCAATTATTTCTGACTTTTTTGACATAAGAGCATCATTTCTGCGCAGATTACAATGGTTTATGTCTTTTTGTGATTTGATTTTAAATCTTATATTTGTATAAATCAACCAATATGCAATTACTTATAGCAAGTTGTTTGTCAAATATAACAATACTACATTATTTCTGTAGTAAATCATTCTTTGGTTAGATTCGGCTACTGTTACAAACTAAAACTTCCCATATCAATAATGGGACTTGTTCCTTGAAAACTCAATAAAAACAGGTAGTCAAATACAGGTTCAAGCCATCTGAACACCACGTGCCAGAGCTCGCTGCAAGTATCCCGGCAAGCGATCGACAAACATGCTTATGAACATATCGATTTGCTTATCAGTTACCTGGAATACCGCGTAGATGCATTCGAACATAGTTCGCAGAATAATCCAAAGAGATTGCGCAAAAGTGATGTCTGCCAGCTCATCTGTGAAGTAGAAGAAAATTTCTCCGAGTGAACGGAAGTCTTCGTTTTGCCGCTGTTCCATGGCGATCATCATGTAGCGTACGAATACAATAGCGACATGTGCTGTCAAAGCATCATACGAAAGGCTGTGGCATTCGCTGATGAGATGCAGATATGTTTTGCAAGTTTTGAAGAAGACTTCAATCTGCCAGCGTTTCCCATAGATTCGAATGATCTCTTCTTCTGAAAGATTCGGGTTGGTACAGATGAAAGCGATCCAGTCCTTCTTGTTCCTCTTGTTGCGAACGCAAACGATTTTGGCCGGAATCTTCTGATCTTTGCCGACCATGACATCCACCGAAAGCAGATACTTGCTGCGACCACGGCGCTTCTTGCAGATGCCAAAGATCTTTTTGATGGAAAGCTGCTGACCGTCGTACTCATAACGGATACGGCTGCTCTTTTTGATCATGGCGATGGAATTCAGCCCAAGATTCCTGATCGCAACAAGCTGTGCCGGGTTGGAAAACCAGCTGTCAAAGAGGACGTAATCAGCAGAATGGCCTGCCTTCTGAGCCGCTTTGATCAATTCAAGCATTGCATCCGTGCCTTTCATCTGAGCAAGATTTCTGCGATGTGCAGCCAAAGAACGTCCATCAAAGTGCTCATGAGGACCGATCAGATTGGAGGCTTTCGAAGAAGCAAGGAGGCATCCATTGACCGGAAGGAATGTATTCCCATCTGTCCACCCAAGGGTCATCAGACGATATCCTTTGGTATAGCGCATGGTGGTATGGTCAAACACTCTGGAGCCCAGCCCTGTTTTCTTACAGCTGGTACGCTCGAAAAGGCTGTCATCGACAACGAACGCATTCACCCGGTTCTTATCAGTCAGCGGCTCAATCGTATCAGCCACTACTTTGGAAAGGAGAGTTGTGAACCGCAGCCAGTTAGTTTTCTTTCCGTTAAGAAACCGGTAGAAGGTGTTCTTTGAGAAGGTCTCCTTGTAAGATCCGGTTTTCTGCTGCATGTACATGCTCCGATCAGAGAAGGCATTGCAGAGTTTGTATTTGAAGATTTGCAGAACCGGAACGCCTTTTTCCTTCTGAGCATTGCACTTGCGAAGCAGGTTGCCAACGCCGAATCTGGTAAAAAATGAAGAAATCGCATTAAAAAGATCCTGTCCGTCCTGATCCTGTTGGTAAACTTGAGTTGGGCATAGAAACCTCCTTGTGTGTATTTGTTTCTCGACAACTCAATTATACCAAGGCTCAGGTGACTGTGCCTTTTTCATTGCCTGTTTTTATTGAATTTTCAAGGTTCAGCGCACCTTTTGGGTGTGGGAAGTTTTAGATAATTACTAAAGTCCCATTATTGATATGGGAAGTATTCCTGTTATTTATTTTTGTCAGGAGGCTGGCGAAGGCCTCCTGATGGTCTGTAAATGATTCTATTGAGTATCGGCTGTGAAGGAAACTCGATTGATATTTCCTGAGATATCTGCATATAATCCAATCTCAGCACCTGGTATTTTTTCATCTAACGCGTAGTCAAAATATAATTTACCATCTGGATATACATCAATAAAAATTAACGTCATCCGATCGGCAAACTCCTGTCTCTTGACGGAAGATATTGTCATCTTGTTGGTAGCTATCTGATCAACTAGCATAATATCATCATTGACAGGATCAATATGGGTGGCTGCGTATTTTATCAGCTCGTATTCCCAAATTTTACTTTTTTTAATTAGCATGTCAGATATAGACAAGGATGCCGAAAATGTTTTGGGGTCTTGCATACTGCCATGTGCATATAGAAATACTAATCTACCATTCCAGTTTATTTCGCCCATAAGGGTGATTACTCCACCAGTTTGATCACGGTGAAAAAAGCATGATTCTGCTTGAATGATTGGTACTACATGTAAATCTATAATATCTTCGGTGGGAATAGAAATTATATTTTCAGGAGATGTTTGCAAATACAATTCATGTGGCTGTGTGTCCTGCTTTTCTGCTTTTTGGGGGTATCTTACTATTCCAAACAATCTATCTCCGTTAATGGTTGTCAGACAAACCCCCTTTCCATCATAATTATTTTGAATTCATTGGAGTCCTCGCTTCTGGATAGGAATAAATAATGGGTGAATCATTAGTTGTCGCTATTGTTCAGATCAGACAATTCCTGCGAGAGTTGCTGTATTTGTTTTTCGATACGCGCTTTTTTCTGTTCTTTCGTTTCACCTATTCTATGATAAATGGCTTCAGGAAATGTCCACTTCCACATATTGTATTTCAGGGTAATTTGTCTTTTTCCTTTATCCGAAGCTACGTTTTTTAACTCTTCGCTATAAGCGCTATACTCCTGCTCCCATTCATCCAGGAAATCATTGGGCGAACCAGAAAAGCCATCTCCGAAAACAAGAGAGAGCTTACCGTCCTTTCGCAATACTTTTAGCCCAAATAATTTTTCCATTTCAAAACATGCATACATAATACCGATAGTGTTTGCAGTTACAGGATCAGAAAGCGCTGTCGACTGTACTCCGAGGGCAGCGGCGATCCGTTTTAATACATCAGATTTGGGACGACGAGCACCGTTCTCATATTTTTGTATGCGATCTGCTGACAGCCCCACTCTTTCACCCAATTCAGATTGGGACAGTCCTATAGCTTCTCGTATCTCACGAATCCTTCTGCCTACGCGCGCAGCGGCTGTTTGGTCGTTGAAATCCAGCGGATCCTGCCCTGATTTATTTTCAATTATCATTGGTTATCCTCCCGACAAGCACATAAATGTGCTTAATACACGATACAGTCATATTATCACAGTCTTTAACTACAAACAAAGACTGTGATTTATTTTTATCCAAAAAGCACATGAATGTGCTTGACAAGAACATGAAATATGGTATAGTACAAATAAGCACATGAAAGTGCTTTAGAAGCACAGGAGGAACGAGATGAATACGGGTAAACAGTTATCAGACTATGAAGAAGTCCTTCTCCCAAAAGATATCATGGAGATTCTTCATATCAGTCGAAGCACGGTCTATAAACTTCTGGACACAGGTGAGATCAAATCCATACGCGTTGGCAACGCATACAGAATCCCAAAGAGGAATTTGACGGCCTTCATGTTTCCGGAGAGCAAGGACCTTTCATCGGCTTCTGAATCCACCCGTATTGACATGAAAAAGGGGGGATCAGAATGAACGGCACGACAGCATTTTCACTTGAGATTCTTTTTCTCAATGATCTTTTGAACAGCAAAGTAATTGATGAGGATATCTATAACAGAGCAGTTCAAAAGATAGCAACTATTGGAAACATCAATGCTCCGGAGAAAGCGGAATACCGAGCAACAGCTTGATTAAGAGGCGCAAATGTCACAGAAGAAAGCAGCAATCTATCATTTTACAGACGGATCTCAGAAGAGACCGATAGTAAATCAAAAACAAATTTTCAGACTTACAGAGTTTGCAAAGTCCAGAGGATTTGAGGTTGCAGAAGTCTTCTGTGACAAGAGCCTGTTCCGTTATCAACGGACCGAGTTCGATCGCTTTATGTCAGAGTGCAATCAGTTTGATGCATTGATCGCTAAGGATTTTTACCATATCTCGAAAAACACGATGAAGAGCATGTCGATATTGAAACAGCTTCGAGATAAAGGCCTTGAAGTACATACACCGGATAATGGGAGTTTTGTCTGGAGTACGGCACCTTTTAATAAGAGCTTGAAGGTTGCCACATATACTTGCCATCTCGCAACACCGAAGGAAATGGAAGAAGTATTCCAACTCAGGCAGGATATTTTCAAAGCCTTTACCGAGAAAAAAACTGACTGGAAGATAACAGATCAGTTTTCGGATATGACGCTTCACCAAAGGGATGGCGAACAGCATGAACTTCAGAAACTGATTGCCAATAGAGATAAATACGATTTGTTACTGGTGCAGAACCTAAACGATATCCATTGGAGAACTTCGAATTTCTGCAGGATCAGAGAAGCGCTCGAGTTAGATATCTATTCTTTGCAAGACGGTTATCTAGAGTTCTGTTAAGAGGTATGGAACATGAATTATGCAGAAGAGATAAAGAAAAGAATAAATGATACTAATACGGAAAGCGTAAAAGCAGTCATTTATGCGAGAGTGTCGACAGACACTGATGGACAGAAAGAATCGTGTGCCAATCAGGTAGATTTGGCAAAAAAGTATATCGAATACCACCCCAACATTTATCTGATGAATGTATATGTTGATGATGGTATCTCGGGAAAGAATGATTTCAATAGGCCTCAATACAATGAAATGGTGGAGGAAATTGAAACCGGCGGTGTTGATTTAATTATCACGAAAGCCCTTTCCAGGCTGAACCGTGATCAGTTAAACTCACTTCAGCTCACAAGCATTCTTATCGAGTACAATACAACGGTTCTTACGCTTGAAGATGGTCAGGTTCATGACTTTGAAGATATGAACTCTGATCTTCTCCATAGTATTAAGTATGCCATTGACGCACAGTATGTAAAACAGCAGAGTATCAACGGAAGAAAAGTTCAGGAACTCAGGTGTGAGCGCAAAGAACTCTCTGCCAAGGATTGTGCTTTTGGGTATGACTGGCATCGTGACAGTAAATCAATAACTATCAATGAAGAGCAGGCGAAAACTGTACGCAGGATTTACGAGGAATACGTGTACTATAATCGCTTCCCAGCGCAGATAACGAGAGAATTGAATGCTGAGGGCATTACACTGTGCAACCGGAGCGTTCTTAATATCTTGCGGGACGAACGCTATATTGGGAAGTTCTATATCAACAAACGCACTACGAAACTTGGAATGGGGAGAGTGAAATCAAAGCGCGTCAAACTCCCTAAAGAAAAGTGGGTGCTTGTAGAAAGACCAGACCTTCAGATAGTAGACCCAGAGCTGTTTGCACTTGCGCAGAGGGTTTACCATGCTCGGTTGACTATCTACACAAAGCCAGACAAGAAAACTATACAGACATACTTTCAGGGAACGCACAAGTATGCCGGTAAAATTTTTTGCGGTGTTTGTGGCAAGCCATTCCGCTTTGGATATGCTGACAGAAATAAAACTATTCCAATCTATAGAGTCGGGAACCATTCGAATTGCACGAGCAATATTAACCGCGTATTCGAAGAAGACTTGGATGGAATAGTAAAAGAGTCTCTAAAAAGGATTATGGATCAGCAGGACATTGTCTTTTCAACACTTGAAAAGGTCCTTCTGGAGTGTGTTGAGTCATCCCAAAAAGAGGGCGACACGGACGACCTGAAAAAGCAGAAAACTGCTCGTGAAAAGCAGATATCCAAGCTGCTTGACACACTTTCTGAAGATGTGCTAACAGGACCTGCAAAAGCCAGAGTCCTTGCAAGAATCAATGAAATTACAGATGAGATTGACAAGCTGTCGGAACAGATCCGTGTTAAAGAAGAAATAAAACTGGATGATTCCTATGTGACAGCTAAAATGGCGGGTATTAGGGCCGCCATCGCAGATCTCAGGAATTTTCAAACGATGGATCGGGAAAGAATTGTAAACTATATCGATCATATCGATATATTGCCGACTAACGATATGAAAATTCTGCTGAAGTCTGGACATGTGATTCTTTGCAACACAACTTATGGGAAAGAAAACTCAGCTGGAAATCATGTAGTTAAGAGGGATATCCAACATGGCCGGTGTTGAGACTCTGGAGCATATCGATGGTCTCAGCGCCTCGGACTTCCCCTACAATAATCCGGGTCGGACGCATTCTCAGAGACGCCCTGATCAGATCACGGATGGTGACCTCCCCGCCGC
>Ga0256406_1001762_pt1 | contig 33443 bp, 26 predicted proteins | sample RumenRJG_03DNA_FD_185986 | JGI IMG/M metagenome (GOLD analysis project Ga0256406, IMG submission 185986) | Bovine rumen microbial communities from Lethbridge, Alberta, Canada - RJG_03 | ecosystem: Host-associated > Mammals > Digestive system > Stomach > Rumen | place: Canada: Alberta | collected...
TTTTCCATGTGACCGGAGGCTGACACGGATCGTGCCGTGATCGTCTGAATATTTGAAGGCGTTGTCGAGAAGGATGGTGACGAGCCGTGTCATGTATTTTTCGTCGCCGCAGTACGTAATCATAGGTTCTATTTCATAATCGAAGTCTTTTTCTTCCACCTGAGCACGGGAACGGAAGGACTGCACCGTTTCGGAGATGACATCCGAGAGAGGAATATCAATCATCGTCATCCGGTTTTCTCCCTCGTCCATCCGCGAAAGATAGATCAGATCGTTTGTCAGATCGGTCATCCTTTTTGTCTGCACAAGAATGTCGTCCAGCCATTCATTCTTTCCGGTATCCATCTCAAGGACAGATACGTCGGCGTCAATGACCGTCAGCGGCGTCTTCAGATCGTGACCGGCATCCGTAATGAAGCGCTTCTGCTTCAGGTAGCTTTCCTCCGCCGGCTTTACGATCCGCGCGGAGAGAAGAATGACGAGGATCAGGACGGCGGCAGTGCCGATCAGACATACGAGAATGCTGATGATCAGAAAGGAACGGACATTGCTGAGGCTTCTCTGGCAGTCCAGAAAAATCAGCATGGTACCGTTGTCATCGTTTTCCGTTTTCTTATAGCGGTAATATCCGGAAAAACCTCTGTCGGATCCGCTGCTCAGCACGGATTCAGCCATCGCTTCGGCCGAGTCGGTGTCAATGGCCGCAATGCTCTCCACGTTGGCATCTGTTACGTTTCCTTCAGCGTCAAAGGTCACGGTGAAATATCGGGATTCATATGGCGTCTCGGCAGACATGCCGTTCTGCCCATGCAGAAAACTGAACAGAGAAAAGCCCTGCTTTGCAGGATCATTCGGGTTATCGGCGGGATTCATGCTGTTTCTGCTGCCGCCCATGCTGTCTGCCGGATCGGCACCGGCCGGATTCTCGCCGGCATTCATGGCTGATATGCCGGATTTGCTGTCTGATTTCACGTCTTCAGGCTTTTCCGGTATCTGACCGCCGCCGTTCTGCCCCATGGAATCGGGAAAGGAGCCGCTGTTGTCCGCCAGAAGCTGCAGAACAGCATCCGATTCACTGACGACATTGTGGTAATTCAGGATATTGATGGTACCCATGATGACGAAAAGAACAAGTACAACGGCGGCCATCGCTGCCACGATGAAACGTCTGCGTAATTTTCTGATCATATGATTTTCCTCTGCCGCGCGGTCAGCTGTCAGATGCTGCGATTTCAAGGGAATATCCGGCATTTCTTGTTGCTTTGATGGAGATATCTGCCTTCAGCGCGGTCAGTTTCTTCCTGAGATAGGAAATATATACCCAGACAACGTTGGTTTCAGCATCGCTGTCATATCCCCAGATCTTATCCAGAAACTGCTCTGCCGAGATCAGCTGTTTCGGATTGCGCATCAGAAGCTCCATCATCTGATATTCCTTGTTGGCGAGGCGGAAGCTCGCTGCGGGCGAAGACAGTTCATAGGTTGAGGTATTCAGCGTAACGTTGCCGAAGTGAAGTTCGCTGTCTGTCTGCACCGGTGACTGCGTGCGCGTCATGGCCCGTATTCTGGCAAGGAGCTCCGGCGGTGCAAACGGCTTGGTCAGATAATCATTGGCGCCCAGGTCCAGCCCCGTTACCTTGTCTTCGATTTCTGATTTTGCCGTGAGCAGAAGAACCGGAAGCTGACTTCCTCTGCTGCGGATCTTCTTCAGAACAGTCAGCCCGTCCATTTTCGGCATCATGATATCGAGGATCAGGCCGTCATAATTCCCGGCTTCGAGATATTCAAGTGCCTCTTCTCCGTCATAAACAGCATCAACCGAGTAGTTGGCGTGCTCAAGGATCTTGACGAGCGCGCGGGACAGAGATTTTTCGTCCTCAGCTAACAGCAGTCTCATAATGAGCCCCTCCTGTATGGCAGTATCCGGAAATTTCCGTATCACAGATGCGCGGAGCGCACAGCGATCCGGTTATCATCCTTATGACATCCACATCATTATGCAGCGATCCGGTTATCATCCTTATGACATCCACATCATTATATAGAAGAAATCCTGAATTTTGTACAGAAAAGAAAGAAAACCCGGATTCTCAGGTATGGTTCAGATGCTGTCAGGACAGCAGACCCTCGGATACATCACCCTTTTCGGTCCGATGTGACACATCCTGTTAACAAATTGTACAAATTCAAGGCTACGAAATTGGACATACCTGCCAAATATGAACTTTTTGTTAAAAAGCAGTTGAAAACGTTTCCAAATGATGTTATCTTCTAACCATAGAAAACGTTTCCAAACAAAACAAATCCAGTTAAATCAATGGTTTCAGAAAAATAATGAAAACGTTATAAATTTAGTAAACATTGAAATTACAACGGGATTTGGAAACGGTATCAAAAAAGTACATATTGTTTTCTAGAGAAGGAGGAAAACACAGGTATGAAAAAGCAAGTTGTTAGTGTCATGGTTGGTGCGGCAATGGCAGCCAGCATGATCGCAGGATGCGGCTCTTCATCAACGGCAACAAGCAGCAGCGCAGCAGAATCTGCAAGCGCATCTTCAGCTGCAGCAACCAGCAGTTCTTCAGCCAATGAGACGGCGGAGGCTTCCAGTGAGACTGCTGAGGCATCTTCCGAGTCCGGCAGTGCATCAGGTAGCGTTTACATGCTGAACTTCAAACCGGAGACGGATGAGGCATGGCAGGATCTGGCTTCCACCTACATGGAGCAGAATCCGAACGTTGATGTGACGGTTGTTACCGCAGCCGATGGCCAGTATGCCACCACACTTCAGTCTGAGATGGCCAAGAGCGAAGCTCCGACAATCTTCAATATCGGCAGCTCCACCGATGCTCAGACATGGGATGCCTACACCTATGATCTGAAAGACACAGATCTCTACAAACACGTAACGGATCATTCCCTTGATGTCAACTACAACGGCAAGGTTGCAGGTATTGCAAACTGCTACGAAGCATACGGCATCATCGTAAACAAGACACTGCTTGACAACTACTGCACCATGGATAATGCAGTTATCTCCTCCATCGATGATATCAAGGATTTTGATACCCTGAAGAAGACCGCTGATGATATCCAGAGCCGTATTGATGAGTATAATCAGAAGTTCGGTACAGAACTGACCGGAGCATTCACATCCGCAGGTCTGGACGACAGCTCTTCCTGGAGATTCTCCGGACATCTGGCAAACTTCCCGCTGTACTATGAATTCGTAGATGACGGTCTTGAGGATCCGACAGCCGGTGAGCCGACCATCAAGGGAACTTATCTTGATCAGTTCAAGAATGTCTGGGATATGTATGTATCTGATTCCGGCGCTGATCCGAAGACGCTGGCAGGCGGCACTTACAACGCTGAGCAGGAGTTCGGTATGGAAGAGGCTATCTTCTATCAGAATGGTGACTGGGAGTACTCAGCACTGAAGGATGCTTCCGGTGACAACGGCTACCTCACCGCTGATGATGATCTGGACATGATCCCGATTTACTTCGGCGTTGATGATGAGAACGAGGGACTTGCTGTTGGTACTGAGAACCACTGGGCAATCAACAGCCAGGCATCACAGGAAGATATCGATGCTTCTCTTGATTTCCTGAACTGGGTAATCACTTCTGATGAGGGCCGCGATGCCATCACCAATACGATGGGCCTGTCCGCTCCGTTCGATACCTTTACTGATGACTATGCTCCGACCAACGAGTTCGGCGCAAAGGCAGCAACCTACACTGCAGACGGCAAGACTTCTGTAGCATGGGCATTCAACGCTACACCGAACGTAGATGACTGGCGTGCAGATGTTGTTGCAGCTCTGACCGCTTACACTGATGGTTCCGGCGACTGGGATGCCGTTAAGACCGCATTCGTTGACGGATGGGCTAATCAGTGGAAACTGGCTCATGAGAGTGACGGAGAAGCCGTTTCTTCTTCCAGCGCTCAGTAAGCCATTATGAAAATCCGGCCGGGTGGGTGACACCTTCATCCACTCGGCTTATTTTCTGAAAATACATCCTGTGTGTGCCGCCTGAAGATCATAGAACCATATGAATACAGAGCAGATCAGGGCCGGTTCTGTGCCCTTCGGGCAGCATACGGAGGATCCGGAGAATTTGAATCATGCAGTCTGACTGATGCAGGTTTTATGGAGAGGGAACATCAATGTCAAAGACAACTAAAAAATACTGGCCACTGTTCGTCCTTCCGACGTTTGCGGCGTTCATTATCGGATTTATCGTACCTTTCGTCTATGGTATCTTCCTTTCATTCTGCAAGTTCACAACCGTAACCGACTGGAAGTGGACAGGACTTCAGAACTATACGAAGATTTTTTACGTCAACGGCAAGCTTGATACAACGTTTCTGCATTCGATCTGGTATACATGCCTCTTCACCGCAGTGACGGTTATCATCATCAACGTGGTGGCATTCCTCATTGCCATGGCACTGACCAGAGGCATCAGGGGAACCAACTTCTTCAGGACGGCATTCTTCCTGCCGAACCTGATCGGCGGTATCGTTCTTTCCTATGTATGGCTGATGATTTTTAACGCCATCCTGGATGATTATTCGAAAACCATCGTTTCGACGCAGTGGAGCGCTTTCTGGGGACTGGTCATTGTTGTCTGCTGGCAGCAGATCGGATATATGATGATCATTTACATCGCAGGTATTCAGAATGTACCTTCTGATCTGATCGAGGCCGCAAAAATCGACGGCGCGAACAGTCATCAGATCGTAAAGGATGTCATTCTTCCGCAGCTCCGTCCTACGATCACGATCTGCACCTTCCTTACCCTGACGAACGGCTTCAAGCTCTTCGATCAGAACCTTGCCCTGACAAACGGCAACCCGGGCAAGATGTCACAGCTGCTTGCACTGAACATTTACGACACGATGTACGGTACCACCGGATGGCAGGGCGTAGGACAGGCCAAGGCTGTTCTGTTCTTCATCATGGTTGCGGTCATCGCACTTGTTCAGAATAAGCTGACGACGCAGAAAGAGGAGGTGGCATAAATGGCAAGGGAAAAGAATGAAGTTTCCGCAGCAAGAAGAGTAAAGCACGGCGCGGCATGGACCATCTTCTTTACCGTACTTTCCATATTCTGGATTCTTCCGCTTCTGATCGTTCTGATGAACTCCTTTAAGAGAAAGGCGTATATCTTCAAGGCTCCGTTCAGCCTGAGCTATATACCGCTTTCCAGAGGCTTTGACAGATGGGCAGCAGGCATCTCCAAGACCTTTGTCGGCCTGAAGAACTATGCGAATGCGATTCAGAAGACAGACTTCTTCAAATGCTTCGGCTACTCGATTTTTATCACGGTTGTTTCCGTTTTACTGATCGTGCTGTTCTGCTCTATGACGGCATGGTACGTTGTGAGAGTTAAATCCGTACTTTCCACTACGATTTACGTGCTCTGCATGTTCTCCATGATCGTACCATTCCAGATGGTCATGTTCACCCTCTCCAAGTTTGCGAACATTCTCCATCTCTCAAACCCGGTCGGAATTACCATCGTATACCTGGGATTCGGTGCAGGCCTTGCGGTCTTCATGTTCACAGGCTTCGTCAAGGAAATTCCGATCGAGCTTGAGGAGGCTGCCTGCATCGACGGCTGCACGCCGGTTCAGTGCTTCTTCAGAGTCATCATGCCGGTCATGAAGCCGGAAATCATCACCGTATCTATTCTTGATGCGATGTGGATCTGGAACGATTTCCTTCTTCCTTATCTGGTTCTGGATATCAAGAAGTACCGCACCATTCCGATCGCAGTTCAGTTCCTGAAACAGTCACACGGACAGATCGACTGGGGCGCTATGATGGCCGTGCTGGTTCTGGCGATCATCCCGATCGTAATCTTTTATATGGCCGTACAGAAGTACATCATCGAGGGCGTTGTGGCAGGTGCAGTCAAGGGCTGATCCCGCGGCTGTGTGAATCATGAAAGTGAACAGGTGAGACGCCGCTGTGTCATACAGGACGTCTCACAGGAAAAGACGGGGACGGCGCAGTTTTATATCGCTGAGCCGTCCCGTATTCGGCAGAAATGAGGGAGAGAGCAGAATGAGTAAGCGTGCGAGCGGAATTTTAATGCCTGTCTTCAGTCTTCCCGGGAAGTACGGAATCGGATGCATGTCTGATGAAGCACGCAGGTTTGCGGATTTTCTCGCGGAAGCCGGCCAGCGGTACTGGCAGATCCTTCCTGTGGGACCGACAGGGTTCGGGGATTCTCCGTACCAGTCGTTCTCAACCTTTGCAGGGAATCCCTATTTTATAGATCCGGAGGAACTGATCCGGCGCGGATTTCTGACAGAAGATGACTGTGCCGGACTTCTGGCTCCGGTTTCTGCTGCAGCATCAGCCGGCAGTGCGGCGACGGTGACAGAAAAAACAGGTCACGGCAGCGGAAAAAATAAAAAAGGAAAAAAACAGAAAAAATCTGATAAGCATAAAAAGAAAGACGGATCCGGGCGCGATGCCGCCCCGGTATTTGACTATGTCGACTATGGCTTTCAATATCAGCATCGCTTCTCCGTACTGAGAAAGGCATACGGCAAATGGAAGAATTCCGGTGAAAAGGAGCAGTTTGACGATTTTGTCAGAGCAAATGAAAACTGGCTCCGCGACTATGCGCTGTTTATGGCACTCAAGGATGCCTTCGGCGGAGCATCCTTTACAGAGTGGGATGATGATATCCGATACCGCGAACCTGCCGCACTGGAGCGCTGGACCAGAGAACTCGGCGATGAGATCGGATTCTACGAATTCCTCCAGTATGAATTCGACCGCGAGTGGAAGGATCTGAAGGCTTATGTGAATCAGCGCGGTATCGAGATCATCGGTGATATTCCGATCTATGTATCAGCAGACAGTGCTGATTTCTGGGCAAATCCCTCCCTTTTCCAGGTCGATGACGCCAATGTGCCGACCGCTGTGGCAGGATGTCCTCCGGATGGTTTTGCGGCGGACGGGCAGCTTTGGGGGAATCCTCTTTACAATTGGGATAAAATGGATGAAAATCATTATACGTGGTGGATCAGCCGGATCAGAAAGTGCAGAGAACTTTACGATGTGATCCGGATTGATCATTTCCGCGGATTTGATGAATATTTTTCGGTAAAGAACGGTGAGACGACGGCAAGAAACGGCGTCTGGAAGAAGGGCCCGGGCATGAAGCTTTTCCGAGCGATAAAGGAAGCCCTGGGCGATATTCCGATTATAGCTGAGGATCTCGGCTATATCACACCGAGTGTAAGGCAGCTGGTAAAGGATTCCGGATATCCGAACATGAAGGTACTGGAATTCGCTTTCGACTCAAGGGATTCCAGCGGCAGCGAACAGTATAAGCCATACCATTACGGACGGAACTGCATTGTCTATACCGGTACGCATGACAATGAAACGATCGTCGGCTGGCTTGACAGTATTCTGCCTGAGGAAAAGCAGATGCTGAAGGACTATCTGGCAACGGATTCTGATGATCCGGAGCGGATTGCCGATCTGATGATCAGAGCGGCAGAGGGATCAGTCGCAGATACATGTGTGATCCCGATGCAGGACTGGCTCGGGCTGGATGACCGCGCGAGAACAAATCATCCGAGTACAACGGGCACGAACTGGCGCTGGAGAATGAATGCCGGATCAGACAGCAGAGAGCTGGCGGCAAGAATTTATAAAGTGACGAAGACTTACGGGAGGCTGGCTGCCGGAAGGGTATAATTATCCCGCTGAAAAAAGAAAATTTACGGGGCGGAAAAATGGCGGCAATGACAATCAGGGATATTGCACGGCTGTGCAATGTCAGTATCAGTACGGTTTCAAGAGCAATCAACAATGATCCTTCGATCAATGAGAAGACGCGCGAGCGTGTCATGAGTGTGGTGCGCAAGTTCAACTATATTCCGAACAACAGCGCGCGGAATCTGAAGATGACGGAGTCGAATACCGTCGCGCTGATCGTCAAGGGTGTTAATAATCCGTTTTTTCAGGGTATGTTTCCTTATTTTCAGAAGGAACTGGTGGAGAACGGATACGATTATTTCCTGCATACCATATCCGGTGATGCGGACGAGGTATATGTGGCTGAGGAGATCGCGAAGGAGAAACGTCTGAAGGGCATCATTCTTCTCGGCGGAACCATGGATTACCCTGACGTTGTTCTGAAGAACATGCAGGTGCCCATGGTGCTGTGTTCCGTGGCCGGCAGAGGCGTGAACGAGACGACAGGTCCTGTTCATGTGTCTTCCGTGTCCATTGATGATCCGAAGGAAGCCTACAAGGTGACGGATTATCTGATCCATAAAGGACACAGAAAAATCGCGATGCTGACCGGCACCAGAGAAGATAATACCGTCGGTCTGCTCCGTCTCAGCGGGTATCGCAGGGCACTGGAAGATAACGGTATTCCCTATGACGAGGATCTGATCGCCTATATGGATGCTCAGAATCCCGAATATACGGAAGCCAACGGCTATGCGATGATGACACGCCTGCTGAAAAGAAAGAAGGAATTCACGGCGGTGTTTGTGATCGCGGACCGCATGGCGATCGGGGCTTACAAAGCGATTTATGATGCCGGACTGAAGATCCCCCAGGATATTTCCGTGGTCGGATTTGACGGCATAGAGCTCACCCGGTATATGGAGCCGTCGCTCACGACGGTCATTCAGCCTGTTCAGAAGATGGTGGATTCATCGGTGCGGCTGCTGATGGCGCAGATCGGAGGCAGTCAGGAACGTGAACATCTGGTTTACGAAGCTGAGCTGCACGAACGGGACTCCGTTCTTGATAAAAATTAACACAGAGGTGGCTATGAAAAGAGCAAGCGGCATTCTGCTTCCGGTTTCATCACTTCCTTCGAAGTACGGAATCGGCGGTTTTTCGAAAGAAGCATTTCGGTTCATCGACCTTCTGGAAAAATCAGGTCAGTCCTGCTGGCAGATTCTTCCTCTCGGTCCCACCGGATACGGAGATTCCCCGTATCAGTCCTTCTCAACCTTCGCCGGAAATCCCTATTTTATTTCGCCCGAGACGCTGACGGAAGAGGGACTGCTGACGGAAGAAGAATGTGAGGAAGCTGACGCTTCAGATCCCGAAGCGCCGTCATATGCTGATTACGGACGCCTCTACGAGACACGGTTTGTATTGCTCGGGAAAGCCTTCCGGCGTTTTGAGAAGAAGGCTGTGCCGGAGGATTACGGAGACTTTCTTGAGGAAAATAAGGGCTGGCTTCATGATTACGCTCTTTTTATGGCGATTAAATCAGCGTGCGGTAATCATCAGTGGAGTCTCTGGCCGGAGGAACTCAGGTGCAGAAAACCGGAGGCGCTGAAGAAATTTGCGGAAGAACATGCGGAAGACATCCGCTTTATTTATTTTCAGCAGTATGAATTCTTTGCGCAGTGGCGCCGGCTGAAGGATTATGCACATCAGCACGGTGTCAGAATCATCGGGGATATCCCGATCTATGTCGCCATGGACAGTGCGGATACCTGGTCGGATCCTTCGCTGTTTCAGTTCGATGAGCATCTGACACCGCTCGGCGTGGCCGGATGTCCGCCGGATGCGTTTACGGCGGACGGACAGCTCTGGGGCAATCCGCTGTATGACTGGGAGAGACAGAAGGCGACGGGATACCGGTGGTGGATCGGAAGAATGCGCCATGTCATGAAGATGTATGACGTGGTAAGAATCGATCATTTCCGGGGATTCAATGACTACTGGAGTGTTCCCTTCGGCGACCGCACCGCGGCCGGTGGCTGCTGGAAGAAGGGCCCCGGGCTTGACCTGTTCCGGACGGCGAAAAAAGAACTCGGGAAGATGGATTTTATCGCCGAAGATCTGGGTTTCCTGACGGACGACGTCATCCGCATGGTAAAAAAATCAGGCTTTCCGGGCATGAAGATTATTGAGTTCGCCTTTGACGGAAGCAATACCAACAGCTATCTGCCGTTTGGTTATGATCATAACTGCGTCGTCTATACGGGCACGCATGACAACGATACGGCGGCAGGATTTCTGAAAGTGATGGACAGGAAGGCAAAGGGTTATCTGAACCGGTACGTGGGACACCGCGTCCGCGATGTCAGAGATCTGATACGACTGGCCATGGCCAGTACGGCGGATACGTGCATCATTCCGATGCAGGACTGGCTCGGGCTCGGCAATGAGGCAAGAATCAATACACCGGGGACGCAGTCAGGCAACTGGCGCTGGCGGCTTCTTCCCGGACAGTTCACGGAGGAGACGGCGGAAGAGATCCGCGAGATGACCTGGGTATACGGGAGAATCCCTGCACCGGCCGGAAAGTGACCGGCAGGCGCGGGAATGAAAGGGGTCGGCTGACCTTGTGACGGGGGACGACAATGATTTCGCGGCTGCGGTTATCCGGTGCCGCCATCAGACAGGAGAATATGGACAAATGGAAGAGAGAATCAACAATCTGCTGAGACAGTATTTCGGCCGGGATCTGCATGATTCAACGAAGGAAGAGATTTTTGAAGTCCTGATGCAGATCACGCGGGAGGAAATGGAAAACCGCCCGAGGATCACGGGAAAGAAGAAACTGTATTATATTTCCGCAGAGTTTCTGATGGGCAAGCTGCTTTCGAACAATCTGATCAACCTCGGCATGTATGATGAGATCAATTCGATCCTCAGAAAGTACAAGCTTGAGGTGTCCGATATTGAGGAGCTTGAGCTTGAGCCGAGTCTCGGCAACGGCGGACTGGGACGTCTGGCCGCCTGCTTCCTTGATTCAATCGCAACGCTCGGTCTGTATGGCGACGGCGTGGGACTGAATTATCATTACGGTCTGTTCCGCCAGGAATTCGTGAACAACAAGCAGCATGAAGTCATCAACCCGTGGATCAGAAGACAGAGCTGGCTTGAGAGACGTCCTGTTTCCTTTGAAGTGCCCTTCAGACGTTTCACCCTTCATTCCACCATGTATGACATTAACGTTCCGGGCTACCTGAACGGCAAGTGCAACCGTCTGCACCTGTTCGATCTGGATACGGTGGACGATAATATGGTAAAGGAAAACAGCATTGATTTTGACAAGGATGATATCCCGAGAAATCTGACCCTGTTCCTCTATCCTGATGACAGCGACCGCGCAGGTCAGGTGCTTCGTATCTATCAGCAGTATTTCATGGTATGCAATGCGGCACAGCTGATCATCCGCGAAGCGGACGAGAGAGGCGTGGATCTGCACAGACTTGACGAATATGTGGCGGTTCAGATCAATGATACGCACCCGTCCATGATCATTCCGGAGCTGATCCGTCAGCTGCAGATGCGCGGCATCGAGATGGATGAGGCGATCAGAATCGTAACGAAGACCTGCGCCTACACGAATCATACGATTCTTGCCGAGGCGCTTGAGAAGTGGCCGATCGATTACCTCGAGGAGACCGTTCCGCATCTGCTTCCGATCATTAAAGAGCTGGACAGACGGGTGAAGGAAAAAGTCGACGACGAGACGACGTATATTATTGATAAGAACAATCTGGTTCACATGGCTTCCATGGATATTCATTACGGCCATTCCGTCAACGGTGTGGCGGAGCTTCATACGAATATCCTGAAAAATTCCGAGCTTCATAACTTCTATACGCTCTATCCGGAGAAATTCAATAACAAGACAAACGGCATCACCTTCCGCCGCTGGTTCATCGCGGCGAACCCGGAGATGGCTTCTTATTTTGATGAGCTGATCGGGCCCGGATACCGCAAGGATGCCATGGAGCTGGAAAAACTTCTTCAGTACAGGGATGACGAAGAAGTTCTGAAGAAGATCGGCAAAATCCGTCATCACAATAAAAAGAAGGCAATCCAGTATCTCTATGAGACACAGGACCTGTCTCTCGACCTGGATTCGATTTTTGATGTACAGGTAAAGCGTCTGCATGAGTACAAGAGACAGCAGATGAACGCACTCTACGCGATCTACAAGTATATGGAGATCAAAAAGGGCCATCTGCCGAAACGGCCGATCACGATGGTGTTCGGCGCGAAGGCGGCGCCGGCCTATGTGATCGCGAAGGATATCATCCATCTGATCCTGTGTCTGCAGGAACTCACGATGAACGATCCGGAGGTCAGCCCGTACCTGAAGGTCGTCATGATCGAAAACTACAACGTGACCAAGGCGACGCACATCATTCCGGCAGCGGATATTTCGGAGCAGATCTCGCTTGCTTCGAAGGAGGCGTCCGGCACATCCAACATGAAGTTCATGCTGAACGGTGCCGTTACCATCGGCACGGAGGACGGTGCAAACGTAGAGATCCATCAGCTGGTCGGCGATGACAATATTTACATTTTCGGAGCAGACGCGGATACGGTTGTGGATCTGTACAGGAAGGAAGCTTATCATCCGGCGGACTATTATGATCATGATCCGCTGATCCACAAGCTTGTCGACTTTATCGTCGGACCGGAGATCATGAATCTCGGCGATCCGGTAAGCCTGAACAGACTGCATCACGAGCTGGTGACAAAAGACTGGTTTATGACGCTTCTTGACCTGAAGGACTACATCGCCACGAAGGAAAGAATGTTCGACGATTTCAACGACAGAATGGGATGGTATAAAAAGGAACTGGTCAATATCGCGAAGGCCGGATATTTCTCATCAGACCGCACGATTGAGCAGTACAACCGGGATATCTGGAAACTGAACTGATTGCCGGAAGGTATATGAGAAGAAGGGGCGGGTGCGGCAGATGCCGCGCCCGCCTCTTCCGTTAGCGTTCAGCGAATGGCAGGCTGCCGTTCATTCGCTGAATGCGGCCGCACGCAAGGGCTTTTCAACGCGACATCCGCAGACGCCGGTGCTTAATGAGTCCAAGCGGGAGCGAAGGACGAATTTATGCACCGCTGCGTCGAGGACAAGCGAGAGCGCGTCGCGGCGGAAAGCCCCTGTGTGCGGCGGCGGTGGATAGTTACAGATCAGACGTTGTCAGAGCCATGTGTTCCGTGGCTCCGGCAGTGTCTGAACGGTAACCTGACAATGACGGTACCTGTGTTGACGCTGGTTTCCGGGCTGTGCTATATTTAGCGTGCCGGTCTGGCGTCTGCGGGCCGGAACAGAGAAAATGACGACCTGAAATTTACAAGGGAGCACGTTCGTGGCTGATTATAAAAAGGAAATTGAGAAAAGAAGAACATTCGCGATCATCTCACACCCTGATGCGGGAAAAACAACGCTGACGGAGAAGTTTCTGCTCTACGGAGGGGCGATCAATCTGGCCGGTTCCGTCAAGGGAAAGGCAACGGCGCGTCACGCCGTGTCCGACTGGATGGAGATTGAGAAACAGAGAGGTATTTCCGTCACCTCTTCAGTTCTTCAGTTTAATTATGAAGGATACTGCATTAATCTGCTTGATACGCCGGGACACCAGGACTTCTCGGAGGATACCTACCGGACACTGATGGCAGCGGATACGGCCGTCATGGTGATCGACGGAGGCAAGGGAGTGGAGCCTCAGACCAGAAAGCTGTTCAAGGTCTGCGCCATGAGAGGCATTCCGATCTTTACCTTTATCAACAAGATGGACCGCGATGCCCGCGATACGTTTGACCTGATTGATGAGATTGAGAAGGAGCTCGGCATTCCGTGCTGCCCGATCAACTGGCCGATCGGTTCGGGCAAGTCTTTCCGCGGCGTGTATGACCGGGAAACCAGAAGGGTGCTGACGTTCCATGATACGCAGAAGGGAACCCGGGAAGGCGAGGAGGAAGAGATCGCTCTCGATGATCCGCATCTGCTGGATGAGATCACAGAGGATCAGAAGGATCAGCTGGAGATGGAACTGGAGCTGCTGGACGGCGCTTCGGTGGAATTTGATCAGGACAAGGTCAATCACGGCAGGCTTTCACCGGTGTTCTTCGGTTCCGCGCTTACGAACTTCGGTGTCGAGACGTTTCTTCAGCATTTCCTGAAGATGACGGTTCCGCCGCTCGCGCGGATGTCGACTGAAGGACTGATAGATCCGGCATCTGATTTCTTTTCCGCCTTTGTCTTCAAGATTCAGGCCAATATGAACAAAAATCACCGCGACCGTCTCGCATTCATGCGGATCTGTTCCGGGCGCTTTGATGCGGACGCGGAGGTGTATCACGTGCAGGGAGACCATAAGATGCGGCTGCTTCAGCCTCAGCAGATGATGGCGGACGAGCGCCATGTGGTCAGCGAGGCTTATGCCGGCGATATCATCGGTGTCTTTGATCCGGGACAGTTTTCCATCGGCGACACAGTCTGCACTCCCGGCCATAAGTTTGCGTTTGAGGGCATTCCGACGTTTGCGCCGGAGCACTTTGCCCGCGTGACACTGATTGATTCCATGAAGAGAAAACAGTTTGTCAAGGGTATCCGGCAGATTGCCCAGGAGGGCGCCATCCAGATTTTTCAGGAAGTAAAAGGCGGCATGGAGGAAATCATCGTTGGCGTTGTCGGCGTGCTTCAGTTTGATGTGCTGCGCTACCGGATCGAAAATGAGTATAACTGCGAGATCCGCCTCGACATGCTTCCGTATGAATATATACGCTGGATCTCGAATTATGAACAGGTGGATCTGGACAATATCATCGGCACTTCCGACATGAAGAAAGTGCGCGATATGAAGGGACGTCCGCTTCTTCTCTTCGTACATCCGTGGTCCGTCGGCATGGTTCTCGACAGGAACGAGGGACTGGTGCTGGAGGAGTTTTCACGCAACTGAGAATTTATTATATTACTTTTAATTTTATACATGCTGCGGTATAATTTATACACCATGATGAAGCACGGAACATATCTGACAGGAGGCAGTACGATGGCGTCCAGAAACATGAAAAGTTCTTATACAGTATATGATGATCATACAACCGGAACGGTGGAGATCTCGGAGGATGTCCTCAGTGCGATCGCTGCCATTGCGGCGACGGAGGTCGAGGGCGTGGCCTGCCTGATCGGCGGGATCACACATGAGAAGGCGCCCAGGATCGGTGCCCGTTCACTGTCCAGGGCCGTCAAGGTGGAGGTCAGCGAAGGAACCATGACTGTCCGTCTGATTATCATCATGAAATACGGCTACAACATTCCGGAGACGACGAAGAAAGTACAGGAAAAGGTAAAGTCGGCACTCGAGGAGATGACGGATTTCAGCGTCTCCGAGGTCGGTGTCAGCGTTGCCGATGTGCAGGTGGATAAGACAGCGAAATAACCGGACGGAGAACAGGGAAAGATGAAGCGAAGCGAAATCAGAGAGACAATTTTCCGCCTGCTGTTCATGAAGCATTTCAACAGCAGGAAGGATATGGATGAGCAGGTGAGTCTGTACCTCGATGACCTGAAAAAAGGTGTGGTGGAGGAGAAGTATTCAGCCTTTGTATCTCCGGAGGATGAAGCGTATATCCGTGACAAGCTCGGAAAAATCATGGACCGCATACCGGAGATCGATGAACTACTGAACCGCACGGCGAGAGGCTGGAAGACGACCCATATGGGCAGCGCAGACCTGGCGGCGTTGAGGCTTGCCGTGTATGAGATCCGTTATGATGATGACATTCCGGACGGTGTGGCGATCAATGAGGCAGTTGAACTGGCGAAACGCTACGGCGAGGACAATTCCGGCGCGTTTGTGAACGGCATCCTGGGTGAAATTGCCAGAAAAGGCACATCCGGAGAGAACGGAGAGGCCGCAGATGATCCGGAGACGGCAGCGGGTATCTCAGAGTCGAAGGAAGCGGCAGGAGAGCGCCCTGTGAAAAAACCTGCCCATATGCCGAAGAATTCAGATACCGGCAAAGTATATTATGTAAAGAAACCGGCCAAAAAGGATAATTCTTGAACAGACATATTTACCGCGTCAGTCAGGTCAATGCTTTTATCCGCAGCCTGTTTCTGCAGGAGCCCGCGCTCCGCAGAATTTCGGTTGAGGGTGAGGTGAGCAACTGCAAATATCATCATTCGGGGCATATTTATTTTTCACTGAAGGATGAGGATTCCCAGATCGCCTGCGTGATGTTTTATCAGAAACGCATGGCCGGGCTGAAGTTCAGAATGAAGGACGGGGACCGGGTCGTTGTGACAGGCCCCGTGGAAGTTTATCAGAAAAACGGATCATATCAGCTCTATGCGGACAGGATCGAACCCGTGGGAGCCGGTGTACTGTATGAGCGCTATCTTGCGCTGAAGCAAAAGCTGGAGCAGGAGGGCCTGTTCGCGCAGGAGCACAAGAAACCGATTCCGGAACATGTCAGGTATCTCGGCATTGTCACATCGCCCACGGGGGCTGCTGTACAGGACATCAGGAGAAATGCGCTGAAAAGGAACCCCTATGTCCAGCTTTATCTGTATCCGGCGCAGGTGCAGGGTGACCGCGCAGCCGCAAGTATCGCCCGCGGTATCGCCGTGCTCGATCAGATCGGTTGCGACTGCATCATCGTTGGGAGAGGCGGCGGTTCCATGGAGGATCTGTGGGCGTTCAATGAAGAGCCGGTTGTCCGGGCCATTTACGGGTGTGAGACCCCGGTCATCTCTGCGGCAGGTCATGAGACGGATACGACACTTGCGGATTTCGCCGCGGATCTGCGTGTGGCGACACCGACGGAAGCCGCGGTCCGCGCCGTGGAGGATATCCATGAGACTTTCCGCCGCCTCAGAGAAGCGGAGTACCGCCTTACCAACGGCATGGAACGGAATCTCCGCGATGCGAAAGAACGTCTGGCACGGAGCGAAAAATCATTCCGCTACTTAAGCCCTGAGGCCCGGCTGCGGGAGAAGCGGCAGCGGCTGGAGGATCTGGAAATCCGTCTCACGAACGGTATGCGGCACAGAACCGAACGCGCAGATATCCATATGGAAGAGACAGAGGCGGCACTGAAAAGGGGTATGGCACAGTCTCTGGAACAGTCGAAGCGGCGCTGGAACGGCCTCAGAGACCGGATCCCGCGCGGCATGCAGCGAATTGCTGATGAGAGAAAACACCGGTTTGAAATTCTGGCACGGCAGCTGGACGGTCTGTCGCCGGTAAAGAAACTTGCGCAGGGCTATGCTTATATGACGGATGAAAAGGGCAGAAATATCCGGTCTGTCCGGCAGGTTGCAGCCGGTGACCGCCTGGCGGTACAGGTGGCGGACGGAACGATCCGCACAGAAGTGATCGGGACAGAAAGCCCCGGGGAGAGATGCCGGTGAACCGGCCGGAAGAGGATGAAATCCGGCATGGCGCTGACAGAGGAAGGATACCGATACGATGGATGAAAACAGGATGACAGAAACGAAGGCCGGAACGGAAGAAACAGGGACGGAACAGGAAGGCCTCACACTGGAACAGGCTTTTGGCAGGCTGGATGAGCTTGCCGGAAGGCTGGAGGAAAAGGATGTGCCTCTGGAGGAGTCGTTCCGCCTGTACAAGGAGGGCATGGACCTTCTGAAGTTCTGCCGCTCTCAGATTGATACGGTGGAGAAGAAGATGCAGGTCATCACCGAAGACGGTGAACTCAGGGATTTTGATCAGCCGGCGGAAAACTGAGCCGGGAGGACAGCGATACCGTGAATTTTGAAGATGAACTGAAAACAGCGCAGGCGACAGCAGAGAAGCTGATCCGCCGGTATCTTCCGGATGAGAAAACGACCCCGGGCCGTCTGGCGGAGGCTATGAATTACAGTGTGCTTGCCGGCGGCAAGCGCGTGCGTCCGGTGCTCATGCTGAAGACATACGAGATGTACGGCGGTGACGATGAAGGACTGATCGGTCCGTTTGCCGCGGCGATTGAAATGATCCATACCAGTTCACTGGTGCATGACGACCTGCCGGAAATTGACGGCGATCTGTACCGGAGAGGCAGGAAGACAACGCATGCCGTGTACGGCCCCGCACTCGGTGTGCTCGCCGGTGATGCGCTGATGAATTATGCCTATGAGACGGCGGTCATGGCCTGCTGCAGGGATATCCCTGAGGATGAAGCTGCCGGCACATCAGAAAAGGCGGCAGATGCTTCCGGTGCGATGAGAACAGACGCAGAAACTGCCGCTGCACCGGGAGATCATGCAGAGGAAGACAGCACGCGGAACGGACGTGTGATGCGCTCTCTCTCCGTGCTGCTGACCAGAACGGGAATCCGCGGCATGCTCGGCGGACAGAGCGTGGATGTGGAGAATGAGAAGAACGGGACGTTACAGTTCCCGAAGGAAACGCTGGACTACATTTATCTGCACAAGACAGCGGCACTGATTGAGGCGCCGCTGATGATCGGTGCCATTCTCGGCGGCGCGCCGGAAAAGGACACGGAAGTGCTGGAACAGGTCGGAAGAAAGGCCGGACTTGCCTTTCAGATCCGCGATGATGTGCTTGACGTCACAAAGACGACGGAAGAGATCGGGAAACCGGCCGGGTCAGACGAAAAGAACGGCAAGACGACCTATGTGACCCTGCTCGGCGTATCGGGTGCGGACAGGGAAGCACAGCGTCTGACCGATGAGGCAGCGGCGCTGCTGGACGGCCTTTCCCCTGATGTTCGTTTTCTGAGGGAATATCTGGACAGACTTGCCCGGAGAAGCAGATAAAGGTTGGAGAACAGTCAAATGCTTGAACGGATAACAGGACCAGGATCCGTAAAAAAACTTCAGGTGAATGAACTGCCGGAGCTGGCGGACGACATCCGGAAGCTGCTGATTGAAACGGTCAGCAGAACGGGCGGCCATCTGGCATCCAATCTGGGTGCGGTTGAACTGACCATCGCGCTTCATTATGTATATACGCTGCCGGGGGACAAAATCATCTGGGATGTCGGACATCAGTCCTATACGCACAAAATCCTGACCGGGCGCCGCGATGTGTTTCACACGCTGAGACAGGAGAACGGTCTGTCCGGTTTTCCGCGGCGGTCCGAGAGCAGCTGTGATGCCTGGGATTCGGGACACAGTTCGAATTCCATATCGGCAGGCCTCGGATATGTGCGGGCGAGAGATCTGAATCACGATGACTACAGCGTATGCTCTGTGATCGGCGACGGGGCGCTGACCGGTGGCATGGCCTACGAGGCGCTGAACAACGCAGCGCAGCTCCGCAGCAATTTTGTCATTGTTCTCAATGACAACAATATGTCGATTTCCCGGAATGTCGGGGGTGTTCATAATTATCTGGCGCAGCTGCGCACATCTCCGAAATATACGGATCTGAAGGACAGTGTAAAGCAGCATCTGGAGAAGCGTCCGGGCGGCAATGAACTGGTGAGACGGATCCAGCGCACGAAAAACAGCATCAAGGAACTGATGATCCCGGGCATGTTTTTCGAGGATATGGGCATCACCTACATCGGTCCGGTGGACGGTCATGATATACCGGCACTGATCGAGGCGCTCCGGATCGCACGGAGGAAAAAGGGACCGGTACTCGTCCATGTGGTGACACAGAAGGGCAGAGGGTATCTGCCGGCCGTGCGGCACCCGGAACGGTTTCACGGCACGTCTCCCTTTGAAGTGGAGACAGGACTGCCCAGGGATAACGGCGTCACGACCTACACGGATGTGTTTTCCACAGTCATGGTCAAAATGGGCGAGCGAAACCCGAAGGTGTGTGCGGTAACGGCTGCCATGGAAGAGGGCACGGGGCTGAAGCGGTTTGCCATTCATTTCCCGGAGCGGTTCTTTGATACCGGCATTGCGGAGGAACATGCGGTGACGTTTGCCGCAGGCCTCGCGCTCGGCGGCATGATTCCGGTGGCAGCGGTCTATTCCGCCTTTCTGCAGCGTTCTTTTGATCAGATCATGGATGATGTGTGTCTGCAGAATCTGCATGTGGTGTTCTGTGTGGACCGCGCGGGCTTTGTCGGAGCCGACGGCGCCACGCACAACGGGTGCTTTGATCTGTCCTACCTGTCGATGATGCCGAATATGACGGTAATGGCGCCCAAGAATAAATGGGAGCTTTCCGATATGGTGAAGTTCGCCGTCGACGCGGACGGCCCTGTGGCAATCCGCTATCCGAAGGCAAAGGCCTGGGACGGTCTGGAGGATTACCGGGAGGAAATCCGGCCGGGCAGAGCGGAAGTCATAGAAGAGGGAGCAGACGTTGCGCTGCTGGCCGTCGGCGCCATGGTGGAAACAGCCTGCGGTGCGGCGGAGATTCTGAAAAAACACGGCATATCACCGACGATTGTGAATGTGCGTTTTGTAAAACCTTTTGACCGCGGGCTGTTCAGAAAGCTGGCGGAACATCATCATACCTTTGTAACGATTGAGGAAAATGTCCGCAGCGGCGGATTCGGGGAGCAGGTCGCTGATTTTGTCAGTGAGGAGGAGCTGCCGGTTCGTGTGCAGATCATGGCGGTGCCGGACAGATTCATCCATCACGCGTCGATCGAAGCACAGCGGAGAGCCGCGGGAATTGACAGAGAGACTGTTGCCCGCCGGATTCTTGAAAAGACAGAATGAGAGAACGGACTGACAGGAGATAAGATGGCAAAGGAACGGCTGGATGTGCTGGTTGTCAGAAACGGACTGGCGCCATCCCGTGAAAAGGCAAAGACAATTATCATGGCAGGAGAAGTGCTGGTTAACGGGCAGCGTGAGGATAAGGCGGGTATGTCTTTTCCGGACGATGCCGTGATCACACTGAAGAAAAGCAGCCGTGAGCTTTTTCCTTTTGTGAGCCGCGGCGGGCTGAAGCTGGATAAGGCCGTGAAGGCATTTCACCTTGACCTGAAGGACAGGGTGTGCATGGATGTCGGTGCATCTACCGGCGGTTTTACGGACTGCATGCTGCAGAATGGTGCGGGCCATGTCTATTCCGTGGACGTCGGAAAAGGGCAGCTGGACTGGAAACTGCGGGGTGATGAGAGAGTAACGGTGATGGAGAAGACGAATATCCGTTACGTTACGCCGGAAGATATCGGCGAGCGCCCTTCTTTTGTTTCCATCGACGTCTCGTTTATTTCTCTGAAAACGGTGCTCCCGCCGGTGGTGCAGCTGATGACGGATACGGGAGAGCTTGTCTGTCTGATCAAACCGCAGTTTGAAGCCGGCCGCGAAAAAGTAGGCAAGAAGGGCGTGGTGCGGGACCCGAAGGTGCACCGCGAGGTGATTCTTGAGGTGACGCTTTTTGCGGAGAGCATCGGCCTGATTCCCTCGGAACTTGAGTTTTCTCCGATCAAAGGACCGGAGGGGAACATCGAATACCTGATTCACCTGCTGAAGACAGAAGACGCGGAGGCGGGGAAGCCCATTGATGAGGACCGGATCGCGGAAGTGGTGAAAAAAGCGCATCAGTCGCTGGACCAGGCATCGCTGAAAAGGTAACGGACATGAAAAAATTTTACATTATTACAAACAGAGCTAAAGATCCGGATCTGAATGTCCGGAATTCCATCAAGGCGTATCTGGAGGCAAACGGCGCGAAGTGTGCCGTCAGAAAGAGCGTACAGCTGACGGATGAGCGTCATCGCTCCACTGATCCCGCTGAAATTCCGGAGGGTACGGAATGCGTCATCGTGCTCGGAGGAGACGGAACGCTGATGCGTGCGGCGGACGATGTACAGGGACTCAATATTCCGCTTCTCGGCATCAACCTCGGAACCCTCGGCTACCTCGCCGAGATCGACAGACAGTCGATTTTTCCGGCGCTTGACTGTCTGCTGCAGGATAAATATCAGATTGAACACCGGATGATGCTTCGCGGCGAGGTTTACCACGGAGAAGAGCTGGTCAGCACAGATACGGCGCTCAACGATATTGTGATCGGCACCGCGGGCACACGCCATGTGATGGCTGTCTACAATTATGTCAATGGAAAATATCTGAACTATTACCGGGGAGACGGCGTGATCCTGTCGACGCCCACGGGTTCGACAGGCTACAGCCTTTCGGCAGGCGGCCCGATCATCTCGCCGGATGCGGAACTCTTTCTGATGACGCCGCTGGCGGCGCATACACTGAATTCAAGAAGCATTATTCTTCCGGCATCGAGCGAGATCACCATAAAAATCGGCGCCGGCAGGGATGATACCACGGAACACGCCACGACCTATTTTGACGGCGACAGGTGCGTGCCCGCGGATACAGGTGACAGAGTCGTCATTACAAGATCAGAAAATGATACACTGATCGTCAAGATTCATGACGACAGTTTTCTCGGAACATTGCGCCGCAAGATGAGCGCGATCTGACAGGTTTTCGGATTTACAGAGGAGGAGAAACGTTGAAGCGTGACAGACAGACGGAGATTCTGAAACTGATCCATGAAAATGAGATCGAGACGCAGGAAGAGCTGGTAGAGAAACTGAAGGAGAAAGGATTCGATGTGACACAGGCAACGGTGTCACGTGATATCAGGGAGCTGAAGCTGATGAAGGTCGCGGGCGACAGCGGCCGTCAGCGTTATGCACTTCTGCAGAATCAGACGCCGGGCACGGCCGGGAGATATGTGCGTGTGCTGAGAGAGGCCTGTCAGTCGATTGAGCCGGCGGGTAATCTCATCGTCGTAAAAACAGCGCCCGGCATGGCCATGGCGGCAGCGGCTGCCATGGATGAGCTGGACTGGAATGAGGTCGTGGGTTCCATCGCAGGAGACAACACGATTTTCTGCGCCGTCCGCAGCACCGACCAGGCGCCGATCGTGGCGGAGAGACTCGGAAACATTATCCGGCAGAAGGAGGAATGACCGTCTGCCTGAACGCGGCACCGGAAGCCGCGCATGGAGGACCGGATGCTTACAGAGCTGCATGTGAAAAATCTTGCCCTGATCGATGAGGCAGAGGTGTCTTTCGGACCGGGGCTGAATATACTGACCGGAGAGACCGGCGCCGGCAAATCCATCCTGCTTGATTCCGTCGGTCTGGCACTTGGCCGCAAGATGGTGCGCGGCATGGTCAGGGACGAGAGTAAAAATGCACTGGTCGAGCTGATTTTTCAGGTTGAAAGCAGGGCGGTCAGAGACAGACTGGCGGAGATGGACGTGGAAACGGAGGACGGCCAGCTGATCATCACGAGAAAAATCAGCGGCGGCAAGAGTATCTTCCGCATGAACGGTGAGACCTGCACGGCGGCCCATGTGCGCGAGGCGGCAGGGCTGCTGCTGGATATCCACGGACAGCATGAACACCAGAAGCTGCTGTATCCTGATTATCAGCTGGAAATCCTCGATTCGTTCGGCGGAGCCGGGATCGCAGCCTTAAGGGATGAGACGGAGAAGAACTACAGGGCCTGGCATGACCTTCAGAAGGAACTTTCCGGCTTTGCCATGGATGAGGCTCAGCGTGAGCGGGAACTGTCTTTCCTGGAATTTGAGATTAAGGAAATCGAGGATGCCCGTATCCTGCCCGGCGAGGATGAGGCACTGGAGAAGGCATACCGCCGCATGTCCAACAGCCAGCAGATTGTCGCTGTCCTGAACAAAGTGCATTCGCTGACGGATTCCGAGAACGGTGCGGGGGCCATGACTGGAGAAGCCGTGCGGGAGATGAACCGCGCGGCGGAATACGATGAGAGTCTCGCTGAGCTTGCCGGAAGCATCGGGGATATCGATAATCTGCTGAATGATTTTGACCGGGAGATATCCGCCTATCTTGAGGACTTTACTTTTTCCGAGGAAGAGTTCTATGAGACCGGGAAACGGCTGGATCTGCTGAACGATCTGAAGGCAAAATACGGGCATACGCTGGAGGATGTGGCTTCTTATCTGGAGAAACAGAAAAAGAAGCGCGACGACATGCTCCGGTTTGATGAACGGAAAGCAGAGCTGGAGGAGCTGCTTAAAAAGGCGGAGGCAAGGCTGAAGAAAAGTTCGGAAGCGCTGACGGCGGAACGCCGGAAAGCGGCGGAAGAACTGACGGGGCAGATCAGAAAGTCACTCCTGGATCTCAATTTCCTCGCAGCGGAATTTGAGATCAGCTTTACCGATACAGGACATTATTCCGCAAAGGGAACCGATGCCGTGGAATTCAGGATTTCCACCAACCCCGGAGAGCCGATGCAGCCGCTGAACAGAGTGGTTTCCGGCGGCGAGCTGTCGAGAATCATGCTGGCGATCAAGACCATCCTGGCTGACCGGGATGAGACGGAGACGCTGATTTTTGATGAGATTGATACCGGGATCAGCGGACGCACCGCACAGGCGGTGTCGGAGAAGATGGTGAAAATCGCACACACCCCGCTGAAGGGAGACGGAACGGAAGTCGTGCTGAACAGACAGGTGATCTGCATCACGCACCTGGCCCAGATCGCTTCCATGGCGGATCATCACTTTGTCATCGAGAAGCACGTGGAAAACGGGGAGACCGTTTCGGAGATCCATGAGCTTGACAGCGGGGAGTCCGTGGAAGAGCTGGCGAGAATTCTCGGCGGCGCCGAGATCACCCCTGCCGTGCTCGAAAATGCGGCGGAGATGAAACGACTGGCAGACGAGACAAAAAAGAAGTTCCTAACTAATATAAAGAAATAAAAGAAATTCAGAAATAAAAGAAATTCAGATATAAAGAGATTCAGAGATAAAGAAATTCAGCATAAAGAGAGATATCATGATGTGACAGGACTGCCTGATGGCAGCCCTGTTTTTTTATAAAACGGTGTTGACAAATTTTGCGGCTGGTACTATTATTTGAAACGTAGATATTAGCACTCTTCAAATTTGAGTGCTAACAGAACCGAAGGACAGGGGATTCAGATGAAAGACGATACACTGGACGACAGGAAAAGAACCATATTAAAAGCCATCATACAGACTTATCTGGAAACTGGCGAACCGGTCGGATCCAGAACGATTTCGAAGTATACGGATCTGCATCTGAGTTCAGCGACCATCCGGAATGAAATGAGCGACCTCGAGGAGATGGGATACATCATTCAGCCGCATACGTCGGCAGGCAGGATCCCCTCGGATAAAGGCTACCGTCTGTATGTCAACGAGCTTCTGGCAGAAAGAAACCAGGAGAGCGAGGCAGCGGACAGCGGTGAGAACGGAAAGGAAAAAGGCGAGGATTTCAGGAATCTGATGATCAGCAGGACTGACAGGCTGGAGAAAGTTCTTCAGCAGGTTGTTCAGGTGCTGGCTCAGAACACCAATTACTCGGCCATGATCGCCGGACCGTCCTACCATCAGAACAGCATCAAGTTCATTCAGCTGTCCAAGGTTAACGAGACGCAGCTTCTGGCCGTGATCGTAGCCAACGGCAATCTGGTGAAGAACCAGATGATCCAGGTCAGCGAGCCCGTCGATGACGACGAGCTTCTGAAGCTGAATCTTCTGCTGAACAATGAACTGAACGGCAAGAGCATTTCCGAGATCAATCTGGAGACGATTACCAGAATGAAGCAGGAGGCAGGCGTCCACAGTGAAGTGATCAGCAGCGTGATCGACAGTGTCGCTGAGGCCATCCAGCCGGATGACGATATGCCGATCTACACCAGCGGCGCGACGAATATTTTTGATTATCCGGAGCTTTCCGATTCACAGAATGCGAAGGAACTGATCGGCACCTTTGCCGACAAGAAGGAGCTCGCTGAGGTGATCCGCAGTACGGCACCGGGTGAGGGCGAGGGAACGGACATCAAGGCGTATATCGGGAAGGAACTTCCCGAAGGCATGAAGGACTGTTCCATTGTTACAGCCAATTACAATCTGGGAGACGGCATGAAGGGCACGGTTGCCATCGTCGGACCCAGACGAATGGATTACAAAAAAGTGGTAGACAACCTGAAAGAACTGAAAAAGGAGATGAATTCCCTGTTTGGCAATGGAGATGCAAAGCTTACACATTCGGGCAGCACACCGAAGATAGAGACACATTCCGACGACAGTACGAACGGGAGGTGATCAGGTGTCAGGCAGAAGAAACAGAAAGACAGGAAATAAACAGAGGAATCAGTACAGGAAAGAAGACAGCGGCATGACAGAGGAAGAAAAGAAAAAAGCAGAAGGCCAGGCTTCATCCGGTGAAGATCAGAAGGTAAATACAGCGGAGCCGGAAGACAGAGCGGAAAAGGCCGGAAAAGGCACAGCGGAAGAGTCCGCAGGATCCCGCACGGACGGCACGGAGGAACAGAAGGCCGGGAAGAAGGCTGAAAATAAGAAAAAAGCCTCCGGAGATGCCGGTAAGGAAGAAACGGGCAGCAGCGGTCAGTCCGCTGACGAAGATAAGAAAGAAAAGAAAGACAAAAAGGATGAGAAAATTGCCGAGCTGACAGACAGGCTGCAGCGCCAGATGGCTGAGTTCGACAATTACCGCAAGCGCACGGAAAAAGAAAAAGCGGCCATGTATGACATGGGTGCCGGCGATGCGGTGGCGAAGATCCTTGATGTCGTAGACAGTTTTGAGCGGGGTCTGAAGAATGCTGATACGAACGATCCGTTTGTGGACGGCATGTCAAAGGTTTACAGACAGCTCGAAAAGGCGCTGACCGATCTCGGCGTCACCGCCATTGAAGCGGAGGGAAAGGAATTTGATCCGAACCTCCACAATGCGGTCATGCATGAAGAAAACCCGGATGTCGGTGAGAACATCGTCACCCAGGAGCTTCAGAAGGGTTATAAATTTAAAGACACCGTCATCCGTCACAGCATGGTGAAAGTAGCCAACTGACGGAGCGTCACAGATTGATTTGATCAGGACCTGAAAGTCCGGGAGGATAATGTTATGGGAAAAGTTATTGGTATTGATTTAGGTACAACGAACAGCTGCGTGGCTGTTATGGAGGGCGGCAAGCCCACGGTTATCGCAAACTCTGAAGGAAGCAGAACCACACCTTCTGTTGTGGCATTCACAAAGAACGGCGAGCGTCTGGTCGGCAACCCGGCAAAGCGTCAGGCCGTTACGAATGCGGAGCGCACCATCTCATCCATCAAACGTAAGATGGGCTCTGATTACAAAGTAAATATCGACGGCAAGAATTATACACCGCAGGAAATTTCCGCCATGATTCTTCAGAAGCTGAAAGGCGATGCTGAAGGTTATCTCGGTGAGAAAGTTACCGAAGCCGTTATCACCTGCCCGGCATACTTCAATGATGCACAGCGTCAGGCAACCAAGGATGCAGGCAAGATCGCCGGCCTTGATGTAAAGCGTATCATCAACGAGCCGACCGCAGCAGCTCTTGCCTATGGTCTTGATAATGAGAAAGAACAGAAGGTCATGGTTTATGACCTCGGCGGCGGCACCTTTGATGTATCTGTCATCGATATCGGTGACGGCGTCATCGAAGTTCTGGCAACTGCAGGAAACAACCACCTCGGCGGCGATGATTTTGATAAGAGAGTTTCTGACTGGATCGTATCCGAATTCAAAAAACAGGAAGGCGTAGACCTCTCCGGAGACAAGATGGCGATGCAGCGTATCAAAGAGGCATCCGAGAAGGCAAAAATCGAGCTTTCCAGCGCTTCCACGACGAACATCAACCTTCCGTTCATCACCATGGGTTCAGACGGCACACCGAAGCATCTGGATATGACACTGACCAAGGCAAAGTTTGATGAACTGACCTCTGATCTGGTTGAGATGACGGCTGAGCCTGTCACCAGAGCACTGTCCGATGCGGGACTGACCGCTGCGGATCTGAACAAAGTACTTCTGGTCGGAGGTTCCACCCGTATCCCGGCTGTTCAGGAAAAGGTAAGACAGCTGACCGGCAAGGAGCCGAGCAAGAACCTGAACCCTGATGAGTGCGTTGCCATCGGTGCTTCCATCCAGGGCGGCAAGCTCTCCGGCGATGCAAGCAACGACACGGATATCCTTCTTCTGGATGTTACGCCGCTGACCCTCTCCATCGAGACCATGGGCGGTATCGCGACACCGATCATCGAGAGAAACACCACCATCCCGACGAAGAAGAGCCAGATCTTCTCAACCGCTGCGGATAACCAGACAGCTGTTGATATCAATGTCGTACAGGGCGAGCGTAAGTTCGCGAAGGATAATAAATCACTCGGCCAGTTCCGTCTCGACGGTATTCCGCCGGCAATGAGAGGCGTACCGCAGATCGAGGTTACCTTCGATATCGATGCCAACGGTATCGTTAATGTATCAGCCAAGGATCTCGGCACAGGAAAGGAACAGCATATTACCATCACCTCCGGTTCGAATATGTCTGATGAGGATATCGACAAGGCCGTGAAGGAAGCTGCTCAGTATGAAGCGGAGGATAAGAAACGTAAGGAAGGCGTCGATGCCAAGAATGAAGCTGACTCTCTGGTATTCCAGGTAGAGAAGGCACTGAAGGAGGTCGGCGACAAGGTTTCTTCTTCCGACAAGACTGCGGTTGAAGCTGATCTGAAGGCACTGAAGGACGTTCTTGCCAAAGTTCCGGCTGATGGAAACGGCATGACCGATCAGCAGGTAGACGATATCAAGACAGCAAGGGAGAAACTGATGAATTCCTCCAATGCGCTGTTCACCAAAATGTATGAGAATATGCAGCAGAACGGCCAGGGAGGCCCGCAGGGCGGCCCTCAGGCAGGCGGTCCGCAGGGTGGTCCTCAGGCAGGAGGCCCTCAGGGCGGCGGCAATGACGACAACGTCGTAGATGCTGATTACAAGGAAGTATAATCTTATACTCATCCGTAACAGGACGATGCATGACAGGGCTGTTGCCTCCGGCAATGGCCCTTTTGAGGGTTAAAAATCAGGTAAGAGGTTACTTTGTATGGCTGATCAGAATAAGAGAGATTATTACGAGGTACTGGGGGTCGACAGAAATGCGGACCAGGAAACGCTGAAGCGTGCCTACCGCAAACTGGCGAAAAAGTATCATCCGGATGTCAATCCTTCCAAGGAAGCGGAGGAAAAATTCAAGGAAGCGACAGAAGCCTACTCTGTTCTTTCTGATCCGGAAAAGAGAAGGCAGTATGACCAGTTCGGCTTCGCCGCGTTTGAAAACGGCGGTGCCGGTGCGGGCGGATTTGAAGGATTTGACTTCGGCGATATTTTCGGCGATTCGGGCTTTGGCGATATTTTCGGCGATCTGTTCGGAAACGGCGGCAGGAGAAACACGGGCAATGGTCCCAGAAGAGGCGCGTCACTGCGTGCCGGTGTTCATCTGACCTTCAGGGAAGCCGTCTTCGGCTGTACGAAGGAACTGGAGCTGACACTGAAGGACACCTGTCACACCTGCGGAGGAACCGGCGCAAAGCCCGGCACCTCGCCTGAACAGTGCCCGAAATGTCATGGAACCGGTCAGATCCGGCAGACACAGCGCTCCATGTTCGGTATGATTCAGAATATCACGACATGTCCTGACTGCGGCGGTACCGGAAAGATCATCCGCAGCAAGTGCCCGGACTGCATGGGTACCGGTTTTGTATCAGTAAAGAAAAAAATCCGCGTGGACATTCCTGCCGGCATCGATGACGGCCAGAGCGTACGCATCCGTGACAAGGGCGAACCCGGCGTGAACGGCGGGCCGAGAGGCGATCTGCTGGTGCAGGTTTCGGTGGCTCCGGATCCCGAATTCCAGCGGGACGGTGTCAATATTTTCTCTACGGCGAAGATTTCCTATGCCCAGGCGGCACTCGGCGGGGATATTGTGCTTCACACGGTTGACGGAGATGTGCAGTACACCGTACAGCCCGGTACACAGACCAACACCAGAATTCGTCTCAGAAACAAAGGTGTGCCTTCCATCCACAATAAAAATGCACGCGGCGACCAGTACGTGACGCTGGTGGTGGAGACACCGACGCATCTCAGCAGAGAAGCAAAGGAACTGCTGACTCAGTTCGATGAAGCGGTAAACGGTACGGGCCCGAAAAAGAAACGGGGATTTCGTCTGTAAGTCCGCGCGCTGCTTCGCACTTCGTGATTTTGCGTCGCAAAGTCACAGGGGTACCCTGCATACCATCCGGGTGAGCAGGGATGTCTGTGACATGCGACTGGACTTATACAGTACAGGACAGGTATAATGTGGTGAGCAGCGATGTTCGCCACATTTTTTATTTGTATCAAAAAGGAGAATCACAGGATGAAATGGAAGAAATACCGTCTGAAGACGCGCGAGGAAGCAGAGGATATCATTATTTCCGCGCTGTATGACTGCGGAATCGAGGGTGCCCAGATCGAAGACAGAGCGCCGCTTTCCGAGGAAGATAAAGCAAGGATGTTTGTGGATATCATGCCGGACATGCCGGCGGATGACGGTATCGCCTACCTGGATTTTTATCTGGATCCGGAGAAAGAGGATGTCGGGGCCATTCTGGCGAAGGCGGAGCAGACACTTCAGGAACTTCGGAAGACCTGCGACATCGGCGAGGGCACGATTGAAGAGTCTGAGACGGAGGACGTGGACTGGATCAATAACTGGAAACAGTATTTTCATCAGTTCTATGTGGATGACATCCTGATCACGCCTTCCTGGGAGGAAGTGAAGGAAGAGGACAGGGACAAAATGATCCTTCACATTGATCCCGGTACGGCTTTCGGGACGGGACTTCATGAGACGACACAGCTCTGCATCCGCCAGCTGAAGAAGTATATCCGGCCGGGCATGGAGGTGCTCGACGCCGGGACCGGCAGCGGTATTCTCGGGATCACGGCAGTAAAACTCGGTGCGGGGCATGTGTTCGGGACGGATCTGGATGAGTGCGCGGTGCCCGCCGTGGAGGACAATAAAAAGGCCAATCAGATTCCGTCCGAAGCGTTTGAGATGATCATCGGCAACATGATCGACGACCCCGCGACGCGCGACAGAGCCGGATATGACCGGTATGATATCGTGACGGCGAATATTCTGGCGGATATTCTGGTGCCGATGACGCCTGCCATCGTGCCGGCCATGAAGAAGGGCGGCATCTATATCACCTCCGGCATTCTGGAGGATCAGGCGTACAAGGTGCTCGATGCCTGCCGGAACGCCGGCCTCGAGATTGTGGAGCAGACACAGCAGGGCGAATGGGTCAGCATAACCGCGAGGAAGAACTGAGAGACGAACTGAGGGAAGACTGAGGGAAGAACTGAGAAGGAACGGCGCATGTACAGATTTTTTGTTCAGAAGTATCAGATGAATGAGGGACAGGTCAATATCACCGGGGATGATGTGAATCACATCCGCCATGTGCTCAGAATGAAACCGGGAGATACCGTGCTGATTTCCACCGGAGATGAGTGGGAGTATACCTGCTCCATTGAGCGCTTTGAGGAGGATGCCGTCATCCTCAGGGTGCAGGATGCGTCGCGCCCGGGCAAGGAGCTGGCGTCGAGAATTTATCTGTTTCAATGCCTGCCCAAAGGTGATAAAATGGAGACCGTTGTTCAGAAAGCCGTGGAACTGGGCGCTTTTGCGGTCATTCCCGTTTCGTCTTCCCGATGTGTTGTGAAGCTGGATGAGAGGCGCGGTGTGCAGAAGGTGAACCGCTGGAATGCGATCTCGGAAGCGGCGGCAAAGCAGTCAAAGCGGCTGATCATCCCTGAAGTAAAGCAGGTCATGCGGTTTAAGGATGCCCTGAAGGCGGCGCAGGATATCGATGTGAAACTGATCCCCTATGAACGCCAGGACGGTATGGCCGGAACAAGGCGGATTCTGAATGCCATTACACCGGGACAGTCGGTGGCCGTCATGATCGGCCCCGAGGGCGGGTTTGACGACGCGGAAGTGAAGGAGGCTGAGGCCTCCGGTTTTGAACCGATCACGCTGGGGAAACGGATTCTGCGTACGGAGACGGCCGGCATGACGACGCTGTCCATTCTGATGTATCTTCTGGAGCAGGATTCATAATGCAGGCGCAGGATGCGTGATGCGGGCGCAGGATGCGTGATGCAGGCGCAGGATGCATGCGGCCGGAGGATTTTTCCGCCTGAAGACAGAGACGGGCGGAATGATATGCGGTACAGGTGAGAGAGAATGGAAATTTATCTGGATAATTCGGCGACGACAAGGTGTTATAAGGAAGTCGCCGATCTTGTATATAAACTCATGCTCGAGGATTACGGCAATCCGTCCTCCATGCATCAGAAGGGCGTAGATGCCGAGAAGTATCTGCGGAAAGCGCAGGAACAGATCGCCGGTGTCATGCGTGTGAAACCGAAGGAGATTTATTTTACCTCCGGCGGCACGGAATCGAACAACTGGGCGCTCTTCGGCACGGCCTCGGCAAAAAAAAGAGCAGGGAAAAGAATCATCACTACCGCGATTGAGCATTCGGCGATCGCGGAGCCGGCAGGACGGCTTGAGGCAATGGGATATGACGTGGTGCGGCTGCCCGTTGACGGTGAGGGATATGTCAGCATGGATGCACTGGCGGAATCGCTGACGCCCGACACCATTCTCGTGACTGTCATGATGGTGAACAACGAGATCGGGACGGTGGAACCGGTCGCAGAGATCGGAAAAATGGTCCATGAGAAATGTCCGAAGGCATATTTCCATGTGGACGCGATCCAGTCCTTCGGCAAGTTCCGCATTTATCCGAAACGCATGAATATCGACATGCTTTCCGTCAGCTCACACAAGATCCACGGCCCGAAGGGCAGCGGGTTTTTATATCTCGATGAGAGATGCAGAATAGATCCCATCATTTACGGCGGCGGTCAGCAGAACGGCATGCGTTCCGGTACAGACAATGTTCCCGGCGCAGCGGGCACCGGTCTTGCCTCCGAGATGATCTACAGGAATCTCGATGAAAATGTCGAGCGGATGTACCGTCTGAAGGCGCATCTGGCGGACGGCCTGAAACAGCTCGGACAGGTGACCGTCCACGGACCGGCCGATGTGAGAAAGGGAGCACCGAATATTCTCAACGCATCGTTTATCGGTGTGCGCAGCGAGGTGCTGCTTCACACGCTGGAAGACCGTGGCATCTATGTGTCGGCGGGAAGTGCCTGCTCAAGCCATCACCGGGCGCCGAGCGCAACGCTGACGGCCGTACATGCGACGGCTGCGGAGATTGAATCATCTGTGCGGTTCAGCTTTTCCGAGCTGACGACAGAGGAGGAAGTTGATACCGCGCTTGCAGTGCTGAACGAGGTGATCCCGAAGCTCAGAAAATTTGTGCGGAGCTGAGATCAGGAACTGCCTGCACGGAGAACGGCGGTATCAGAAGAGACTGCGCCGTGAAAAAGGTTCCGCGTGACGCGGAGAAAGAGAAACGAGGAATTTATGTATCAGGCTTTATTGATTAAATATGCGGAAATCGGCATCAAGGGGAAGAACCGTCATCTTTTTGAGGACCGGCTGATGCACCAGATGGCCGTCGCGCTCCGCAAGGTAGACGGTTCCTTTGAGACCGTAAAGGAAATGGGCCGGATCTTTGTCATGCCGCACGGCGAGTGCGACAAAGAAGGCGCAATTGAAGCGCTGCAGACGGTTTTCGGCATCACGGGCATCTGCCCTGTTCTGATTGTCACCGATATGGCGTTTGATCATGTCGCAGAGGAACTGGTCGGCTATGTGAAGCAGAATTATCCGGCGTCATCCTGTGCATCTCAGACCTTCAAGATCAATGCGCGTCGTCCCTGGAAG